>Ga0157379_10003900_pt1 | contig 12716 bp, 12 predicted proteins | sample S25metaG_FD_121802 | JGI IMG/M metagenome (GOLD analysis project Ga0157379, IMG submission 121802) | Switchgrass rhizosphere microbial communities from Kellogg Biological Station, Michigan, USA - S2-5 metaG | ecosystem: Host-associated > Plants > Roots > Rhizosphere > Soil | place: USA... | reverse complement strand
TGTTGGAATAAACGTCGCGAATCGCAAAATTAGAGTAAATTTACGTTTGACCTCGGTGAGCTCGTGAGGCAAACGGATACGGTACATACAAAATGTAAACTACTTATAAATCGAATATATGCTATGTAACCGAAAGGGGGAAACAAAAGAGCATAGCGCAGAACAGAACTCACAGCATGACTTTGCTGAGCACTCGTAAATCCAACACATAAGTCCAACTGAATGTTCATTGCTGAGGCTGTCTTAGGTGGAAGTGTCTGTCACAAGTACATCACAATTTTGCTACGCAGCCGAGAGGTTGCTGACACCCCATTTGCAGGTCTTTGTCATTCGAGGGGATACAAGGGAAAGTTCGGCCCACCTCTGGTTGGTATGAACTTTTGGCACCAGGGAATCCTGGCCGGATCGACATTGAGTGACACAACATAGAAGTCAATTTATGGCTTATAGGTAGCTCTCGTGGAAATTTGGAAGGTGCAGACTTTGCTGTTCCTGCAAATGGGGAGATAATCCTTCTCTGTTCCCCAGATAGCAGGGGATGGAACGTATCAAACCCTTCTTGAGAACGCACAAGAGATAACCAGACAGAAGAAATCTTTAATCAACCTTTGTGTGCTTTCACGGTAGTTCCCCCCCAGTTCGTGAATGGCTGTCTTCCATCCCAGGATGCAGTGACTGTGTCCCAGAGTCTTGCAAGCTTCACCACCAGCTGTGGACCATCTATATCAGGCTCAAGCTCTACTAGCTCAACTAGAAGCACTTTGATCACATCAGTCAGTAGTATCTCAACCATACTTACAGATGCCGTAGTTAGTGACATCATCAAAATCTCCTCTGGGACAATGCTCCTCAAGCCTCGGCTGGCACAGGTGAAAAAAAGAGCGGTTCAGCCATTACTTGCTGTTTTCTTGGTGCATCAGTCATCAGCTGGATTACTAGCTGTGTTCTTCGCCCTTGGGGTTATTGAGTCTCAAAACCTGGTCTTTAGCATTAAGTATCATCGATTGTTTTTCAAGGTCTCACAGACACTATATGTATGGAACCTGAGTGTGGCCAGCTTAAAATAGTCAAATGTTGATCTGATCAAATGTTGAATGTCAGTTCCAGATTCCCCATTCCTCAAATGTTGATTGTTAAGTTTTGATTTAATAAATGAGTTGCCTCTTCCCCTCCCCTTCCTATGGTGTTACATAGGTACAAGCTTAAGAGTTTGATATTTCAGATCACAGAATTCGGATTTCAGGTTTGGGTTTGGATTCAGAAGGTTTTCACTATATATGCATGTAGGGTACGGAGCCCGAGCGTCGCCAGCTTAAAATTGTTGAATGTTGATTTGTTGATTGTCGAATGTTATATCAAAATCCTTAACTCTTGATTCTCAAATCTAAAATGTCAGTTCGGTGAGGCCCTGAGTGAGCATTGGCTGGTTCAGAAGGCAAAATACATCGCGTCGGTTCGTCAGTCACGTCGTGTTATCACCACAGACACACTGGGAGCGCATGCCTTTGAGATTCCTGGCATTATTTGCTGCTCCATCCGTCAGAGAGAGAGAGCTGACGTGGCGCTCTATTCATTCTCGCTTAGCATGGGTGTCTCCCAACCATCAAGCCTGTCATCTTGCTCTTTCACCTCGCGACTGTAAGCTGACGTCCAAGCTCTGAACTGAAAGAATAATTCGATCATATTGTATGTAAAATACTATATTTGTCAAATATATTCAAAATAATCAAGCGTTTGTCTTCTCTACAACACTTTCATCGTTCGGAGACTATTGCTACACTGTGGTCAACATCACACAGCCACTGCTTGTGACCAACCCCAAGAAACGAGGAGTTAGAATTCCGTTATTGCCCTCCTTTAGCTTGTTAATCTGGAATATTCCACACCATTCCACACTTGTACAGCCCATATTTGGAACACAGTGACTGCCTGGAAATGTATTAAAAGGCAAGAAATCTCACACGAAAGGTCAGAGTTTTTTTTTTTACTCGTCCATTCTTTCTTGATTTCTAACTCACTATGGCTAAGTGTTCTGGCTGTGGCAAACGGTTTCAAAGGCTCGATGAAGGTGTCGTCTGCCCCCTTTGCATTTGTAGACAGCAAGCAAAGACTGCCGAAGAGAAGGTGGCTGTCGAAGTAAGTCTTTTCTTTATTAACTCCATTTCATACAGCTTTATTATTATATATACAGGCTCTGTCTCAGTGTAGGGCATGTGCCGATGTCTTCGCTTATATGGATGGTCAACAATGTGATGACTGCGTCGAGGAGGACAGCAGTGCTGCAGAAAAGTTTATGTCAGTTGCTGATCAAGGTGAATGTGTGCTTTAATATTTACAATCTCCAGCTGCCAGTATCATGAACATAGCAGCGGGCTATCATGCTGGGGCCAGTGGTTATCGACTCACAAATGGCAGCGCTCTCAAAGCCAAGCCTTCCAGGCCTGTACCAAAAATAGAGAAGAATGCTGGTCTCATCAAGGCTGACGAAGTCAAATTGAGGCGCAAGCAAGTCAATGAGCGGGCATACAGCTCGAGCAAAAATGTCGAGCAGCTGCAGACTTTTTTGCAGCTTGCAGTGCGTATCTCCGGGAAGAAGAAGAGTGAAACCCACAAGGTAAGCCCTCTATCCAACATATTTAACGATGATTAGCTCACATCACCATATGGAGTTGTTGACACCCGCACAAAGTCACATTTCCAACCTCACAGAGTCAACTGCCGACTGGCTATGAAAACTTTGTGATACTGCAGGAGAAATCTATTCTGCATTGCGTGCCGAGAACCCTCCCCCTGCTCCATTTAAGTCTGATTGGCCTATGGCATCTATTATCCCGTAAGAATTTTCTCATGTATTCTCAGCTTTTTATTAATTTGTTTTTATTCTAGGTCTGATGTGACATTGCAGGTCAAAGTTTCTCGTGGACCCGTTACAGGTCTCGATATGAAGCAGGTTCGGAACTCCAAAACATCACTTGAAGCTTTCTATGGTGAATTGGTAGCGCAAAAGCTTATCACTGGTCCTAAGAAGGGATTTCTGCCCACCTTGAATCTGACAATGGCCTTTACCCAGCCAGTGGTGAGTTTTTCTCCACTTCTCAATCACTTGTAACTAACCCTCTTCTCAGAAAGCTTCGAAAACAATGTTATCAAAAGTATCTGTCAGTAATATATTGTATCGTGTTTATTTATCAGCTGACAGCTCCTGGTTCCAGATTGAATCCGAGGAAGACCGAACTGATGACGAAAATATGGAAGATGATACAGTCGATAGTGAGAATGATCGTCCTGTGACACAAAGCAGGAAAAAGAAGCGTAAGGCTGAGGAAGGTAGATATATCTTCCATTGTTAACACTTCTTCTTCTCACCGTCTCTATTTCCATAGATCCTGAGCCATCCCCCTCACCAAAGCGAAGACTTGAGTGCCTTCGCATGGGTGGTGAGAGAGATGGCGAAACTAACAGTGATGATAAAGGTATGTTTGCGATCTCTATGCATTGTTTATCATTCTGACCTGAGATATTCTGCAGATCCCGCTCTCGCTGATCTCCAAGCTCTGCCACGACCCTTTATTTCACCTTACCATTGCAATCAAGACGAGATCAACATGTCCTTTGAGTTTGATATGTATGGCTTCTATCGAAAGGAAGGCATCGTGACTCGCAACAGTTACTTCCTTTTAACTGACAGTTTTGTGCTCGAGAACATAGCTGTTCCGACACTTTGGTTCACCTACACACATAAAATGACGACTGGTAATATTGGAGGATATATCCGTAGTGGCTGGTTTAAGTATGCTTTTGAGGTCAGTCATTATTCCTTTATTTCTCGTTATTCTGCTAATATTTCATCCTCAGGGTTATACATCCAGTATTGTATCTGGAGGTTTCCAGCATTTCGCAATCTTTCAAAGCAAGATACACACATATGAACTCAACGGTGATGCCCTGAACACTGCCATGCTAGAAGATGATTTCGCGTCACTCAAGCTGGCCGATTACTTTATGAAGATATTCCAGAAGCGTGCAAAACATTATAATATTCACATGCCAGGTACGATTTTCATTATGACTGAAGAATTCCATTCCCGCTTGCTAAGCAGAAGCCACGGAGTTAGGTATCCGTTTCAACGCCAACGGAGCTTTCCTTGCAACGCTTCAGGAAAACCCTCCTGTTAGGCCATTAGAGGGACCTGACACTAGGTCAATGCTGTATCGCACTTTCATGGCAGCACCACTCATTGAGAGAGCTGATGGATCTGAGGAGTTACGATTCACCGGCAAGGATGGTTTTGGCGATGGAAGGAATGATCTTGAACTTTTGATGGAAGCATTTGCTCACTCTAGCGTATTGCATAGTCGAAGCACAGTCCTTGTTGCGGATATTCAAGGTATGTGATTCAAGCTTTTGCGGATCCCACACTGCTTACGGTGTTCATCCAGGTACCTATAATGTTGATGGGGAGTTGATCCTGTATGACCCTCAGGTTCATATGTAGGTTTTGTTTGATTTTGTATTATTCTGTATAATGACCCATCGCGAAGAGCCAGGTCCGGGTCCAAATACCATCGTGGCGGTAAAGTAAAGGTTTTTTCATTCAAGGCCAAGCACAAGTGTAACTCTTGGTGCCGCAAATTACATTTGGAACCTTTCTCCGAAGCCGGATCTGCACCTTCAGTTCCAATCAATGCCCTTCTGAACTCTTCTCTCTGACTTTGGCCACTGGTATTTTTCCATTTTCCGCCACATATTATCACTCCTTTACAACCCTCCTTTTAATCAATTTTACTCACTGATTCATTTCGCATTATACTCTTTTTTTGCTCCCGCAATTTATTATACACTCTCCTTAATTCAGTCAACTCTAATTCATCCTCACCATAACAACATGTAAATAAATTAATCAGTATCCTCAAATACATGAGGTAACATTTCGGAGAAAACTTCCCAGGCATTTACGAAGGTGACGAGAGGTGATCCGAGCGAGTCATAAACACTTTCGCAGTGTGCCGCAAACTCAGTATCAACGAACCTAAGTAATTCTTCACCTCCAAGTGCTTCTTTTAGGTGCTGTATGAGTTCGATATTGACTGGTACGAGACAGTCGGTGGCCCCAAACTCTTGATGACGGGCCATGGCTTCCATTGGACTGATCCCAGAGGGAAGGAACTTCTTGTGGTCATACCGAACCCGATGAGCATTGAATTGCTCCTTGAGCTTATTGAGATCTAGCTGAATCAGTGTCGACCACAGCCACTTTGCGAGCTCTCTGTCACAGGCTTTAGAGAAACAACAAAATTCTGAGAGACAAGACATACTCATGTCGTTCATCATCGGGATTATAAACTCCTTCAAGCAATCCTTGCTGCCAAAAGAATACGACATTATCTCCCCATTGAAGACATAGTCGGAGCCAGCCACGTTCAATTGTAATATTATGAATACTTTTGAGAAATCTATGAGCCGGAATTTCCACTCTGTCGAAATCGGGACCAAACATTTCACTGGAAGTTATACCTGATGAATTTGGCAAAGGGAGCACAAAAATATAACTTACCGCAGTGCATTAACAATTCCATATATTTCTGTTGTTTCTGAGCCTCGGTCCGTTGTTGACTGAATGGGCATACCTGTGGGAGAGTCCCATGATGAATGGAACAATATTCAGTCACAGTAGACTTACCATGGTATTCTGCCATGACACAGAGCCAAAGATATGCCACTACATTAGCCAATCTATTGTTTGGCACAACCCATAGCCCTAACCACTTTCCTGACCATTTATCTCGGATGCCATATACAGGAAACCCGATGCCACAGAGCTGATCATGTCCGTCTCCAGACCACTCCTCGTGCGGACCAATGGAAACTGATTTCCCGCGTTTAATTTTTTTTGAATTAGGATCTCTTGTTGCGAATCCGTCGGGCTCAAAAATACGCATTATATATTCAACATAATCTCTGTACCGGGTTTCAGCCCGGTGCTTATAATGCTTCAATTGGATTTACTCACCTAGTCAGATCAAAACCTGTAGCTAGCCTTATATCTTCTTTAATAAGGGGAGGACCTTTTTGATTCAAGGGATCCTTTGATAGTGCATCTAGAACGAACTGTCGCTTTACATTTTCAGGAAGTTCTGCCGTTGTCTGTGAACTGCTTGTAAGGCTGAATTGTTGTCTCCGCTGAGAGATGGTCCGTTCACTATGTAAACTGAGTGAGATGTAAATATGGCGAATATCTACAGTAAATACCTCATTTCAATATTATAATCGGCCCAGAGCATTGCCTTAACACGCTTTGGGTCTTTGAAACCCAATCTATCATATTTGCTAAGGACTTCCTCAACAAAGGGATCATCCTTTTTGGCTAGTGAAAAATCTCTAAGAGAAGGTTAATGAATCAGACAGGAAGAAACACATACGGCAATTCTTGTACTGGTTCTTTCCCTCAGGGTTCAGAACGAATGTAACCTCTTCTCCATTGCTAGATGAAGAGGCGTCACTTCTAGCATCAGACATAGCCCTCAAGATACTGGGTTTCCTCCGGAGATTTAAACGAGCTTTTATTTGGCAAGCAGGTGCAATATTACGTATATACAAGTCAAATAGTACCTAAACAAACTTCCCTGTGCCCTCATGCTGTGGACATGAGTTCACAGCGTGGAGGGCTTTATTAACAGGGTGGACCAATACAGCATCTTAATATTTTACGAACAAAGGCTAAGAAGGAACTCACCTCAGAGACCTCTCGTCATTGTATAATCTCTTCTGCCTCGAGGAATCGACACTGGCATTTCTGTCACGTGACATATTGTGGCGATTCGATAACTGTTACCTAACGCCTCGCAGGTGGGAGACCATACAGGTAAAGAAGAGAGGGAATAAGATGGAGGGAAACTCACCCGAAATCCAACCTTCAAGAATTGACATTCAATGAGATGACATTCAGGAACTGAAATTCAATGATCAATCAATCAATATTTGACTATTTTAAGCTGGCGACGCTCGGGCTCCGTAGTAGGGTGTTCTTTCCCTTAGTATACTCACTCTCTGTATGATAATTGACATTAATTTTCTTTTTTTCTTTCACTATTTTTGAGGTCAGAGTTCCCTGCACTATCTTTAGAGTGCTAAGGGTGATCAGTTAGAGTCTCCATTACAATACACCCATCAACTTTGGAGTGGGTCACACACATTGTGTGATATTCCCAAAACTCTAGTTTGCCTTCAATGACAACATGGAGTGCACTGCAACTCAGAGCAGTCAAGTCACATGATGGGGTATAGACATCACATATTTAAACAAATTTCTTGAATTTTATTTAAACTAAATCAACTATACAATACACTTGATACCATTGTGGCAAACACAAGGGTTGGAAACATCACATGACATGTCAAAGTTGCTGGGTGTTAGGGACTGATCCTGGAGTGAGACCAGAATAGGTTCGGAGTTTGGATTGGAATGGAGTTAACAGATATTGGAAGAGAGTAATGGAATAGGACTTGGCTTCAACTTATATATTGTGCCTCCTTGACACTATGCTGGGGTATGTCCTACAATTTCAGGATGGTTGTTGGAGACTGGAGTCAGAAAGGGGGTTGGACAGAGGTTGGACAAGAGTTGGACAGAGGATTAGAGAGAAGTCAGAGAAGTGTGGAGAAACTTAGGTAAACATGGATCAATGAAATAATCAGATTGTCCTGTATTGAAGAAAATACAAGGTTTATATATAGAAGGTTCAGGTAAGAGAGACTGGAGCTATACTAGAATATAAATGGAGAACAAGAAGAGAACAAGAGAACAATAGGATAAATGGGGCTAAGTGAATACATGATCCCAGAGCATGGGGTGTTACTTAACAACATAAGACTAGAACATGAAGGGTCAGACACTGGAGATATGCCAAAATTTTCTGAGACACAAAAGTTACAGAATATGTTGAAACAAAGCCATATTTTGTCATAAATTTTTAAGGCAAGAAATTGAGAAAATCTCCCTTTTTAAAGACATTTCTTGAAAAAATAAATTTGAGAAAACATTCTTCTTCCCAATGGTTTTTGAGTCAGGAAATCAGTAGAAACCACACAATTGTTCTTCCATAGTTGTGATCATACATATGAAGAAAATATAGCTTTTGAGGTGATTTTTTGATCCAGGAAAACTTCAAAAAAGCAGAAATTTGGAGATATTTCTTGATGTAACAAATGGATTAGTAAACTAAATTTCTCATACAATTTTTATCATGCAAAAGATGGTGGAATATCAACTTTTGGCTTAATTTTTTGTGACAGTCCTCAAAAAGTATTCAGAAATTTAAGAAATATACAAGAAATAAAACCAAAGTTAATATTCTGTTATCCTGTCTACATAAAAAAAAATGTGGGGGATATTTAGTTTTCTATTTCATTTGTTACATCAAAAAAATTTCCCAAATTCCTGCTTTTTGGAAGTTTCCTGGATTAAAGAATTGTCTCAAAGCTGTGTGTTCTTCAGATGTACATAGCTGGAAGCACAGCACCCTCAAATTCACTCCTCAATGGTGCAGTATGGAATTTGGGGGAAAGGATTTACCACTGTAACAGTACCACTAGCTACAATAGGGGACAGCACAGGCTCAGGTACCTCAAAGGTACCTGGGGGAAACCCACGAAAATACCTACAGATAAAAATACCCATACCTGCAGGTTCCTGGTATCTAAGCACCCATATGGATGGGGGTGACCATCCGAGCCCTCAAATACCTGAAAACTCGCAGGTACCTTTGAGGAATTTACCAAATAAGGTAATTTTTACCTGTACAAGTGTCTCAGACACCTTTGCAGGTACCTGTTGGCCCCACCCATCACGGATGGAGGTGACAGTCTCTAGACATGTCACACCTGCGGGTCCCCTGTGCTATGCCCTAAGCTACAAGGTGTTCCTTCACAAGCTCAATAACTCCCCAAGAATCAAGAGTGGGTTTCTTGTAGACTAGTGCAATTAGGATAACCACAGTCACCAATTATTCCACATATTGAGAATATTGATGGAATCAGACCCCCTGATTGCACTTGTTGCCAGACCCAGATATGGCTGGGGTTGAAGCATAAATCTACCTGAGCTTCAGCAGTGGCAATGTTTATGTCAGAGGGAATAACCTCCCTTGCCAACTGATGGATGGTCTAATTTGGAGTATCAGTGGTGCCCATATACTGTTGCAACTCTCATGCTTATGACAGCTTGGTTGAGTGTACCACCAGTGCTGGAGAGTGCCTTAACTGCTGTGCTAATGTAGGACTATACAGAGATGAGATCCATGTCAAGTATAATGAGAAAATAAGGAGGGGATAATGTGAAGTTCACAACATCCCTAGCGAGGGCTGCAACATTTACCCTGAGATCTTCAATGCTGCACTTTTCCCACTGGAGAAACCATGCTACTGATGGCAGCAGTAAGGAGGATGAATGCAGAGGAATGTACCACTGATATAAATGGAGGTTGCTTGAGAGTACTTGGTTTGTGGAGAAACTGATTTTTGCGGCTCCTGTGCTATACATTTTCGCCTACTCCCTCTGAAGGTTTGTATTCTCAGTGGCAATATTACTTATGGGTTATTCAAACTATTCCCTTCCCTGAAAGGCATGAGGATTTAAGGGAATCCTGTTGATCCAATCATCATTCAAATGAAAGTAAAGATACCGAGAAAATTTAAATTTCTCCGATTATTCAGCAAAGTAACCAGATCCCATTAACCCCAGAGGGTGTCCGAGTGAGGATGTTCTTCTAGAATTTAGGGTGTCTTCAGGTTAGATTGCTTCTATTCGTCGTTGACACGGGTTAGGCCTTCTCACTGAATAGAAATTTCATTGTACTCTAGTAAGAGGTACTTGGGAGAAGCGATATGCTTGTAAATCCACTAAGAATTTTCTGTGAGTTGGACTTGAGCTAGGCGTTTGATGGTCATTGATGAAAATGTTGTTCCGTTGAAAGGAATAAAAAATCTGACCAATTGGAGACTACTCTCCATTCATTGGCATCATTATAGTTCGAGCATTGGCGCAGAACCGATTTTCAGCCGTTAAATGTGCCCACGGGTTTGTAGATGGATGCTGAACCTGAACTAAAGTAACACAAGGTAAAATATGTGCGGCGTTGTAAGGGAGCGCAGCTCCCTGCACTGAGATTTCGAAATAGAACAATGCGCATGATGTCACGCGTACCATCTTACCATGCTTCCGCTTTGTCCTTTATTCCACCTTTCTGTCGTTTCATTCTCATCTTTGTTCCTCATTTCACTTTTGTGATTTATAAAAGATTTTTTATATTATACAAACGCCCGCTTGGCATAATCAGAGTGTATGTGTTTCTTTTGTTCCATTGTGCTTTCGCAACAACAAAGTCCTCCATTTTATTCGTCCCACTCCTCACTCTTTGTCTCTCACATTTGTATAAAAACTACGTGTTATTTAATTGAATATTATAGAATTTACAGTTCACAAGTTCGTTCTATATTTCGGTGAGCAAAATGTTTTCAAGAATCTCCTCACTTTCTATTGCCCGCAACTATTCCATTCGCTCGGTTCAACCCAGCGAACTTAGAACCTTTCAGCGTTAAAACTCCCAGACTTTCAGGACCATCGCAACAAATTTCAGATGCCTAATATTATCGGCCATGAGCTCCATTTGATAATATCACCGTCGATAACAAAATTTGCAGCAATTCACTTCGGGGTTAGCAAACCTTAAACCCCGACTACAGGTTGATTTCCAGCGAAATATTTACTTCAAATGCAATATACAGCTGGATTCAGGTTAAGGGTTTAGAATGCAGGGCTGATAAACCGAAGGTAAATCATCGGGAGTGCTAAAACACAAGAAAACCCGCTTCATCCATTCTAAATGTTTAACACGAATACAGCTGTAGACTACATTTCAAGTGGATATTTCACTAAATATTGATTTGTTTTTGGGGTTTAAAGTTTGCCAACCCCGAAGTGCAAGTAGTTACTTTAGTGAAATCCGGGATGATCAATGATTCCTTGGTGAAGAAGTGGTAGCCAGATGATGGGATCCTGGACGCCTTCAATTTTTCCGATTATTTCTTCCGGATCGACGGTCGGAATGGGAGCCAGTAAACAAGAGAGAAGATGACCGACTTGAAAACGAACGTATAATCAGGCGCTTATCATACTCTTCTCATTCGTTGAATGACGTTTAGCCCCAAAGCATAGTCAGGACGTCTCCTTTTCTTGTCTTCTCCCTCCACAAGTCTCCAGTGTCAAGGCTTCTGTTGTCAATGAATATTGATCCCGTTGTACGCGTATGAAAAGCACCGGTGTAATTCCTTTCATTCTAATCGGAGGATTCCCTCCCTGGTGAGATATACCCTGTCAAACTTTGTTATTCTCAATGTTACCAGTCGTTTTCTTATTATATTGGGCCTCACTTGGCATACTTTATCACTCGCAAAGATGTGGATGCATTTCACTCGCGGTCTTTGCTGCTGCTCTGGCCTACTCGTCCCACCCAAGCTATTCTCAGTCTCTCGCGTTAACGATTCCGTCACGAACGAATTTCATTTCGCACGACACTTATCGCTGCTAGGGATAAGCTAGTCGGGTAACCCGTTGATCCAAGTGTATGTCAACATAACGAGTTGTTCAGCGAAAATGGAATAAGCCAATACTTCTTTTTCAATGCTCCCAGTCAGTGCTCCATTGCATTTATTTTCATTCAACATATCAATGGCTAGGTGCCCTCAATTATCTCAACGAGATGGAAGGGACGTAAGTTCTTACAATAGCACTACCATCTTCCTCAAACGGAGACGTGACCAGTAGTTTGGAATCCTGAGGACTGCGACTGTAGCTGAAATGTTGACAGTACATGGAGGTTCTGCAGTCTGAGGAGAGTAGTCTCGATTTATTCTAAAATTGTCTATAGTCATCTAGGCGAACCTTTTGTGTTCTTAATGCTCAACAAAAGAAATGATGCCCCTTATTACCGTCTAAAGGATGCATGCCCTTGTGCTCAGCCTTTTCAAAGTATATGTAAAATCGAGGATAGCTTGAAGTCGTCCGTCGCTCGGAATTATGACAACACGTCTCTTTGCCATATCGCGGTCCGCGCCGTATTTAAGGAGAGTTTTATTTGAAGTTCTCATGTAGACCCTTGACAAAGCGTCAGAAACCTTTTGGTAATTAAATCTTTTGAAAGAACTCTCACATTTCCTTCTTTTCCCTAAATATTGGTAAGTCATTCTATTCCTATGTCTTCGAGGAAAGTGACGCTTTCATTATCAAGGCCAAAGGAACAAACTCCCGGAACACACGAAGAACGAACTAGTCCATGGATATCACCTGCCCACATAATGGTCTACCTTATTCCAACAAAAGCAGTCAGTCTACATCCTCCAAATGAATTCCGCTCATGATGCTTACAGTGATACTACGCCCCCCCTTCTCCCTTGGAAAGATAATCAGATGATAGTTTCGGAGTAAATATCAAGGGTCAACAGGCGGTATGACCGCGAAGCATAAATGAATGTAGGTCTACATGTGCTGTAACCAAGAATGAAAATGACGTGGCAAAAGAAAAGGGTGGTGAAAGGGGAGTTTGCTATTCGAATGCTGTGTTTCTCAAGAGGTTTCTTTTTCAAAAGTAGAAGAGCAGCGCCTACGTGGGGCTATATTATTTTAATCTAAGTTTATCGTGCTTCAAGCGAGGTTAAACGT
>Ga0157379_10003899_pt1 | contig 12719 bp, 16 predicted proteins | sample S25metaG_FD_121802 | JGI IMG/M metagenome (GOLD analysis project Ga0157379, IMG submission 121802) | Switchgrass rhizosphere microbial communities from Kellogg Biological Station, Michigan, USA - S2-5 metaG | ecosystem: Host-associated > Plants > Roots > Rhizosphere > Soil | place: USA... | reverse complement strand
TTTTTTTTTTTTTTTTTGTGATTTTTGTGTTTTTCTTCTTTTTTTTTTTTTTTTTTTTTGAGATTTATGGTCAACAAAGAAGAAACAAGGCTGAGGTTAAAAATACGCTGGCTGTTTTCAGGGTATGCTTTACTAAGCAAGACCATACTCAAAGTGTCCAGGTGGTTGTTCGGGGACACCAAACTCCTTTTCATTCTGGGAAGCCTTGGGACCTTTGGGCGTGTAGAACGGCTGATGTCGGCTAAGGCTCCACCTCCGATGTGCTGTGAGCGTTTTCCTACTTAAGTTTGGTTGCATATACACTCAAATGTAACGAAAATAAAACACCGGTAGGCTAATATATTGCCAAACCGTATAAATAGGAAGCTAACTGTGTGATGGTGTCCTCTAGAGAAATATCCTCTTCTTCTTTCAATGCATATGGCGACGTCTTCACCTGGAGAGGTACGTGGCCATTATCCTGATTCCTCATAATAATAATTTTTATCCATTTTCTATCAAGGCCCCAGAGAATGGTATTGATCTCAAGTGGTCGGCCCTCAGCACAATTTTCGAGAATCTCCTCCAATACGGAGAGTATAGCGATGACAAGAAAAGGGCCTACCTCTCTCATGAAAATATTATCGTCCCAGAATTTGGTGAACAGCCACTCCCTACTAAGGATGTCAAGTACGTCTGCTTGGACAGGCTTTCTCCCTCGTGAAACTGAATCCCTGCGTCCTCTATCCAGATGGACGACGAACACTATCCAACGGCCCGACTTTTTATCCTTTATGACAGAGGATTACACCCCCTTGGAATTCTCCTGGAAATTTACCAAATCAGGAGCTGCGCTGGTGCGCTTCATGATGGATCCAGTTGTCCGTCAGGTTTCACCTGATATTCGAGGAGCATACGGTCTTTTTCAAGATCTACAGGAATCCGCTCTGCCGGGACTATTTTCTTCTGACTTTGATTTGAGCTGGTGTAGAGTCTGTGCAGACTCCTTGACTTGCTCTATGCTCAAAGCTGAATCGTATCAAGGTCTGCCCGGAATAGACTATCCAAGTCAATATTTTGCTGGTGAGAACATGTGGAGCAACGAGAATATTTTCCATTAACAAAAACGCCATAGGTTTCGAGTTCGGTCCTGAAACTGCCATCCTCAAGGCGTATTTTCTACCGCAAGCACGTTCAATCATAACTTCTACTCCCCCCGAAACTTTGATCACCAATGCAATCAATGCCATCGAGAAATTGAATATTGGGCCTCAAGTGAATATTATGCCTGCCTGGCAGAAGCTTCTCTCGTTCTTCTCGTCGCTCCCTATTCACTTGGCTCCCATATTCGAATTTGTCAGTGTTGACTGTCTATTACCTCACCAAAACCGCATCAAGATATATATTCGCACACCAGTCAGTTCTTTGTCCAACTTGAAGCACTTCTTCCTCTTTGGAAAGTCGGAAGATACTGTCTCCGCGACAACGCAGAAAGTTCTCGCCGAGTCCTCGTATCCATGGAATTTATTATTTCCAGGTGTAAATGAGGGGACCCAGCTCCCCAGCCTGCATCCTGCACACACAACCGCAGGATTGGTATTTTATTATGAATTCCGCAGCGGAGATGCCGAACCCGTTCCAAAGGTTTATATTCCCGTTCAACTTTTGTGCCAAAGCGACGCAATAATCGCACAAGCTTTGGAAACATTCTATAAGACAACTGGTTCGCAACGAGTCGGGGAGAACTATGAGAAATATCTAGGAGCTGCCTTGTAAGCTTTGCTACTGATGACTTGAGTGTCTAATGATATTCTTTTCGCAGCAATAATCGACCCTTGACAAATCGGGTGGGGATTCAAACCTACATCAGCTTGACAATTAAAAACGGAGAAACGGAAATTACAACTTACCTGAATCCAGAGTGTTATGCGACTTAGAGGCTTTTTCTTCTTCGGTATTGATTGACCTTTGTTGCCAATGGAGACTGTAATTTTTTTCCGCTTTCCTTTTCATGGAATGGTTCAGCTCGAAGTAGATAGGTACTCACTTATTGACCCTCTAACACTACTTACAGCCCCGATATTGATATCTTATAGAGTATATTGGACTGTAGTGATATTGAGCTAGACCTATAAGAAGCCGAGAAGACCGTCAAACCCGACAACTGTTCAACATGCGAGTCCGTATATGATTTTACCGAGAGTTTGCGCTACACCATCATTGACCCGTTTCCTCAGACCAACACTGTAAGATGATAACATACCAGATGCCGGACTTGGGTTCCGGTCCTTCTCCAGTAACACTACGTTCCCGCTGCAAAAGAGTCGCAGTCCTACACACTGTTATACAGACCTGAGAAGAGTCATTGTAGATGCCATAATTGGGATATCAAAGATTCTACTGTTCTGTTTGGAGACATGCTTGAGACACTGTGACATACCGCGTTTTCGATCTCCGTTTTGTGATTGGTAGAACGAGTGATGGTCAGCCACCATTGTGACACTCACCAAGAACGACACACTTCACATTTGATGGTGTTTTTGTGGTGGGGACTAAGGAGATGGAATGAATCCGGCATGATGGAATCACTCAGTTTTGCTCACACTTTGCTTTCCATTTTCTTTTATTGTGGACCTATCCGAGTGCCTACGGGGCCACAACTAGATTACATGGTCTCCGGTGCACTCTTTCTTTTTCCTCTTTAAACTCAGGGAAGGATCTGTGATAGAGTGTCTCTTTCGGTCTAATGCTATCCATGATTCTGCGGAGTTTATAGGGTACTTAGTCAGGTCTCAACTAAGTACCTACACGATGCACCATAGCATGCAACAGGAAAAATTTAGCATACAACGAGGATTATCAATGATCCATATCTTGTGTGTGTGCTATGCGTGACTTTTCTACTCCGTGTTATGGCGTAATAGACTCGTAACCAGTCAAGATATCTTGCCTCAGTGCCAAATACACCCATAGTAGCACCAGGTCAATGTGGTGGGAAACACAGGTCAAAGTTGGCGTCTCCAGATCGAGGATCCACTCTCTCTGTACTTCTTCCTCAATCATGTCGTTTCCTTCAGACTCAGATATTTCGTCGACATTCTCCTATCAGGGCGATATCGAGCCGCATACCTCTAATATCACCGTTCCGACAAACGTGGCGAACGAGTGGTTCGGTAAGCCATGTAAGCTCCAAAAGGTGCCGAAAGGTGACTTCCACAAAATAGAATACTCGCTTTCATCTGAAGTCGGGAAAAGTCTGACCTTAGTAGGCCTAAGATGTTATAGATTGTCAGAATATCACGTCAGGCTTCGAGTGGCGAGCCCCGGATTTCCTAAGGATAAGGTCGAATAGGAGGTAATACGGGTTGCAATTTATCCTGATCTTTAAAACGACATTGGAATGTCTTTGTATTATACTAGATGGCCCCCATACTTTATCTTTCTACCCATACAACGATCTCTGTTCCGCAAACTTATACATGGTGCTCAGACGTAGATGATATAGTTGGGGCCGAATACATGATCATGAGAAGGTGTTGGTGCCGTTTTCCTTTCCGTTGAAATTTCGTCTTATCTTATCGTTTCCGGTGATAGCTAGGCGGATCTTGTGCTTGTGACCTTTGTGATGAATTCAGCTTAGAGACGAAGAAACATTTCGTCCCTCAGATTGCTGATTTTTTACAGTAAATATTTTGTTGCGGTTTGACTCAGCTGCATTCTGCTTGGACCCGTTTGAGGGAAACTGGGAAGCTTTTTCTGTAGGCCCCACGGCTACTTCAAATAATTTCACATGATGAAAGGGAGGACGAGAATTCCCTCTCGAAGTCCTGACAGCGTATCCTGGTGATAACCTCACAGTTCTGGAATCATTCCTATTTTCATATTTTTGTGACCACATTTGAAGATTTCTCATTTATTTAATCCAGCAATTTTCTCTCTATGGATCATACGCCCCTTGTCTCCCAACGAATGGCGATGTTATTCTTGAACCGATGTCATTTCATATTCCCGAATGCCTTTCTTGCGGATCTTCTGGATTATCACGCACTGGTCTCTGAGTCTTCAGAAGCAAGAAACCCCAGGGGTCTTGCACAAGGCAACCTTCCTCAACTACCACCATAACAATACAGCTTGAGACGTTTTCCTTCCTTTGACGGTCCCGCAACACCCGTATTTAATATTTCTTTGACACACCCAAACGGAAGAAACTTATAGCCTAGACTCGCGGGTGCGATAAACAATATCACCGTATTCTTCTCTTCTCATCTTTTAATGAGTACCCCGTGCTCTTCTCCGATATTCTTCTGTTTCTTCGACGCGCCGATGATGCGACAGAGTGACACTGACACCATCTTGTAGACACCATCTCAACACTGACTACACGGTCTTCTCTTGTGAGTTTACCTGCAGCGCGATGTGAAATGCTCGTGTGTTTGTTTGTATTCAGGCATTGATTACCACCAAATGCCATGATTGACAGACCGTGATCGACCACGATCTGCCAATAACAGCCACGATCGGCTGCGCGTCCTGTCACAGCGTGTCAACGCGTGTCTAATTCAAACCTGTCCGGACCCGACTATTGCACCTTCTAAAATTTCTCAATCCACTTTGAAATCAGATCTTCTCTCCAACAGGAGTCACAGGAAGTTTGTTCAAACCGCTTCTTTCCTATCATTAATTTTATACCTACTACCTGATTTTTGTTTTCCCCCAAGATATTTCCCTTGATGGAATATGGCAACGGTGGGATATTGGAAGTGGTGAGATGGTTCAAGCCAGTCCATATTCAAGCTTCAAGACTTAATGCGAGGTTTGGAATAGATTTAATGTAGGTTATGAGCACCAGGGACGAGTTTGAGATGCATGGGGACAATGTGTGGAGATAGATAATACACAGATGAACAACTTAAGCTTCAGGTTTGCTCGATGGGGGAATACCGATCATTTTCCGTCAAGAACCACCGATTCTTACATCTGTAAGGAATGACGATTCCGACCACAATGCCAGATGAAAGACTGGCAACTGTTTTGACCTGAGTTCCAGGAATCTTAGAGACGTATTAAACCTAGATGGAAATTCTAAAGGATAAAGTAGGACGATTTAAGGATGAACTAAGAAATCCAATATATTCTGGAAGGAATAAGTACACTACGAGCAAGCGTATGCCGAAAAAGGCCCGATTGAGTTGAAGGAAACTGTGGGCCTTAAATATTCTCCAAAATGGGATGAATAAAACGTCCCTGGCTCACAGGAAGAGTGGATATCCGCATGAAAAAGATTCGCATTTGGTATCGGGTTAGACCTTGGAGTGGTGATATACTGTTTGTCGTCAGAATTTTATTACACCCCCAAGCTTTGCGAATGGGCAAGGATAACAGCAACGATGCTTTGATGCACGAGAGTCTACCATACATAGTTCGAGCTTGATTGGAAAGAGATCAGTCGAGATAGCATAGAGTAATTTACAAGATGTATAGAGTCGATTGTGAGGGTTGCCAAAACACGGAGAGTTCATGGTGGTGAGGGCTCGGATGGGTTACGCATAGAGATGGAGTTGCAGAAAGATTACACATAGCCGGTACATCGTCCAATTCTTCTGTTAAAGAGAAACCGAGAACAGGACCACCATCCGTCCGTATTTTTTCCTCGTAATAAAAGATTGAATATATTCATGGATGGAATGATTTGGGGCCAGAACCTATGAAAGTTATAACTGCGGAGAGAGGATGGACCAACATAAACGGAACATAGAGCTCCAGCTCAAGAGCTCAAGAGTAAGACAGGCGTGAGAACTTTCACATTTGTTTATCATTGACGTCTTTGCTGGATGTTTCCTCGCTGCTGGCGGACAGCGTCGACATTCCCATGGCAAGCCACCTTAGAAGTTAAAAGTCGGCCACTCATCCGTTTCACCCATTCCGCACCTCCCAGTTCACAATCCAAAAGAGGCATTCGTCCGTGGCATGTATATTCTGGTGCATTCATCTTGACGCTTGGAGCTGGGTATGCAGGTAAGTTTTGAGAGGAATTGAGGGGAATTGAGCTGATATGTAGTGGAGTAGCGTATCAAAAATGGGAACCTTTTAGATATACGCTTATATCTGCGAAACGCTGTGGAGTTCTGGGGAAAGCAGTGGTCTTGGACGCGATAGATTACAAGAGGTGCGTCGATTGTAAAGTTATCAAGATAGCTTGGAACTAATACGGTTGGAATGTAGAACATTATATCGCTCATATGCCTCGCCTGAAGAGGAACAAAAGGCTCTTTCTGCATGTCATTTACGAAGTGCACATCGGATGCTTGAGGCTCTGCTAAAGAATGGTGGAATCTTCGTCAAGCTGGGGCAGCATGTTTCGTCATTGTGAGTCGAATATCTTTACGTGCTTTTATGTACTCATCTACCTTTTAGAGCTGTTCTTCCCATTGAATGGACAAGCACCATGCGTCCGCTACAAGATCGGTGTATTGCCACACCTTATGAAGACATGGAAGCCATGTTCAAAGCGGATACCGGACTGGGCATCGAAGAATGGTTCGATAACTTTGATGTACACCCTATAGGCGTTGCCAGTCTTGCACAAGTTCACGCCGCATACGATCGCCAGACTGGCAAAAAGGTCGCTGTGAAGCTCCAACATCCTTATTTGGCCGATTTTTGCGATGTTGATATGGCGATGGTGGAATTCTCGTTAGGTAATGTAACTTCCAGTTTTATATGCTATGGTGTGACTGACGTATATCCAGCATGGATAAAGAAGATATTCCCCGAATTTGAGTTTACGTGGCTGGGAGAGGAAATGCGCGAGAATCTACCAAAGGAGCTCAACTTTGTGCATGAAGCTGCTAATGCGGAACGGTTAGCTGCTGATTTTAGCAATGTCAAGACATCGTTATACATACCCGAAGTTCTATATACCTCCAAACGTGTATGTCCCCCGCAAGGGCTTCTAGGCTTTCAGATATTGACACTATATTTAGATCCTTATAATGGAGTTTATTGAAGGGCGGAGAGTGGATGATAGAGAGTACCTTGCGAAGCATAGCATTGATCGAAACAAGGTGGCTTTGGAACTGTCTCGTATCTTTTCGCGGATGGTCCATCTTAATGGGTGGTTTCATGCGGTACGTGGTTGTTTACGCATTTACCTCTCCCTCTCATAACTCTTCTTTACACAGGATCCTCATTTAGGTGAGAAGTTCCCTCCCATTTCCTAAAAGATTATGAACCATTCCGTTCAGGGAATCTCCTTATCCGTCCGTCACCGAAGGTATCTCACTCGCCATTCAATTTTGAGATAGTAATGCTAGACCATGGACTCCACTTTGACATTCCGGACGATTTACGCATCAATTACAGCAAATTTTGGCTGTCGTTGATATCCCCTACCACACCAGAAACTGCAGCTGAAAGGAGGAAGTATGCGGAGATTGTTGGGAATATTGGTCCTGATCTCGTAAGTAAATCTTTACCATTAAATAAATTTTGACTTACGAGCAATATATGTATAGTATCCCGTCTTTCAGACTGCTATCACTGGACGCATTGGCCTTGACGATGTTGGTGGAGACCCAGGAATTGAGCGTCCTGGTAGCATGATTGAAATGCTTCCTCAAACATCAGAGGAGCTAGAAGTGATCCGAAATGCAGTCCTGCAGAAGGAAGGAATCCTTCAGTCCGTATTCGACGTCTTGCGTCGAGTACCTAGACGGGTGTTGATGTTGCTGAAATTGAACGATTTGACGAGGTGTGTAACCGTTATATACAAATTAGGATTTGGTGGTTAATGGGCTTTTTTTAAAGATCATTGGATCATGCTTTGGCTACGACACATTCTAATGTAGGTTCTTTCTTTCTATACTAGTCGACGCGTCCGACACGATATGATATAGGTCCGCGTCTTCTTAATCACTGCTCGATATTGTAGTCTCGCCGTATGGAGAGACGAACGCCAACGACTCCTCAATCGACTTTTCGAGGAAGGATTACTTTCACCTCGCATTTTGCTTGAGTATTTTCGTCATTGGTGGTACGTAAACAGGCCTGTCCTCACTACCCGTTTCTGATAAATGTCGATCTAGGTCCTTTCAGTGGCTATACCAACGTCTCCGCTTCGTTGAATTTTACATGGATATGCAAGCGCGGTCGATTCTTTGCAAAGACTGGGCGAAAGGATTGTGGAGGAGAGGGTTAGAAGGTGCTCATAGGGCTGCTGCTGGGTTGGATGTTGATTCTGCGGCTGTATCATAATTGTCGCAGGGTTGAATGCCAATGTATCAACGTAACAAACACGAATTTTTTTAGCATCAGTTTACGTTTTTTTGTCCATTGTAATTCTTTCAATCTTATCTTGGTTCGTGATTCTCGCCAAGCAATCGTGACGTAGGTGACAAAACGGTGTGACGACATCGTTCCGTCCAGATTTGCATCCATCGTATTCGTTCAGCCTCTCAAACTCACTACTGGGAATTTCAGATACAAGATTGGATGAAGAGAAGCTCCGATGTATATTTTCGACCTCTTCTACGACTAAGTAAACATCGCACCGTTCTGTTGGCATCGAGGACGAATGACGGCAAAAGGAGGGCATTATCAATTCTTCAACGGGGATCTAATTCTGGGACAGGGAATAGTCCTAGTTCATATTCTAAATCGAACGGTGCGAGATATTTTTTAATTGGAGTGGGCGAATTTATCAGATAAATTTCGGACAGCTTGGTTAAAATGGTCCGCTTTGGGTGCATCCGGTGCCTTAGTCGGTGTAGCTCTCGTAGCGCAACCGAAGAGAGCATTAACTTTCGGTTCACCCACTACACAGAAAGAAGATCTAGTATGTGTCCAATTTTAATTTAATTTTAATCCATATAACTAATATTCCCATTCAAGCCTGGAAAGAAAGAATCCCCTAAAGAAGAGGTGAGCCATTTATTGTAATGATGCACTGACAGACAAAATCCCTGAGTATTTATCCGCTAGGAATCAAGCCTATCCTCATGGAAAGGCCTCTCATTTCTCAGCACCTCACTCCCCGTCAACACAATCTCTCAAACCCTCTCAACCTGGAAATGGCCAACTCTCCCCAACTTACCCAACCTCCCTGACCTTCCAGATCTACCCAACCTTCCCGATTTAACTCCCTATCAACAGCACTTCTCAGCGCTCCTCCTAGAACTAGGACGTGGACCCGGCTCGCTCTACGATGAAATTGTAAACGAACCTCCAGATCCAGCTGTACATCCTGAATGTGAATGGGACGCTGAAGTACGGCTTGGCGAAGAATTGTGTCTTCCTGAGAGGGCATTCTTGTCGGAAAGGAAGAGGAAAATGAGAAAGGCGTTTGCGGACTTCATTGGAGTGGAGGAGAGAGAGGTGAATGAGCAGGATATTCCAATGATTGCGATTGCAGGTTCTGGAGGAGGTAGGCTCTCTCCCTCGATTATTGAAAAGAAGCCACAATTTTTAAATAAACTAGGTTATCGAGCTATGTTAAATACCCTCGGTTCATTATCCGGCGCGAAACAAGCAGGACTATTCGACTGCGTCGCGTACACAGCTGGAATTTCAGGATCTTGCTGGTCCCTCGGAATTCTCTATTCTGGAGTTGCAGGATCTAATAACCCACTCGACGCGGCTGAGCATGCCAAAGACAGGATAAAGCTCAGCTATGTGGATACTGCAACACTAGAGGCCCTTGTTACCCCGCCTACGAATAAAGTATCCTCCTCTTCATGCGTTTATAATATGCCTTGAAATTGACACTATGGTGTAGTATCTTCTTACTGGAATCCTTCGCAAAGCAGCTGGTCCGGGTGGTACCGCTTCCCTGGTGGATCTATACGGAACTCTCGTGGCATCTCGGATCCTCGTCCCCTCTGATTTGACCCAGTTGGACCCTCGACATCTTTCGTTGCATCAATTTAGGAAGAATATTGATCACGGGGATTTACCCCTGCCTATTTTTACTGCTCTCCAACACGGTACGTATCCCTATGAATCAAAAATAAAAATAAAAACTTTCCATTCTGATTAATTAGTTATTTGTTGCAGCCGTCCCTCCCACAAAAGCCGAAGTCCTCGAACAAGTAAAGAAGGAGCAAGACATATCCGTTGATGAGAGTCGCCACACACGCATGCATGAGTTACGACGAAGAGTGGAGGAAGAGACGTCGAGTCGGTGGCTTTGGTACGAGTTTACGCCATATGAGGTTGGGTGTGATGAACTTGGAGGTAAAGTTGACTTTTGAACATACATTTGATTGTATGTGCTTATGAGGGTGTTTTTTTTTAAGCATGGATACCGAGTTGGGCTCTTGGGAGGCAGTTTAATAATGGGAAGAGTTTGGATAGACGGGTGAGTCGGAGTCAAGGCTGAATGGGAAACCCGTAACATCAAGACTCCTCTAGCCTGAGATGAGCTTTTCGATCCTTTGCGGGTAAGCATATTCGCAATTTCATAAACAACGAATGGTACTTATATGGTTAGGATGTTTGCCTCTGCCTTCTGCGCTTCCTTGCGGGTATATTACCTTAATCGAACCATGCAAAACGCGCTTCTGACTGTTCTGGTCTCCACAGTACTATTTCGCAGAAGTCCAACCCTCCCTCCGATTATTACCGGTTCAACTATACACCTGGCTCGAAGAGATCATAACGGAAAATGAGAAAGACCTGGGGCTTATACATCCTGTTTTGCCCGATCAAGTGCGCTCTCACATTTATCTAGTGTAGATAACGGATGATTTATTCAAGCGACGGATCATGTAGGTCCCGAACTTTATGAAAGGACTTGCGGGACAGCTTAGGAGTGGGAGTCCCGATGAGATCACGACAGATGAATCGATTGGGTTTATGGTGAGTCTTTTTTTTATTTTTAAATGTGTGGATCGATTTGGAGATTAATATGTAACAGGATGCTGGAGGCACGTTGCTACCGGTCTTAAAGCCGTCTGGTTGTGCTAACTACTGGTTTTAGCCGAGTTGAATATCCCGTATTACCCTCTCCTTCGGCGTGATATTGACTGTATCATAGCTCTGGACGCGAGTGCTGATTCCCAGGTAAAGCCAATATTTTACAGACATTCTGTCGTTCGCTGATCACTTCTATGCACAGGATCTCTGGTTCAAACGCGCAGAAGGTATTTAATATTTAACCAAACTCAAAACGTAATCTCTCACAAGTACAACTCTACCTTGATTCTCAGAGCTCGCCGTCAAACGAGGTCTCCACACCTGGCCCCGTGGTGCAGGATGGCCCGTTAAACTATCCGGAACTACAGGCGAAGTCGAAGAAAGCGCCGCATCGACGAAAGTTGAAGACGACTCGGAAGCTGCGAATAGGGAGCTTGCGGAAAAGCAACAGACGGAACTTGAGCAGCAGAGGGGGAGACAGAGTGAGAGTGAGAGTAGGGAGTTGCCTGGGAATAATGGTGAGTTAATTCGACTCGAAAAATACTATGTGGTGAAGTGTAATTGCTGAGACGGACGCGACTCGGGTGATAAAGGGCATGACCAAACCCGTACTGCATCTGCCAAATCCTCCCCCTCTCCAACCCCCACTCCAACACCAACGCCCCCATCTTCCTGCGAAATCTGGATCGGCTCCTCTAAATCCACTGATTCAGACTCTTCCCAAGCCGCGCGCCTCGAAGAACTCGAAGAAGAAGCACTAGCGGCACGAGACGGAATAGCGATCGTTTATATGCCGTTGGTTCCTAATGAGGGAGCAAAACCGGGATTTGACCCGACGGGGGTGTCGACGTGGAGACGGGAGGTTGGGGTGGAGGAGAGTGAGGGGGTTTTGGGTGTTGCAGAGGTGAGTTGTTTGGTATGAAAATGGAGAGAAAATGGAGTTAATGAAGGGCTGGTTTTTTAGGCGAATTTTAAGGAAGGTGTACCGAAGATTAGGAAGCTTTTGAGAGCGATTTGGGTGAGGAAGAGGAAAGAAAGGGAGAGGAGGGAGAGGAGGGAAGAGATGTTAAGGCATTTTTGCCGTGATGTAGTGACGTGCGAAGTGGGTTTGATTTAAATAAGCTATATACCGAAGGGATAGAAGAACACCATGTATACAATTTTATGGTCTTATGAGTTATCTACAGGTGATGAAATCCGCCGATGGGGATATCGGGATTAGATTTTCAACTGACTGTGTGGATTGGGAGAGAGGAGTCATTTGTACCGTGGCCAAGTGAGGAGTGGTTATAGGAGGGATCACAAGTGGATATAGACGGTCAAGCAGAGAACAAAAATCAAAAGCATAAATAAATGAAGTTTGATAGGGTATCAAACACAAGATTATTTAGCAGGAGCTTCCGCAAGAGCCCACATGTAATAAACACCTGCAAATTCATCGACAAAATAAATGAGTGAAAACTATCATATGAGTTTATGGAACAAACCTAAGCTTCGGTAGGGACGCCATGGAGCTGTTAGGTCTTCCATTTCTTTGGGAGTGAGAAGTGCGCCCCTAATGATGATCATAATTAGAGCTCCATTCCTGAAGTGGAGTGAAGTGAAGAAAGACATACTTTATCTTCTTCCCACTCAATCTGCTCTTCAAGACACTAACGGTCAACCCTTCGGGTAAAGGGTGTACCACTTTCTTCCCAGTTTCCTCATCCACTTCCATCGTTTCGCCCTCTCCTCTTAGTGTTCGGTTAATAGAAGGCGTAAACGGTTCGGGAAATATAGGGAGGCTTCCTGTGTCGGTTCCTTTCTTGTCGGGAGTGGCGTCAGGAGTT
>Ga0157379_10003896_pt1 | contig 12723 bp, 8 predicted proteins | sample S25metaG_FD_121802 | JGI IMG/M metagenome (GOLD analysis project Ga0157379, IMG submission 121802) | Switchgrass rhizosphere microbial communities from Kellogg Biological Station, Michigan, USA - S2-5 metaG | ecosystem: Host-associated > Plants > Roots > Rhizosphere > Soil | place: USA: Michigan... | reverse complement strand
TGCACAAGACCGAAGACGAACGCCACGAATACCATGTTTACCTGGAAAGCATGGCGCATACGATATCACTTCTCGAGCCGATCGCTTACAAGATCGAGCAAATGTCCAGTGAAGATCGACTAGCATTTAGATTAGGGCCGGACCTGGGTGGGCGAAGTCGATCTATCCACGAGAAGATCATCAGGAAGGTCTACGGGTCGTATCAAAATGCGCAAGAGGTTCTACAAAGTCTTCAAGAGAGCCCTGCGGTCGCTGTCCCGGTCGTCTTGAATCGTCTAAAGCAAGTCGACACTGAATGGCGGAAGCTCAAACGTGAATGGGATAAAGTCTGGCGAGACTTAGATGCACGTAACTTCTACAAGAGTCTGGACCACCAAGGTGTTGCGTTCAAGGCAAATGACAAGAAGGCTATCACTGGGAAAGCGTTGCTTGGTGAGATTGAACGCATCAAGAAGGCCCAGGATAAGGACCGCGACGGTATTGTTGGCGAAGCCGACAACGAACATGTCAAATCTGGTTTCGTACGTTCAACGCAGGTCTTACCAAGGCATCAGCTCGAATATGATATCGATGATGAGTCCGTGCTACAGGACGCTATTAAGCTTACGCTTTGTTTTCTTGAGCGGAACGACCAGCGTCAAACTGGCTCGAACGTGCCTCAGTACAACGCGGTGGAACGCCGGAGGATTGAAGCATTCCTCAGACATTATGTCGTGCACCAGTTTGGCCTCGGACCGGACTTTGACTCTGCATTCGGGCCGCCAATAGATCAGGCAGAATGGGAGGACTTGGGACTCTACGTTGCTCTTGACGAGAATCCCGAAGAAAGCGTGGATGAAGAAGATACACCTCGTAACAAAGGAAGCAAGAAAGGCGGCAAGAAGTCTAATAATGGAAACTCTGGTGTTAGCGCAATTTCGGTTGGTGACCTAAGGAAGAAACTTAGTAAGGCGAAAAAGGGCGGCGCTCCACGAAGGACGAATGATACGCCGAAGGGTAACTCTGGGACGAACACGAGTATGCACCGATCGCCGAATAGTTCACGGATTGGTTCTCCTGCGCCTCAGAGCACGCCTGGTTCGCCAAAGTCCCACCTCGAGAATGGGAAGTCTTCCTCCAGCAAGAAGGGTAAAGCACGAGAGGTTGACTTGGATGACATCTGGTTGCGCCATGTGGATGTTGAGCAGCAAAAAGAGAATCCGACCACGCTGCCATCCGTCAGTAACGGTACAATGGAGATCCAAACGAATGGAGAAGTATCCAAAACAATGTCTTGTCCCAAACCTTTCGGATCATTCTTCTGTAACACCAACTTCTATACTCTTATTCGTTTATTGCAAGTGAGTATTTTAATCCTTCTGGTTCTTGCCAAATTCGTTCTTATCATAGTACAGTTACTCTACTCCCGATTGATGCTTTGTAAAACTCTTGCCGCAAATCTGGCCAAGGAAGACTCAAAAGGATTCCGACCGAATCCGGTAGCGTATAGCCTCGGATTAACTGACACAGCCGGGCCAGTTGCATTCCTGGCAGATCTTGGAAAACGTAAGTTTATAACCTTATCAACTCATTTATGATCCTAAATTCTTGGCTTTCAGTCGCAGAAGATCCTTCAATGAATCCCGCCGAACACTTCTATGTGTATCTACTTGACTTGGTGGAAAAAGTCTTCGATTGTGAACTGGAGCAGAACACCTTTGAAGAAAACATCCGATTCATGTTCGGTACGAGGGCCTTTGTGGTGTTCACCTTGGACAAGTTATGTGCTGCCATCTGCAAACAGGTTATTTCTTTTCTTTTGAATATTTTAGTTCATCATTGACCTCTGTTGCAATTCCCATAGGTTCAAGCTGTAGTTCAGGATAATCACTGTCATGAACTTATGCACATGTTTGAGCGACAGCGAGCGCAAGACATTGTCACTACCCAAGATACCATCCGTTATCGGCGTCAAGCTGAATCACTGGTGGGCTCTGACGAACATCTGTTCCGCGTAGACTGGGTAAGTCACGTTTTATAAATAAGCAACTCAGAAAGCTGACCCCAATAATTTGTTTAGTCTCCGGATACCAAGAAATTGCGGATACAGCTGTTAGATGTGGATGATCTGAGTCTGGATCCACCAGCGTCTTCAAAGGAATCGCCTGCTTCTGTGAACGGCGCCTCACATCGAGACTCTGTAAATTCACGGATGACCGCTCGGTGGAAACAGTACGTTCAAAGTTATGTATTGCGGTATCCTACGGAAGGCCGTCGTATTGGGGCTGGAAGGAAGACGTTCTTAAAAAAGTGAGTAGACATTCCTAGTATCCATTTGGATTCTCTGTCAGTCCTTGATGGGCGCTTCATTAAAGAAGCGCTCACTCACTGTATTGCCATCGTGATGCCTCCCCTTTTCCTATCATCACTATATTTCATTGGCGAGTTTGTGCTGATAATCTTCTCTCCCATCAGAACGCTTTTAGACGAAGATTCAGAAGAATTGTCGGAGTCGTTCTGGATGACAGACACCACAGAACCTGGGTCTGGTCTACAAGTTGTGGTTAGTCCCGGCACGTGCAAGCTGTTCTTCACCAATGGGTGCGAGGAGGCATTATGGCGTGTTCGAGTGCGAATGCGCAAACGGCTGGATACAGAGGCAACGCCCAAGCAAGCTAGCCGGGGTGGTCGGAAAGGACGTCGGAGCAGTCCTGAAGATCATGACGCTGAGGATGAAGAGGAATCCACCAGTGAGTGGGAACGTCTGAAGGAACGAGCGGAGGCGCGATTACGTGAACAAAAGCGGTGGATCAACCACTTTGAACAAGGTGCTTCCATGTTCAATTAAATGCTGTGTAGTAGGGTTTTTTTGTCTTCTTTCCTTCAGTGATCATGCCATCACTTTGTGAAACTTATTGTTGTATTTTTGTTTTATTTTTCGACATACTTATCTAATAGCATATATGTATGAGGAACAGTTCGTCAACGAATCTCACTGTTCAAAATGCATACAATAATAGGAGGTCAGATCCGATAGACCCCCTACGTAATAGAAAGTAGTGCTAAAATCCAAGACTGGTTGTAAGTCTTGATATTTCGACTTCTATTATAATGGAACAAAATGTGTAATAAGTCCATACATACTACTGAGATTGTGGTTTATCTCATTTGGGGCGGGTTTTGATCCAGGATATTCCCGCCCATTGCACGGATCATCTTCGTTGGTACTGAGATAGAATCCAGGATTCTTCAGCAGTACCTGGCGCTTGTCGGTGCGATAAATTCGGATTGCTCAGTACTACTCCTTTGTAATTTTCATTGTTCCAGCGTCTCGCGATTTTGAAAGCTTCACCAGCTTATTTCCTATATGGTCACCTACTGTTTCTGTGAAAGTGACACTCTGAGGATACTTGCCAATGGAGAAGATCTTATAACAGCGAGATAAGAGTAGCTGTTCATGGAGTTGTTTCAGACAAGCTGCAAGATAGGGAAGCATTGTAATCCCTTTTCTTATCAATTACATAGGAAATACAGGTCATAACATAGCTTTCCACCCTCACGGTAAGAATTAAAGCACCTTTTCGATACACCACATTCAAGTTGTGGAGCTATTCTATGTAGGGGTTCACCGTCATCATGTCCGCCCTAATGGTCGAGGCTAAACGGAACCTTTTGACCTGCAAATTTAATACACATCCGGCCCTGAGATGCGTTAGCCTATCCCAACGATTCTACGTTTAGATTTCAAGGTCACAATAGGGGATATCAGAGTAGTTTCTGGGCCCGTTTCTAGCCCCGTCGTTTCTGCGGTCGTATGTTATGCATTCATAAACAGCGGAGTCGAATTTCGAGCGATTGCGGCATCCATGAGTCAGATGTTATGGGATGCATGAGTTTTGGACTAAAAATGAGAAACATTATTCAAAGAGAAAGGAGAGTTGCTAGAGACTGAAGAGAAAATGACAGAGAAACGGCTGCGAAACGGGCTATCAGAGCTCGGGCTATGTTTCTTAGATGTTCCTCGTGGTCAGAAACGACCTCAGAAACAGCCGCAGAATCGGGCGAGAAATGCCTCCTCTGATCTAGCCCCGGGTTTCGTGTCCTAAACAACATCCGAGACGTAAGATGGACACAGTTCTTATCTACAGACTTAAAAGTTTCATTGGTAGTGAAATAAGGTTCTAGCTCGGCAGTAGACCTTCACTACGCAATCTTGAATTTAATCAGAATGCTTCAGTTTGGCATTTTCCTTCCCTTGCCATTGAAGAGGAAACGACGTTACGGCATCGCGCAGCATTTTATAGTCAATTCGTTTAGATTGTGCCCGTATGTGTGTCTGCATTAGTGAATGCGATGCCCATCTCTGTTGTAGTACCCCTACATATTGCGATCTGATCAGTGTTTTAATTAAAATCCACCAGAGGGAATACGTTCAGCAGATTAGGAATATTGTTGGCTATGAGGTGGGGATCAAGGGAGCCTTCTGCTTTCTTCAGATACACAATTGAATCTCCATAAGTAGATCCGGTGAGTGAGAATATACTAGCAGCCTGGTCCTCCGATTCATCGCTCTCGTGAGCTACGGAAATTGGGACAAAAAGTCTAAGGAAAGACCATGCATTAGGCATGGATTGCGATGGAGATCTGGAATGGGGGAAAATTCAGTCCGATTCTCATCGACTCCAGAGTAAAAATATTCGAGGTAAGCATTCACAAATTTCGCCAAACGCGATTTCCGTCTGATCCGTTATCGTGGATAATTCTCCGCAGTTTCACGGAGAAATCCATACGAAATATGGCGATATTTTTTATTGGGAAATGGTACTCAACTATTTAGATGTTGGATACTATGGGTTTCTCCCAGAGTTGATTATAATCCGTTCCTGCCGACTTTTATAGAAACTGAGGAGCTATGGGAGGATTATTTCAACGCCTATGAAAAAAAAAACGGAGAAATTTCGTGTCCACAAGATAGGGAATTATTTTGGTGCAAACAGAGAATGACCGGCCCGCGTCGACCGCGCTCCGGCATTGCGAACCTCCCCAAGTGTTTGTCGAAACTCTTGCGAAAATGCTCAGCAAGAACCAGCAAGAAACTATCTGATTAAAAAGGTGGATTTTATTTAGTTTTGATGTCAATCTAATAGAAATAATGAACCAGTATAGAATTTTTTCAAGCGATGTGGTCGATCGGATGAATGGAATAACCAATGTGGAAAATAAAAGTAGTTCTAGCCTCTCTTTTTTCTGCTTCCTCCATAATTCTTTCAAAGCCCTAATGTCTTCAAAAAGTGTCCTAGAAAGAAGTGTCTCCAATACGTGTAAATACGCGCAAAATCTTCGGCAACTGCATGCCTAATACTTGAAAGCAATTCCACTGATAAGCAATCACTTTTCCTGAAAAATATTCTTGCCTTCGTAACCCCTTTCCTTTGCCCCCCTAAGGTTTACTTCGTCTCTTCTGCCCTTCCCTCCAAAAACAGAATGCAATGTAAAAAACAGGTAAAAGTAAGAGAATTTCCCATTCCGGTGTTTTGATATATAGACTCTACCACAATCTTTGCGTATTCAGTGAACGGGGAATCATCCTTTCTGATCTATCGGGATCCCTTGATCTGGTAGAGGCTTCCTTTGAACTTTAGCATCCAGGCTGAGACGTGTACATTTCAACTCCGGAACGAGATAGCGCTATATTCGGGGAATAAATGTCTGTCTGTTTATACCCCCCTTCTTCTCCCAAAGGAAAGTACCTCGAGTCGAATCCTGGCGGGATACTTGCCCCCGGCTTGAACCCGATTCAGAAGTGGAAAATATACCGTGCTTGTCAGTTGAACAGAAAAGAGATCCAGGAAGTTTTATCTGTACGATAAATATTGGCACAAATAACCTCAGGGACGGAACTGGAGAACTGATATATACTGGCACTCACGGTCCTATTTCTGTCCTCTGTCCTCTCAGTCAATGCGCATTTCGCAGAATAGGCCTCCAATGAATCATGCAAAGATCCAAATGATTAGAATTATCAGATAAAGATTGGCCTTCAGACAGGAGCGGCTATAAAAGCGATGCGAAATTAATGGGGAATTGAAGTCCTGAGCCGTAGGTGAATCGATTCTCATTAAGATCCGGGTCAAGTGAGAAGGAATATTAAATTCATATATACGCACATCACCTAGCAATACTTCCTCAGTCAACGGTGAGGGAGCAATAGACTCACAGGGCTTTCCGATCAGACCATCTTATCGGTAACACTGCAAAAGAGTCTACACACTGAAAGGAAGTGAAATTAACTCCGCCGTCTCTGACGATCCTAGGTCTGAGCTAAAAATGCTGTCAGACTGATTTTCTTATGGCGACCACAGCTGACTTTCATGGCGAATCCACTTTCCACGCAGATGCGGAGAAACAAGCCAATCAAGCTTCGTCTTGGATGATCGGATACGCTTAAATGTCACTCAGGTTCTTGGAGGATTGACACCCGCGCTCCATGCTTCTTGTTACTCCTGTTGCGAGATTCCCTCCGAATATACCTTCTGTAACGGTTCCCTATTGACGTCCGTCGACGAAGTTAGATAAAATTATCTGTCGATATGGTGAGAGTCGTTTCAGAGCATAATGCGGTGAGTATTTATACTGATAGCATGTCAGAAGGGGTTGGGGATTCATCATCTATGTACCTCGAACCATTGGCCTCGGCGCGTGGTGGGACAGGCACAAGATTTCTGGTATGTATCATGGACTAGACTGCACACGACTATCTAACGTGGCCCGTCAGAGGATTGAGCCTAGAGCTGATAAAAATAAAACGTCCTGCTCACGTATTCATACGAACCTCAGATAGTGTTATGTATCTTCAACGATGGGATTATCTGAGAATCATGAAATTTTCAGCTCAGAGAAGAAGGTGATCTTAAATCGCAGAACCACGGAATAAAACAACCAGAAGAATGGTCCTTGTGAGAGGCATTTAGGATATCAATCACTTTCAAACTACTTGGATTCCAGACAAATATTTAGATCTGAAGGCTTTACATGCTTCGGCTTCCGGAGCTGGCACTGAGCAGCGAAGGGTGAGAAAGAAGTTGTGGATGAGAAAGAAGATAGCGAGCCTACAAGAGAAATACCGACGACATTTAGAGAAAGGCAAAGGCTCACAAGTATCTTTCGGCGTGGTGGAGGAGGAAAGACAAGACCGACGTCGCGGTCTGGTGGATATAATGCCAAGTTCTGATATGGAGTTCCCCGAAAAGGTATCCTCTGCGAACTTGGATGGTATGGGATAAACCCCCTTCCCTCTGCCCACAAACGCATGCAACATAAAGGGAAAGATTCGCTGGTTGACTTGACAAAACAAGTTAATGTCACCATAACAAATCAATATTTTCGGGTCTGTTGACCGCAGTTAAGTATCCAATTCACCACTGGTATGCTGCTCTCGAATTTATTTTATTCCGGATAACTATTGATATAAAGGAATGGTGGTGGCCACCATGAGCTTCAATACCGGCTTAACGTGTTTCACGCCCACTCCGTACGTTTATAGTGATATGTATCGTAAACCCGTAGAAGGAGAAATAGAGTGATGAATAAGCCAGTCGTTCTGTTAGTCAATATGCACTTCTAAAGTAGAGTCATTCCACCCTCTATAAGAACAAACGGAGCGATCTTATCAGATAATCAATCAGGGCAGCCAACTGTAAAGTTCTTGAAAGACGAGCAGGATGTAACTCAAAGGACGGGAGGTATCTCACAATAATTCTCCAAATTTAATCATACGCTTGATACATGGAACTTAGGCTAGATTACTTTTAGAAACCCAGCGACCCGTGGCTATTCTTCCAGCTTGAGCATATGGGGGGCTGCCGTCGGTATGCAGCCCCACTGAGTGTCGGTCCAGATATTGATAGGACCTTTGTGTATTCGTCTAAGAACAAGAGACAGAAAGATACAACGGGTGCCGGTAGAGTAAGCGATGAGAGAAAATACTACGGCGTCTAAGGCTTATCTAATCGGAACCAGCGCTAACGTAAAGAGTATGGGCTTACGGCATACGGGTTCCACACTTCATCATGATCAAACCTCCAGAGACGCGAGTGCTGAAATGTTGCCATGATAGGTTTTTCTTCCATTTCTAATCCGAGGGACCTCCTGTGTGCAACGGGACGATTCAAGCCAGTTGGAAATATCATCATGAGGATCGTTTTTCACTGCTGGATTTGGGAGAAATAGAAACCATATCAGCATTGCCTCTCTAAGAACAGCCCATGTCCTGGATAGATCCGTGTATTAGTGCAGGAATATAACGAAGTTCAGAATATTCAACTTTACAGTAGTAGGTATCCTGGCCAGTCGGCATCTAAATAACCAAAGGGAAGGCCCTTGACGGACGCAACGTTGTATTCTATGTGCTTCTAAGAGCCCTCCGGAGTTTTATACCTATGTCTTCACAAGGGGAAACCGATTTCAGGGTCAACTTCCTTCGATCCCAGAACGGGAATCCCCGATTAACAGTGATAAATCGAGGTATGAGCAGGTCTACATAGTGTATTGACGGTGCAGGTTAAAAGAACAGTTTTGGCCATCTTGGAAAGGTTTTGCAGATTCAATAAGGAGTCATATGTCACTGCGATGCAGAGGAGTCTGTAGTGGCGTCTATGCCTCGTTCTTATGTTACATCTTTAATCGGAAAGACTATAGCATCCGGTGTATTGTCCAAGGAGAGACGAATGGCAGAGGCAGCTGACGGCAGGAATATAAGCTACCACATCACCCACCCCGCCCTCCCCTCCCTAAATTTGTAAGAAATAGGGTATATAAAATAAGCATCGTTACATGGAGGCAACTCGTCAGCGTTTAGAAGAAAGCTATTAAAACTTCAACGACCGGCTTCCATAAATCACTACGTGCGTCTCTCTGCTTCTCCAGAGCGCCTTCGGCCGCAAGATCGAATTCTTGGAGGGTTTGTCACCTGCAAAGGGAGGGACTAGAGTGAGTCGACCTCAGGGAAAGGCGGAGGACAAACTTGCCCGAAGAAGAAAGATTCGATGAAACACTCCAATCGGTGATAGGAGTTACAGTACCTCGAACCCATTTCCCCCCTTTATTCCCACATATCAGCTAGTGATATCTTCTCCTTTACTTGCGTATTATTGGTGTCAATCGTCTAGATATTTGAATAATAGTATATGATGGACAGCGAGAAAATTCATCAACAGCATGGCCCTCCTAATATCAATCAGTGCGCGATAGTTTTCATTTTAAATTGGCAATAGATCTGTATCTAAAGAACATGTTAGAATAAATTTTATGTCCAAATTGAAGAAGACGTACTCATAGTATGAAGGGCGTCCGATTTCGCCTCTTGGTCCTTCAACACTAGGAGATGTATGACACAGCAGAAATGTCCCGAAATTATGTCAAGAGCAATCCTAGCTTCTCGGTTTATTTCTGTGCGTGTTCAATCCATAATCACCTAGGGGAGAAAAAGCTTCGCTTGCTACTCTCGGATACTGGTGAAGGTGCGGTGGCAGTGGCCGCTATGAGGACAGTCGTCCTTCCCGCCCGCAGACCAGTTGTGGTTTTACCACGACCGCGGGCATTTCGAGGAGTGTTTTACGCCATGAGACCAAGGTGAAATGGATTGGAATTTTTGCCACCGCCTCCTCGAAGTATATAATACTCCTAAGCCCCATAACACGGAAACATCTCCGGAAGCTTTTCGACCCTCAGCTTGTGGACGAGGGAGGAGCGAGCTACTAAACAAGGAAATCGGCCAAACCTCCAAGGGGTGGAATTCGTACGATTTTGAGAGTGCTGGAGAAAATAACTCGTAGATCCTAATGGGGCTTCGACTTACACTTCGGGGACAAGAACGAGAACGCGAATATTGAGAGTCGCCCAATCGAAATCATTAACCGGCTTATTTCACCTCTCGGCGAACTAGTCCATTTCTTCCCGCTGTGAATGATCCAGACTATTCTCCGGCCCACTGCAAACGCTCCCCTGGAATGGCCGTGTAGTCCATAGAGACCCAGCGCGCGGGCTCTTGGTAAAGTTGATCGAGTTGAGCAACGCGACGGAAGTCCTTATGAGTTGCCTCGGTCCTTTGTGGAACTCGAGCATGACAGCCCTTTCACCTTTAAGCACCAGTTGTTAGGGTCACAATTCTTTGTAGAGATAACTATAGATTTCATTCTACCTTGCATCTAAATTAGACGACACCGAAGGCGCAGCTCGGTGGCGCAACGTCCCTACCTGTTGCCCCCAGATACCCGGGCCTATGAGGAGGTAGGATTATTGGTGAAGGCATCATTATTATCCTGGGTTTGACTTGATGGATATAAAATGTGATAAGTGAGTAACCCAAAAGTATAACATTTTCATAACTCAGTGCATCTCAAAGCTATCTACGTTTGTGCAGGATCCGAAGAGCAGATAAAATGCCTGGAGGCTCGATTTTAAAATTGGAAGCATCTCGTTATGTATTCTCCATAATAAACTGGGGTGAATTAAAACAACTATAGGAGACTTTGGTCGGTCTGACAGAGCGAAAACGGAGGATACTCGGATGCTTGGATCTATTATCTGGCCGAATTCTACAATTGGTGAAAGGAGTGTTCAAATGTCAGTTCTGCTTAGTCAACGCTTGGGATAACAAGACTTGAAGGAGGCGAGACAAAGACATGTATTTGTGGAAAGTAGACAGTCATGGGTGAGAGGAGGGATCTCTGTTCCCCTGGATTTGTTATCTATTGAAAATAGATGTGTGATGAGAGCCGAACCTGAGCTCTATCCCGGAGGAGGCGGACGAGAGATTAGGTGCAGAAGTCGCATATCATATACGAGCCAACCCCCAACTGAAGGAGGGGTTCCGGACACTTGCGGCGTTTCTGAAGCTGTCGTTGAGTTCGGGGAAAGAAGATACACCGTCAGCGAGGAGAGATGTAAAACAGCAAACGTGATAAAGACTTCGAAGGGAAAATTGGGAAAATCCAACACCATGATTTCACCTGCCGAAGAAGATTAGATGAAAAGAAGAACGTCTTTAAAATTATCTGCATCATCTGTTACTGTTCGATGTGCAAACCAGGAACATGTCACAGAGGGTATAAATATAGTGACCCTAAATTACGGGATCAAGAATAATAACACAATGAAAAACAACAGGAAATAACACTCCCTTTCACTACACCATTGGCATGACGTAAATACTTAAATGGGGCCAGCCTACCTCCACGTTTTTGCCACCGTTCGGTGGTGTTTAATGGTGAGATGTCAGTCAGGATTCGTAGCCCATTGGAGTAACGCCCTGGTTTATAGAGTGAATTTCCTCTAAGAGTTAATCTGAACTTAGATTATCTGGAGTAGAATACGTGGGAAGGGCCAGGAGATTTTGAATTCAGTCATAAATTCATTTTAGTGGCGGGAGCGAATTTGGAGCGATTTAAATAAACACCGCTATGTATAATGTAGGGCGGCAGGAGAACCTGGCGAGATTGTGTGTCGGGTGATAGGATCAGGCAGGAGTACGAGTCGCTATTCCTATCGTATTGTGGGCTTAAGATTCTGCGGTTCTATTTTTCGAGAGGTTCTGAAAATCAGACTAGAATAACACACGGCTAATAACAAGGGCTGAATGATCGATGCGAATGCAAGTGGGTGGAATGTTCCGTAGGTATTTTGGGACTCCATTGGAATGGGTTGACCGGAGGAGAGGGATGAATGAGCGGGTATGTGCGGATTCACGTGGGCGACATGCACTAAGATGAAGAAGAAAGATTCAGAACAGGGACACGGTCGATAGGCACCTTGATTCATTTGGAGATAGATAATTTTTGGAACGGCTATAATTATTGTACAGCTAAGTATAGGTGGCTAAAGATGGGATTTCCGCGTGAGTGGGAACTGGATCGAGAGGGTCGGAGTACAAATGCACAGCGCACGATAAAAATGGCCAGCGAGGGTTGCGAGGTGGATCGGAGTGGGATATTAATAGAAACCAGGACATACGGGGAGAGGGACTGACCAAGTTGGATTCATTCCGCGGTCATGACGAGGACAGGAGACAGAACGCTCGCTTGATGGCGTGCTGAGGCGGGGATTCGTCGGGCATGATCCAATGGTATCCTGGGATACCATAGATAATCCCAGATAGACCTATTTTTGAATGGTTGTGACTACTGGTCTATATTTACACTAGCCGGTCTCTACATATTGAAAACGGCGACTAGACCCACGATACGATTCCGCCTCCCATCATCTTCCCCTCCAAACAATCCTCGTCCTCGTCGCCCACGACGTCGTTCAATCACCCTTTCTCATTGCTCTTGCCATTCGTCACACCCCGTGACAGTGCATGCTCCCGATCCCCGCTCCCACCATTCGCACAGCCCCCTCTGACGACGTCCTCCATCTCCTCGCCTCCCTATCCCCGCAGCACACCCCCACTCCCGAGTTTCTCTGTCCCTACTCCATCCCAACACATTCTCCACCATCGAGCTCAGCACGCAGGCGGCGCGTTCGCCGTGCCAGCACATCCAAGTCAAGCACCACGGCGGCCTCCTATTATCCCACCAACAGCTACGGCGTCCCGCCAAAGTACGTTCAAGGTGACGATGGCAAGTGGTATACTGCAGAGTGGACACTCCATGGGGTGAGTTTGCGGAGCGAAGGAGATTCTGCGGCATTTTTTGGCTCATGTTTCCGTTTTCAGCGCAGCTCAGGTCAGACGACTTCCTCCGCCAG
>Ga0157379_10003895_pt1 | contig 12723 bp, 7 predicted proteins | sample S25metaG_FD_121802 | JGI IMG/M metagenome (GOLD analysis project Ga0157379, IMG submission 121802) | Switchgrass rhizosphere microbial communities from Kellogg Biological Station, Michigan, USA - S2-5 metaG | ecosystem: Host-associated > Plants > Roots > Rhizosphere > Soil | place: USA: Michigan... | reverse complement strand
GCGCTCGATCAGTGTCACGACGTCGGCACCTGCAACACGGGGACGGGCGTCTGCGACAATCCGAACAAGGCCAACGGCGCCACGTGCAACGACGGCAACGCGTGCACGCAGACCGACACCTGCCAGACGGGCATCTGCAGCGGCACGAATCCGGTCATCTGCACGGCGCTCGATCAGTGTCACGACGTCGGCACCTGCAACACGGGGACGGGCGTCTGCGACAATCCGAACAAGGCCAACGGCGCCACGTGCAACGACGGCAACGCGTGCACGCAGACCGACACGTGCCAGACGGGCGTCTGCAGCGGCTCGAACCCGATCGTCTGCACTGCGCTCGACCAGTGTCACGACCCCGGTACGTGCAACACGGGCACGGGCCTGTGCTCCAACCCGAGCAAGATCGACGGCACGAGCTGCAACGACAGCAATCTCTGCACCCAGACCGACACCTGCCAGTCGGGGACGTGCAGCGGCACGAACCCGATCGTGTGCACGGCGCTCGATCAGTGCCACGACATCGGCACGTGCGCTCCGGGGACGGGCATCTGCTCGAACCCGAACAAGATCGACGGCTCGACCTGCGACGACAGCGACGTCTGCACACAGACCGATCAATGTGAGGGCGGGGTGTGCACCGGCTCGAACCCGGTCACCTGCACCGCGCTCGACCAGTGCCACGATCCGGGGACCTGCGATTCGCAGACCGGTTGCTCGAACCCGGCGAAGCCCGACGATACCCCGTGCGACGACGGCAATGCCTGTACGGGCGACGACAAGTGCACCGGCGGCAGCTGCTTCGGCGTGTCGCCGACGTGCGGCAACGGCACGCTCGAGAGCACGTGCGGCGAGCAGTGTGACGACGGCAACACCGCCAACAACGACGGCTGCTCGTCGACCTGCCAGACCGAGCCGCCGTGCCCGGCGCAGCCGCGCCTCGATTGCCGTCAGACGATCCTGCCGAAGGCCGGCCTCGTCTCGATGAAGAAGGCCGTCACCAGCGGCACCAACAAGATCACCTGGAAGTGGAAGGGCCAGATCACGCCGAAGAGCGACTTCGGCCAGCCCGACCTCACGACCGCGTACCACTTCTGCATCTACGACGAGAGCGCTGGCACGCCGAACCTGGTCACGAGCATCACGGTGCCTCCGAGCGGCACGTGCGGGGTCCTCCCCTGCTGGAAGGGCTCGAGCACCGGCTTCCTGTACAAGGACAAGACGCAGCAGGCGCAGGGCGTGACGCAGGTGAAGTTGAAGCAAGGCCTGGTCGACGGCAAGGCCCAGGCAATGGTCAAGGGCAAGGGCGTGTTGCTCCCGGTGCCGACGCTGCCGTTCACTCAGGATCCCGCGGTGATCTTCCAGCTCAGCAACACCGCCGGCGTGTGCTGGACGACGACGTTCAACGCGCCCGCGACGAAGAACCTGATCAACACCTTCGGCGACAAGACCGACTGAGCGCGGCCGACGCTACCGCGCCGCGGACGTGGCCCGGTCGGCGACGAGCGCGACGAGGTACAACGTCGCCGCCACGAGGAGCACGGCGCGGAAGCCGGCGTTCATCGCGAGCGCGACGGCCAGCACGGAGCCGGCGACCGAGGCGAGACCGTTCACCGCCCAGGCCCACGGTACGAGCACGCCGTCGCAGTGCTCGAGCGTGCGGAGCTTCAACGGGAACGGCATGCCCATGAGAAAGCCGCCGGGGACGAGCACCGCGAGGCAGACGGCGATCCGTCCCGCTAGGCTCTCGGGCGCGACGGCGGCGAGGTGCGGGACGAGCCCGGCCCAGAGCGCGATCACGAGCGCGGCACCGGCGAGCGCTACCGCGCGTACCCCGCGCCGTGAAGGAGACGTGGCACCGGCGACGAGGCTGCCGAGCCCGCACGAGACCAGCATCCCGGCGAGCGTGACGCTCACCGAGTACGCGGGATGGCCGAGGATCAGCGAGAGCTGCTGCATCAGGCAGATCTCGGCCAGCATGAATCCGAGGCCGAGGCAGGTGAAGTAAACGAGGTGGCCGGCGAGCAGCCGGTTCGCGCCCGGCACGGCCAGGCGCAAGAGCGGCGCGAAGATGAGCAGCATCCCGATGCTGGTCACGAATAAGAGGATCAGCATGAGCAAACGGCCGGCACCGGAGCGGAGGAACGACGGCTCCAGCTGATAGAAGTAGGGCTGGTCGTCGGTGGCCGCGCTCACCCGGAGATTGACCGTGTCCCCGTACGCGGCGTCGGTGCCGTCCCGGACGGCGGCGAAGTAGCCGGTGAAGAGGTTGCTTCCGCTATCGCCGCGGGGCGCGTATTGCAGCGCGCCGCCGAGGTAGCCGCGTCCGACCCGCTCGCGTAGGGTTGCGAGCTGGGCATCGGACGGCGGATCGACGTACACCGCGGCGGACGGGAGCTCGCCCGAGCCGAGGATCACGACGTGGTCCGCGGCGTTCGACGTGCCGCGGGCGTGCAGCGCCGCCACCGCGGCGGACACGGCGCGCAGAAGCTGGTCCCGCGGGCGCGTGAGGAAGACGACGCCGCCCGGGCGCAGCACGTCGAGATACCGGCCGAAGGCCTCGACCGTGTAGAGGAAGTTCGTCGAGAAGAGCGACGCCTGCGTTCCGCCGGTATCGACGGCGTTCAGCGTGATGACGTCGAAGCGACGGTCGGTGGTGTTCACGAACGTCCGCGCGTCGAGCTCGCGGACGGCGACCTCCGGCCTGTGCCACAAGCCGTCCCAGTCGTTGCCGTACCAGCCGGTGGTCGCCTCGATCATCAACGGATTGATCTCGACCGCGGTGGCGCTGCGCGCGCCGTTCGCGACGGCGAGGTACACGTCGGCACCTCCGCCACTGCCGAGGTTCAGCACGTCCGGGGCGGTGACGAAGACGTACGGTGCATTCTGGACCCAGGGTTCGAAGACGCGCCGCACGTCGTCGGGGTTCCCCGCGAGGTCGACCGTGTAGGTCCAGTTGTAGCCGTTGCTGAACAGGAAGCGGAAATCGCAGCCGGCGTCGTTCAGATCCTTCGCGGCACGAATGAAATCGAAATCCGCGATCGCCGGACCGGGCCTGAAGACGTCGACGCGTCCGAGGAAGTTCCAGGCCTGGCGAACGATGCGCCCGCCCTCCCGCTCGCCCCGCGCGAGCAGCTGCCCGTAGAACTTCTCGGGGGCCGGGCCGAAGCGGAAGAGGACGGTGGCGCGTGGGGCGAGGGCCAGCGCCGCGACCACGCAGAGCACCGCCGCGACCGCCCTGCCCGGCCGCCAGGTCGCGGCGACGAGCGCGGCGGCGAGTCCCGCGCCGGCCGCGAGTGCGATCGCGACCACGCCGGCATCCGTGAGACGGTTCAGCAGCACCACGATCGCCGCACAACCGCAGCCGGCGCCGAGCAGGTCGCAGAAGTAGACGAGCGGCGCACGCTCGCGCCAGGCGGTGAAGAGCAGCGAGAGAAAGACTCCGACGAACGCGTACGGGACCGCGTTCACGACGATCAGCACGAAGAGATGATGCAGCCGGCTCGTGACGATCGTGGCGACGAGCAGCGTGAGCGCGAACGCGGTCGCGGTCGTCCACAGCGCCGGGAGCAGCGCCGGCGGCCGGTTCCGCCGGGCGAGCGCCGTCGCGATCGAGCCGCCACACCCGAGGCCCAGCATCGAGAGCGAGACCACGAGAAAGGCCGCTTCCGGGAACAGCTGGAGCGACAGGACGACGACCTGCAGCACCTGGAATCCCAGCATGACGGCCGAGATCAGGAAGACGGCACCGAGCAGGCAGGCGCGCTGCCTCCGGCTGAGGTCGGGAGCGGCAAACGCCATTGACGGGCATCTTAAGGGACATCCGACTGCCGGAGCAGATCGGAAAATCACTTGACAGTCGGGCCGTTGGTCCCATACCGTCCCAGCCTGGCGGATGGTGCGTGGGCTCCACGGGAGCTCCGCAGAGGGGGAATCGAGGAGGTGGGGATGGGTCATCCATCGACCAGGAGCATTGGAGGCGTCGCGCGCTGCGCGCTCGCCCTGGGATCCGCACTTGCGGTCCTGGCACTCGGCTCCTGCACGCGCGCGATCCATGACGAAGGGCCGCCGCGGCCGCCCAACCCGGGCATGGATCAGATGAAGGCGTCGCGCGCCGTTCCGGATCCACGCACGCCGCCGGCGCCGATGCGCAGTCTCGTGGAAGAGGCGGGCTCGCTTCCCACGGATGCGGAACCACTGGCGCCTACCTCGTCCGGCATCAGCAAGACTGCCGCGTCGTTCGTCGTGCAGTCGGGCAAGAGCCGTCTGATCGAGCTCGACCGGCCCGTGCGGCGTGTTTCCGTCGGCGAGCCCGAGGTCGCGGACATCATTCTCGTCAGCCCGACCAGCATCCTCGTGAACGGCCGCCGCCCCGGGGACACCAGCTTGATCCTGTGGGATCAGAAGGGCGTCTCCGAGGTACACACCATCTCGGTCGAGGAGCAGAGCGAGCGCCAGGTGGTCCTCGAGGTCACCGTCGCCGAGCTGAACCGGACCGCCATGGAGCAGCACGGCGTCGACTACCGCGTGCTGCGCAGCGATCTCGGCCTGGTATTTCTACCGGCGCAGATCGCGCCTCTCATCGGTAATTTCCCGGCGCAGTCAGGTCAGCCGAATCTGCAGCTCCATCCGACGGACAACGTCACGCTCGGCATCGTCGATCCCAAGCGCGACGTCGCGGCATTCTTCCAGTTCCTGCAGACGGAGGGTCTCGGCAAGATCCTCGCGCGGCCGCGCCTGGTGGCGCGCAGCGGCCACGAGGCGAAGTTCCTCTCCGGCGGTGAGATCCCGATCGTCATCGCCGAGGCCCTGCAGACGAGCGTCACCTTCAAGGAGTTCGGTGTCCGCGTCCGTTTCAAGCCGACCGTGCTGGCGGACGACACGATCGATCTCGAGGTCGCTCCCGAGGTCAGCGAGCCGGATCCCGCCAATGGCGTGACGCTCTTCGGCTTCAGCGTGCCCGCGTTCGTCACCCGGCGCGCCGACACGCGGGTGACCCTGCGAAACGAAGAAAGTCTCGTGATCGCCGGCCTCTTCCGCGACAACCGCGTGGAGAACACGCAGAAGGTTCCCTACCTCGGCGACCTGCCCTTTGCCGGGTACCTCTTCCGCAAGACCTCGTACACCCACGAGAAGAGCGAGCTGATGATCGTCGTGCGCCCGCGTCTGGTCGATGCGACGCCGCCGGGGGTGGCGGTCGCCGTGCCGGATCGCGAGCCGTTCCAGCCTGGTGAGACGCGCACGCAACGCACCAATGCGCCCGTGACCCGGCCACGTCTCAGCCGGCCGGTGCCGCCCGAGATGCCGAGCCAGGACGCCAGCTTGAGCCCCGATGGAGAGCACCGCCTGAACGGGTGGAGCGTCGAGGTGATGACGACGGCCGACGGCGACGCCGCGGACGCCTTCGTCGAGAGCCTGCGGCAGCGCGGATTCCGCGCCCACGCCACGCCGGGGCGCGCCGGCTCGGGCGCAGGGACGATCTTCCGCGTCCGGGTCGGGCCGTACGTGACGACCGAGGACGCGATCGCCGAGGGCGAGCGTCTGCGTCTCGAGCGGGACGTCCACGAGGCGATCGTCGTTTCCGAGTGAGCGGAGGAGGTTGTCGATGATGCGGTCGGAATGGCGAGCCGGTACGGCGGTCGCGGCAGGCATGCTCGCGATCATGCTGGTGACTTCGCAATGCGGTGGGCACCCGGCCGACAATTTCGGGACTGGTACCGGCGGCGAGCCGAGTCCCTCCGAGAGCCCGGGTCCGACCGGCTCGGCGGTGTTGATCGAATTCGTTGCCCCGTCGACGACGACTACCGACACCCCAGCCTCGGACGGCTCGACCGTATTCCAGTCGTCGATCGGTCCGGTCGGGACCTCGAATCCTCAGGGCTCGTTGATCCGCTTCCGCCTCATCAATGCCGACGGCCGTCCGGCCAAGAACGGCATCCGGGTGCTCTTCTCCATCGAGGGGCCGTCCGACGCGACCCTGACACAGACCAAGGACAAGACCAGCAACGGCTTCGTTGAGACGGTGCTCCACGCGGGCGCAACGGCGGGCAGCGCGGTGGTCGTGGCGCGCGTCGACGGGACGAATCTCGTCGCGCGGAGCGCCGTGGTGGTCATCGGCCAGCCGCCGGGGCAGGCGGCCTCGATCGAGTTCTTCCAGCTGCGCGTTCCCGGTCTCATCGGCTCGGCCGACGACAACGCGGGGACGCCGACGACACGCACCCAACTCGGCGTGCGCGGCTCGGGCTTCTCGCAGGCCGTCGACGTCGTGTTCGCGGTACTCGACAACCATGGTGGCGCCGCGGTGGACGGCACGGTCGTAGACTTCAACCTCTTCGGCCCGAACGGTGGCGAGACGATCGCGCCGACTTCGGTACTGAGCGTCAAGGGCTTCGTCTCCGCGACCATCACGACCGGCACGCGGCCCGGTCCGGTCGAGGTGACGGCGACGGTCCGCGGCACCAACATCAGCGCTCGTGCCATTCCGATCACCATCGGCACGGCCCTCAATCCGGCGGCTAACCATCTGAGCCTCGCGCCGGAGTGCTTGAACGTCGCAGGTAGCGTTACCTTCGGGCTCGAGGATCGGCTGCGCGCCGGTCTCTCGGACCAGTTCGGCAATCCGATCCCGATCGGCAGCGCGGTGAGCTTCTTCACCGAGGGCGGCGGCGTCATCGCGCAGGGGCTCACCGGCGATCGCCTGGCGGCGTTCGCGCAGCTCGTCACCCAGATCCCGATCCCTGCCGACGAGCGCGTGCAGGTCCTGGCCGTCACCACGGGTCAGGAGTCGTTCACCGACCTGAACGGCAACGGTCAGTTCGATCCGGGCGAGCCGTTCGTTGATCAGCCGCCCGAGGTGTTCCTCGACGCCAACGAGAACGGCGTGTACGATTTGGGCGAGTTCTTCATCGACAACAACAACAATGGCGTCTTCGACGGGGTGCCGAACGGCGTCTGGGACGACCAAATCCTGATCTCGGCGCAGCAGACCGTGCTCTTCTCCGGTCCGTCGGACATCACGGTCGTTACCGATCCTCCCACGTTCTCCCTCGACTTCGGCCAGACGAGCACGCTGGACGTCATAATCTCGGACCCGATAGGCGTGGCGTTGGTTGCCACGACGACGGTCACGATTACGGGAACGAACGTCACCGTCATTCCGACGTCGTTCGGGATTCCGGACACCACCGTCCCCAGCAGCCTGACGAACCCCGTGCCCGCCGTGACCGAGTTCACGATCCTCATCTCGAATCCCAATCAGCCCCCGGCGCCACAGCCGGCTCCGAGCGGTGGCACCCCGGCGCCGGCCGCGACGCCGACGATGCAGTTGGCGACGGTGACCATCTCGGTGGATTCTCCGATCACCACGGGGACCGACGTGACGTGCCCGGGCGGCAACGGCAAAGTCTTCACGACGATCATCGGCTCCGTCGCGAAGTAAGCGATCCGATCGAGCACGACGCCCGGCGACACCGCCGGGCGTCGTTGTTCCCCCCTCCCGCGCCCTGATAGCGTGAGGCGCGATGCCCGACCGCATCGTCGTCCGCGGCGCGCGCGAGCACAACCTCAAGAGCGTCGACGTCGAGATCCCGCGCGAGCGGCTGGTCGTCGTGACCGGCCTCTCCGGCTCCGGCAAGTCGTCGCTCGCCTTCGACACGCTCTACGCCGAGGGGCAGCGGCGCTACGTCGAGTCCCTGTCGGCGTACGCACGCCAGTTCCTCGAGCAGATGGAGAAGCCCGACGTCGATGCGATCGAGGGCCTCTCGCCTGCGATCGCCATCGAGCAGAAGACGGCGAGCAAGAACCCGCGCTCGACGATCGGCACCGTCACCGAGATCTACGACTACCTGCGCCTGCTCTACGCCCGCGCCGGACGCGCCCAGTGTCCGACCTGCGGCAAGCCGATCCGCTCGCAGACGATCCAGCAGGTGGTCGACCGCCTGATCGCGTACCCCGAGCGCACGCGCCTCTACCTCTACGCCCCCGTCGTCCGGAACCGGAAAGGCGAGCACAAGAAGGAGCTGGAGGCGCTGCGCCAGGGCGGCTTCGTGCGGGTGCGCGTCGACGGCACCGTGCGCGAGCTGGGCGACGACATCGTCCTGGCCAAGAGCGCGCCGCACACGATCGAGGTGCTCGTCGATCGCATCGTGATCCGCCCCGGCATCGAGAAGCGCCTCGCGGACTCGCTCGAAGTCGCGTTCCGCCACGGCGAGGACGTCGTGCGGGTCGAGCGTCTCGGCGAGGGCGACGTCGTGGACGAGGAGATGGTCTTCAGCCGGCGCTTCTCCTGTCCCGACTGCGGCATCTCGTTGCCCGAGCTGAGTCCTCGCCTCTTCTCCTTCAACAGCCCGCTCGGCGCCTGTCCGGGGTGCAACGGTCTCGGCGTGCGGCCGTACTTCGACCCCGCGCTCCTCATCCCCGACGTGCGGAAGAGCCTGGCGGCGAGCGCGGTCGCCGGCGTCGATCGGAAGACGGCGGCGCACCTGCAGGAGATCTTCGCGGCGCTCGGCCGCACCTACGGCTTCGCGATCGACGTGCCGTTCGCCGACCTGAACGCGCGCGCGCGCGGCCTTGTTCTCGAGGGCACGGGCGACGACGAGATCGCGGTCGAGTATCGCAAGGGGCCGAAGCAGTACACGTTCCGCCTCGCCTGGAACGGGCTCGTCGCCTTCTTCGAGGACCGCTACCGCAAGACCGAATCGCCCTGGCGGCGCGAGGAGCTGGAGCAGCTGCGCAGCGCGCGTCCTTGCGAGGCCTGCGGCGGCGCGCGCCTGCGCAAGGAGAGCCTCGCGATCACCGTCGGCGGCAAGACCCTGCCCGCGCTCTGTGCCCTCTCGGTCGGCGCCGCGCGGCAGTTCTTCTCGACACTGGAGCTCGCGCCCCAGGAAGCGGAGATCGCGCGCCTCGTGCTCAAGGAAGTGCGCGAGCGGCTCGAGTTCCTGGCGCGCGTCGGCCTCGACTATCTCACGCTCGACCGCGCCAGCTCGACGCTCTCCGGCGGCGAGGCGCAGCGCATCCGGCTCGCGACGCAGATCGGCTCCGGCCTGAGCGGCGTCCTCTACATCCTCGACGAGCCGTCGATCGGCCTGCACCAGCGCGACAACGCGCGCCTGCTGGCGACCCTGCGCCGCTTGCGCGATCTCGGCAACACGGTGCTGGTCGTCGAGCACGACCGCGACACGATCGTCGCCGCCGACCACCTGATCGACATGGGCCCGGGCGCCGGCGTGCACGGCGGCGAGATCGTCGCCGCGGGAACGCCCGACGAGGTGATGAAGAATCCCCGCTCGCTCACCGGACGGTATCTCACCGGCGAGCTGGAGATTCCCGTGCCGCGCGAGCGCCGTCCCGGCCGCGGCTGGACCCTCACCCTGCGCGGCGCGCGCGAGCACAATCTCCAAAACGTGACCCTCGAGATTCCGCTCGGCGCCATGACGTGCGTCACGGGCGTCTCGGGCTCGGGCAAGAGCTCGCTCGTGATCGACACGCTCTATCGCGCGCTGGCGCAGCGGCTGTCCGGCAGCCGCGAGTCCGCCGGCGCGCACGACGAGCTGATCGGCTGGCAGCTCCTCGACAAGGTGATCGACGTCGATCAAGCGCCGATCGGCCGGACGCCACGCTCGAATCCAGCGACCTACACCGGCCTCTTCGCGCACGTGCGCGACGTCTTCGCGCAGCTGCCGGAGGCGCGCGCCCGTGGCTACGAGCCCGGCCGCTTCTCCTTCAACGTCAAAGGAGGACGCTGCGAGGCGTGCGCGGGCGACGGCGTGTTGCGTATCGAGATGCATTTCCTGCCGGACGTGTACGTCACCTGTGAGGTGTGCAACGGCAGGCGCTACGCGCGCGAGACCCTCGAGGTGCTGTTCCGCGGCAAGAGCATCGCCGACGTGCTCGACCTGACCGTCGGCGAGGCGGTCGAGTTCCTCGGCAGCTTCCCGCCGATCAAGACGAAGCTCCTCGCGCTGCACGACGTCGGCCTCGACTACATCCGGCTGGGGCAGGCTGCGACCACGCTCTCCGGCGGCGAGGCGCAGCGGGTGAAGTTGGCGCGCGAGCTGGCGCGCCGGGCGACGGGGAAAACGCTCTACATCCTCGACGAGCCGACGACCGGCCTCCACTTCGAGGACGTGCGCCGCCTGATCGGCGTGCTCGAGCGCCTGGTCGATCAGGGCAACACGGTCGTGGTGATCGAGCACAACCTCGACGTCATCAAGAGCGCCGACCGGGTCGTCGATCTCGGCCCCGAGGGCGGGACCAAGGGCGGCCGCATCGTCGCCTGCGGGACGCCCGAGGAGGTCGCGGAAACCGCCGGATCGCACACCGGGGAGTACCTGCGCTCGGTCCTCGGCGATGCCCATGCGGCCGCTGGTAGATCAGCCCGGACCCGTTGACAGGTCGCAGGGCGACCTATAAAAGACCCATCCGGTCTGAATAGCCTGCTTTGTACGCGGAATAGCTGAGCATTTTCAGCGTACCAGCCTGGGTTGACCTTAGCCCGAGGGGAAGGTTAAATCAGACTCAGTCGATCTGAATTAGGGTTAGCTGCCGGAGGCCACAGAATAATGACGCGAACCGTCTACATGGACAATCACGCGACGACCCCGGTCGATCCGCGGGTGCTCGATGCGATGCTGCCGTACTTCTCGGAGCGTTTCGGCAACGCCGCCAGCCGCAACCACTCGTTCGGGTGGACCGCCGAGGCGGCTGTCGATCGGGCCCGCGAGCAGGTCGCGGCGCTGATCAACGCCAAGCCGAAGGAGATCATCTTCACCAGCGGCGCGACCGAGTCCGACAACCTCGCCCTGAAGGGCGTGGTCGAGTTCTACAAGGAGAAGGGCAACCACATCATCACGGTTGCGACGGAGCACAAGGCCATCCTCGACACCTGCAAGGCGCTCGAGCGCAAGGGCCTCGTCACCGTCACCTATCTTCCCATCGACGAAACCGGCCTGGTCGATCCCGAGGACGTCCGCAAGGCGATCACCGACAAGACGATCCTCATCTCGATCATGCACGCCAACAACGAGATCGGCACCGTGCAACCGCTCGCCGAGATCGGCAAGATCGCCAAGGAGAAGGGCGTCCTCTTCCACAGCGACGCGACGCAAGGCGTGGGCAAGCTGCCGGTCGACGTCGAGGCGATGGGAATCGACCTCATGTCCTTCAGCGCCCACAAGATCTACGGGCCGAAGGGCGTCGGCGGCCTCTACGTCCGGGCCCGCAACCCGCGGGTGCGGCTGGCGCCGCAGATGGACGGCGGCGGGCATGAGCGCGGCATGCGCTCCGGCACGCTCAACGTGACCGGCATCGTCGGCCTCGGGAAGGCGTGCGAGCTCGCCGGTGAGCTGCTCGAGAGCGAGACCGAGCACCTGCTGAACCTGCGCGAGACGCTGCGCGAGAGCATCACGAGCCAGCTCGACGAGGTGTACCTGAACGGCCATCCCATCCACCGCCTTCCCGGCAACCTCAACCTGAGCTTCGCGTTCGTCGAGGGCGAGTCGCTGCTGATGGGACTCAAGGACATCGCGGTCTCGTCGGGCTCCGCCTGCACCTCGGCGACGCTCGAGCCCTCGTACGTGTTGCGCGCGCTCGGCGTCGGCGACGACCTGGCGCACACCTCGATCCGCTTCGGCCTCGGCCGCTTCAACACGATGGAGGAAGTCGAGTACGTCAGCGAGCGCGTCGTGCACGAGGTGACGCGTCTGCGTGCGATGTCGCCGCTCTACGAGATGGCGAAGGAAGGCATCGATCTCAAGAACTTCAATTGGGCCCGCGACTAGGGCTCGGAGAGAGGATCCAACGATGTCCTACAGCGACAAAGTGCTCGACCACTACGAGAATCCCCGCAACGTTGGCAGCTTCGCCAAGGACGAGGCCAACGTCGGCACCGGCATCGTCGGCGCGCCGGAGTGCGGCGACGTGATGAAGCTGCAGCTCAAGATCTCGGACACCGGCGTGATCGAGGACGCCAAGTTCAAGACCTTCGGCTGTGGCAGCGCCATCGCCAGCTCGAGCTACGTCACCGAGCTCGTGAAGGGCAAGACGGTGGACGAGGCCTTCGCGATCCGCAACTCGCAGATCGTCGAGGAGCTGAATCTGCCGCCGGTGAAGATCCACTGCTCGGTGCTGGCGGAGGACGCCATCAAGGCAGCCGTCTCCGATTGGAAGAACCGCAAGGCGGGTCCGCAGGCGGCGGAGAAGAAAGCGGTCTAGATGGCAGCGATCACCGTCAGCGACGACGCCGCGAAGAAGATCCACAGCCTGGTCGACACCGAGAGCCCGGACAAAGGGCTGCGCTTGAAGGTCGTCGGCGGCGGCTGCTCCGGCCTGCAGTACAAGATGGATCTCGACACCCCGCGCGACGGCGACAAGATCTTCGAGAACGCCGGCGCCAAGGTGCTCGTCGATCGCAAGAGCTTTCTCTATCTGAACGGCACCGAGGTGCACTATCAGGAAGGCCTCATGGAATCGGGCTTCCAGCTGCGCAACCCCAACATCAAACGGTCGTGCGGCTGCGGCGCTTCCTTCACCGTCTGATTGCCGATGCCCCAGGCGCGAACCGAGACGTTGAGCAACGATGACGAGCACGACGGACACCAATCTCTGCCTCAGCTGTGGCAAGCCGACCGCGGGCCAGCTCGCGTGCGGCGGGTGCGGCGTCGCGACCTCTCCGCCGCCCGTTGAGGGCGAAGGGGACTACTTCAGCCTCTTCGGACTGCCGCGTCGCCTCGC
>Ga0157379_10003894_pt1 | contig 12728 bp, 9 predicted proteins | sample S25metaG_FD_121802 | JGI IMG/M metagenome (GOLD analysis project Ga0157379, IMG submission 121802) | Switchgrass rhizosphere microbial communities from Kellogg Biological Station, Michigan, USA - S2-5 metaG | ecosystem: Host-associated > Plants > Roots > Rhizosphere > Soil | place: USA: Michigan... | reverse complement strand
GCATTTAAAGTGAATGACTGGATGCGGGTGACCGTTCCCACCACAGTGGTGGCGGCCCAGGTAAAACTCGGGCTTTTGCCGGATCCCTTCTTTGGCATGAACCTGCGGCACTACCCTGGAATGGGCTACCCCATTGGGACGAACTTCTCCAATGTCCGGATGCCACCTAAAAGCCCTTACGCGGCATCCTGGTGGTACCGCAAATCCTTCACGCTTCCCGCCGGCGACAAAGACAAGACCATTTGGCTGAACTTTAGGGGCGTCAACTACCGCGCCCACATTTGGCTGAACGGCAAGCAGATCGCCAAATCCAGCGAAGTTGCCGGCGCGTGGCGCACCTATGAATTTAACGTGACGGCCGCCGCAAAACCCGGCGAGGAAAATGCGCTCGCGGTGCAGGTCATGGCCCCGACCGAGACCGATCTGGCCATCACTTTTGTCGACTGGAATCCGGCGCCGCCGGACAAGAATATGGGTTTGTGGCGTGAAGTCTACGTGTCGACCAGCGGCCCGGTGGCCGTGCGCAATCCGGCGGTAATCGCGCACGTCGACGCGACGCAGGGCGCAAGCCTGCTTGTTACGGCGCAAATCAAGAACGGCAGCAATCAGGATGTGCACGGCATACTCAAAGGCACCATCGACAAGGTCGAATTCCAGCAGGAAGTGAATCTGGCGCCGAATGAAAGCAAAGACGTGGTGTTTGATCCTGCCCGTGTCCCGCAACTTAATTTCAAGAAGCCGCGGCTGTGGTGGCCGGCCCAGATGGGATCACCGGAGCTCTATCCGCTGTCGCTCCAGTTCCTGGTTAACGGCCTTGAATCCGACCGGGTGGATTCGCGCTTCGGCATTCGCGAGGTGACCTCCGAACTGACCAAGGACAACTGGCGGGTCTTCTCGATCAATGGGAAAAGAATCTTGATTCGCGGCGGCGGCTGGTCGCCGGACATGATGATGCGCGAAGACCCACAGCGCTTGCGCGATGAATTCCGCTACGTACAGGACATGGGGCTCAACACGATTCGTCTCGAGGGCAAGCTCGAGACCGAGGATTTCTACAATCTCGCCGATGAACGCGGGATCCTGGTGATGGCGGGCTGGTGCTGCTGCGACTTCTGGGAGCAGTGGGCCAAGTGGAAGCCATCCGATCATGTCATCGCCAAAGCGTCGCTGGTCGATCAGATGTACAGGCTGCGCGGCCACCCGAGCGTCGTGGCTTGGCTGAACGGGAGCGACAATCCGCCGCCGCCCGATGTCGAAAAGGCCTATCTCGAGATCGAGCAGCGCCTGCACTTTTCGAATCCGGTTGTGTCATCCGCGACCGCGGTGTCGACACCCGTCACCGGCCATAGCGGCGTCAAAATGACGGGACCCTATGACTACGTGGCGCCCAGATACTGGAGCGAAGACAAGATTGGCAGCGGCAATAAATGCAACCCGGGTGGTTGCGGCGGCGCCTACGGCTTCAATGCCGAGACCAGCCCGGGACCGGCGGTGCTGCCGGTGGAAAGCTTGCGCACCATGCTGCCGAAGGAACACCTCTGGCCTATGGACTCCTGGTGGGATTTCCACGCCGGCGGCAACGAATTTAAGGACATCCACATATATACGGCAGCGCTAGATGCCCGCTACGGGAAGGCCACGGGGCTCGATGACTACGTCACCAAGGCGCAGCTCATGAACTATGAAGGCATCCGCGCAATGTTCGAGGCTTACAGCCGCAGCAAGTACACATCGACCGGCGTAATCCAGTGGATGCTGAACAACGCGTGGCCATCGAACATCTGGCACTTGTATGACTACTACCTGCGGCCGGGTGGCGGCTACTTTGGCGCGAAGCGGGCCATGGAGCCACTGCACCCGCTGTACTCTTACGACGACCACTCCGTGTACGTGGTCAACAGCCGTTACCAAAACGTAAGCGGCCTAAAACTCACGACGAAGGTGTACAACATGGATGCGAGCGAAAAATTCTCGCGTGAATCGACACTGGATGCGTCGGCCGACAGCAGTAACAAGGTCCTGACGCTGCCTGAACTCCAGGGCTTGACCAAGACATATTTCCTCGTGTTGCAGCTGACAGACGCCAGTGGGCGAGAAGTGGGCTCGAATTTCTACTGGCTCTCGACCAAGCCGGAAAAGCTCGATTGGCGAAAGTCGAACTGGTATACGACGCCGACCTCGGAATTCGCAGACTTTAGTTCACTGGGCCAATTGCCGAAGCTGAAGCTCAAGATGATGAGCCGGAACACTCGCAGCGGCGAAGAATCACAGACTACAGTCGCACTCGAAAACCCAAGCAAGACGGTGGCCTTTTTCGTGCGGCTCAAGGTGACTCGCGGTGCAGGTGGCCCGGAGATCCTGCCGGTAATCTGGCAGGACAACTACATTTCACTGTTGCCCGGTGAGAAGCGCGAAGTTACGGCCTCGTACCGCGCGTCCGATTTAGGGACGGCTCAGCCCGAAGTCGAAATCAGCGGCTGGAACCTGCAATAAGCCGCGACTGGCCGTAGCTGACGGTGGCCTGACCCGGGCGCGAGGATGGGTGGGAGTTCGCCCCAGGCGGGCGTCGCCCAAGGCCTATTTTATTTCGCATCCTTTGACCGGAGGATCCAGTATCTCCTTGGACTGGTTGAACACCTCCTTCTTGCCACTCAGTTTGTCCGATGCCCACTGCTGCACGACCGGTATGGGCAGGAGCAGGACCTGTGTCTCGACGCCCACATGCCCGATTGCGTTGTAAGTGATGCGCTTGCAGCGGGGCGTAAGCATCATGGCGCCCGCATCGGCGGCCTGTGTCATGGTGAGCACATGGACCACGTCGAAAAAGGCGACCGTGCTGGCGGCGCCAGTGACGCTTAGGCCAAAGCCAATGCGCGGCAACTGGGCCCCCAGCACCACGGCGGATACGCCGAGGCTCGAGCCCTGGTAATTCGTTACCTGGGGCTGTGCGCCAGAGAAGCTATTGGCATCGGAAATGCTCCCGCTGGTTTTCGCGTAGCTAAACCCGCTCTCGCCGCTAAAGTCATAGGCGCCATTGACTGAAAGAGTTGCATGATTCCCGGCGAGAAACACCGTAAGTAAGAAATCGCCGCCCAGTTGCACCACAAAAGGAATCCCTTCGATGGGCAGCGGTACGTTGAACGAGATCGGCAAGTGCATTATTGGGATCTTCAGGCCCTTGTTCCCGGGCTGGCCAAGCCGCCCGACGAATGCAGCCGTGACATGGCCGTTCAGATTCTTGAACTGCAGCTTGGCCGCCTCGAGGTTCCCACCCACTATCTGATATGCACCCGCTGCGGAGAAACCGTTTAACTCGGCCTGCACCTTGAAGCGCACATCGACGTTGTCCGAAGAGATGTCAAACAGGTGTTTGAATACCTTGCCGCCGCCCTCACCACCGCTGTCGCCGCCGTCTTCCCCGTCGCGAGACTCGAGTGTTACACCGACGGCTCCACTGGAAAGCGGCTTATATCCGATGGCGTACTGCATGCCATTCAACGATCCGCTGTAGACATTGTCACCAAAGCTCTCCTCGTCTTTCTGGTCCTCGGGATCGCCTCCCGAACCCGGCGCATCGCCTGACTGCGGGGCGCCGCCGCCGGGTGAACCGCCTCCGCCTGGTGCAGCGCCTCCATTGGGTGCGCCACCACCGGAAGGGTTGCCCCCGCTGGGTTCGCCGCCAGGCGCATTGCCCGCATTAGGCCCGCTGCCGCCCGGCGTGCTACCTGCATTGGGAGCACCAGAGCCTGGAGAGTTGCCGGCATTGGGCGCTCCACTCCCGGGTGTACCGGGTGCATTGCCGGAATTGGGCGCACCGGCGCCGGGCGCGCCGGGTGCATTGCCGGCATTGGGCGCGCCACTGCCGGGCGTGCTGCCTGCATTCGGCGCCCCTCCGCCGGGTATTCCCGGAGAGTTGCCGGCATTGGGCGCGCCGCCGCCGGGCGAGCTGCCCGTAGTGGGCGCTCCACCACTGGGTGTACCCGGTGTATTGCCCGCATTGGGTGCGCCAGTTCCGGGAGTACTCCCTGAGTTAGGTGCGCCCGACCCGGGTTGCGTGCCCGCATTTGGCGCAGAGCCTGAGCCTGGCGTGCTTCCCGGAGGAGGGACGGTGTAGAGCGCGGGCACGAATTCGTAGCTGCGGTGCCGGATCGATGAAGCGGGCGGGTTGGCAGCGGTCGCTAGGAATTCGCGGTGCGACAGCAGGAAGTTCTTTACCGGTACCGGGGCTTCAAACTCAATGTGCGCATTTGGCATCGCCTCGTTGAGGCTTACCACGCCAGTTCGTACCGTGGTCAATCCGCCTTGGGTATCGACCGCAGAGACCTTCCGCAGCGCAAGATCACGCACCCACATGATGCTGCCCGGCTTTAGGTTACGAACCGCGGGTTCATCCGCCGAAAATACAAATGTCACGCCGTCGCGGCTGACCCGGCGCAATGATCGGATTGCTGCCTCGCGGTCGATCGCCACCGTCGCGGGATTCCACTGCACCTCGAAAACTTTGGCCTTTACCTCCTGGACGGTCCGAAGATAGCTTCTAAGTGACTCGGTATCGTCCCCGCGCAGGACGTGGCCTGACCAGGGAGCGGCTCCGGGAACAGAATTAGGCGTGTTTGTCGGTGAGGTTGCGTTACCAGCAGCGTCCTGTTGTCCGTGTTTGGAGCAGGCCAAAAGCTGCAGGGTGCCGAGCATGATCGCTATTGCACGAGCCTTCACGTGTGAACTCCGCGCGGCACTGATTATTCTTGATTTGTAATCTACGCCGAAGAAACTGCGGCTTCAACGCAGACCATTGCGGAGAGGCAGGCATTCCAACGTCTACCTCCCAAAGTACCGGCGGAAATGCCTGCAGTCACGCGAGTGACCGCACTCAGGTTCTCAGACCGTATTACGGGACGTAACCCACGGTTTCGGTAGCCCTGGAAGCAGTGGCCAAGGCGCGCGATCTGCAGTCTGGCGCTGCATTAAATGCCTGTAAATATCCTCGGCTTGATGGACTATTTCGCCATGGCCGGATCGAGCGCCTCGGCCAGTGCGATGCTGTTGCCGTCCGGATCCTTGATCATGACGACATTCGCCTTGGTGTTGCGCATGGGTTCGCCCACGTCCATTCCGGTGCGCCTGAGCGCGCTGATCTGCTGATCAAGTCCATTCACTGCCAAGGTCACAGATCCGTTACCGGCGCGCTCGGGAAGCTGGTAAACCTGCAACCAGCCGCCGCGCTCGAACTTCCACTCGGCCAGTTCTGGCATCGGCCTGGAATCGGGCGGCCGACCAAACAGCCTTTCGTACCACTGAGACGCGGACTTCAGATCTTTCACGGCGACACTGGCTATAGCGTTGCTGATTGACATGGCTCACCTCCAACCTCTGGTGCAGCAAGCTAACAGCGCAACACCCGCCGCTCTGTAGGATCACCTCGCATTCAGATTGGTCTTCTATTGACGGTGAGCAATTAAAGTGACGGGTCGGTCGGCGTCCGGAGGACTGCCGTCCTAGAGTTGTGGTTAGACCACATTTGTCCGCCTGCGGTGCGGAGACCCGTAAGCGGCGCTATCAGTCACAAACAGAAGCGCGCAAGCGCTGGCAATCGCAGCCGATGCCGCACCGATAAGGGCCGCTATGCGAAACCCCGAGGCGAACGTCTCGGCGGATCCCTGCAGCACGAACACGAATCCCAGCAATGCGGTGGCGATCAGGCCGGCAATGCGAGCCACGGCGTTGTTGACGCCGGAGGCGACGCCTACATGACTTACGTCGACGGAGGCAACCACAGTTGTGGTCAGAGGCGCAACGCAGATTCCCATCCCGGTTGACACCAATAAGGTGGCGGGCAGGATATCGGTCCAATAATCCATCCGGCCAATGCCAACACGCCCATACAGCGCGAGCCCTGCAGCAACCACCGCCGCGCCGATTACCAGGGGCAGCTTTGCGCCGATGCGTGCAGTCAGCGCTCCCATCAGCGGTGAACCGAGGCCAATCACGATGGGCAGCGGGAGCAGTGCCGCGCCGGCCGCGATCGCCGAGTAGTGCGCCGCGCGGATCAAAAGGTAGGGCAGCAGTACCATGAGTCCGCTGAGACTGCCGTAAAGAAAGAACGTTAAAAGTGTTAGGCCTACGAAGATGGGCGTCCCGAACATTGCCAGCGGCATGAGCGCGTGCTGACCGCGCACCCGCTCCACCCACAGGAACGCGCCGACCATGACAATCCCGGTTGCCGCGGTGAGCCAGGGCCAGCTCCCCGCGGCACTTGCGGTGGCCGCAGCCGTCAGCGACCAGGTGAGGAGGCCCAGTGCCATCGTCGCGAGGCCCGCACCCGCCCAGTCGAGCGAGGGCGATCGATGGCGGTCCTGGCTCTCGGCGACATATGCCCACGTTAGGTAGGCCGCGGCGGCAGCAATGGGCACATTTATGAGAAAAATCATTCGCCAGCCAATTGTGTCGACGAGCCAGCCACCGAGCAGCGGCCCGAGCGCGCCGGCAATTGCTCCAGCGGCGGCCCAGACGCCAATCGCCCGGCCGCGCGCCTCACCGGTGTATGCAGATCCGAGAATGGCAAGGCTGTTGGGCATGAGCAGCGCCGCACCCAGTCCCTGCACGCAGCGGGCCGCCAGCAGCCAGCCGAGACTGGGTGCGGCAAAACACAGAATCGATGCCAGAGTGAAGACGCTGAGCCCAATCAGAAACAAGCGCCGCCGCCCGAAAAAATCTCCGGCGCCGCCGCCCAATAAAATCAGTGCTCCGAGCGGCAGAAGATACGCATTGATGGTCCAGGAGAGTTGTGCAGAGCTGGCATCGAGATCACCTGCCATCGCAGGCAGCGCGACGTTCACGACTGAGCCGTCGATGAATGCCAGACTCGATCCGAGAATGGTGGCGGTCAGAGTCGCGCGGGGATATGAGGTGCTGCAGGGTAGTGCAGTGCTAGCAATCTCAGAATCGCAGGGCCCGGCGACTGCGCTCGACATCGTGTGAACTCCCTATTTGCAATTCGCGTCGTTCGGCTGAGTATAACCATCCCGAAAGTCCCGTCGGTTGGGAACTCCGGTTGCCGCAGCTTTGCCTTCGCCTTGCTTGCAGGGTGCAAAGGCGGTGCACTAATCTCTCGGGCTCGAAGGCCCAGCACTCAAATGCATGGCTACGGGCAGCAAGCGGGGGAAAACATGAATCTCAGGACGCATTGGGAAAGCGTTTGTCTGGTGGCTCTGGCGGCGCTCCTGGCGCCACCAGAAATTGGCGCGGCCCCGGTGCGTTCGTCCGGTGCCCCGGATCTTATCCTGGCGCACGGCAACGTCCTGACGGTCGATTCTCGGGACACGATTGCTCAGGCGATCGCCATCCGCGACGGCAAGGTGCTCAAGGTCGGCACTGATAAAGAAATCCTGGCTTTGGCAGATCCGCGAACGACGGTCGTCGATTTGCACGGGAGGACGGCGACCCCAGGCTTGATCGACACGCATGTGCATATCGCCGATGGCGGTGTTGCGGAGATCAATGCGATTGATCTCGGCGACGCCACGAGTGTGGCCGAGATCGTGCGACGGGTGAAGGAGAAGGCGGCGCAGCTCAAGGCGGGGGAGTGGATCCAGGGGCACGGCTGGGATGAGGGCAAGCTCACTGAGCACCGCTACGTCCTGGCCGCCGATCTGGACGCCGTCGCGCCCGATAATCCCGTGTGGCTCGAGCACACCACCGGGCACTATGGTGTCGCCAATAGCTACGCGCTGCGGTTGGGGAAGATAGGCGCGGATACCGCGAATCCTGCCGCCGGAACCATCGACCGCAACGGCACCGGTGCGGCCACGGGCGTGCTGAAAGAAAGCGCCCAGGGGCTCGTGAATAAACTAATCCCAGCGCCGACACCCGAGCAGTGGCGGGCCGGAATCCGCAGGATGATCCAGGCCCTGCACCGCGAGGGGATGACCGCGTTCAAGGATCCCGACGACACGCAACCGATGTGGGATGCGTATCGCTCGCTCCTGGATACCGGAGAGCTGACTGTCCATGTTTGCGTGCTCTGGGACGCCGGGGCGAGCGTCGCCTCTGCGCAGAAGGCGCTCAAGATCATCCAGGGTCTGCCGCGCCCGCCACAGTCGCTAGGCGACGGACGCCTACTTTCTTGTGGCGCCAAGATCTTCATGGACGGGAGCGGCTCGGCGCGCACCGCCTGGACGTATGCGGAATGGAGGAAGAATCAGACCGAGATCGATCACGGCAACTACGGCTATCCGGCCGAGGACCCGAATGTCTACCGGGACATGGTGCGCCTACTGCATCGTGCGGGCGTCAACGTCGGAACCCATGCCATCGGCGAGCGGGCGATCGATTGGGTGGTCGACACCTACGCGACCGTGCTGCGCGAGAAGCCGACGCGCGGCCTGCGGCACTCGATCATTCATGCCAATCTCCCAACCGACCATGCGATCGAGGTCATGGCGATGCTGCAGCGCCGGTACGATGCCGGGGTGCCTGAGATGCAGCCACCGTTCATCTGGTGGATCGGCGATAACTACGCGGCCAATCTGAGCCCCGATCGGATGGGTCGTCTCGAGCCGTTCAAGACGCTGCTCGCCCGCGGGGTGCAGTGGACCGGGGGCTCAGACTTCTTTGTCACGCCGGTGGCGGCGCGCTACGGTCTATGGGCGGCAGCTCAGCGGGAGACGCTGAAGGGAACCTATGGATTGCATCCCTTCGGGACCGCCGAGTCCGTCGATGCGCATGCGGCGCTGCGCGCCTACACGGCCGCCGCCGCGCGCCAGCTGTTCCTGGAGGACAAAATTGGTTCTCTGGAATCAGGTAAGGAGGCGGATATCGCCGTCTGGGATCGGAATTTCTATTCCATAGCGCCTGCGGAGCTCAAGGATGCGAAGTGCGAGATGACCTTGTTTCATGGCAAGGTCGTCTACGACTCCTCAAAAGAAAATCCCTGAGAGCAGCGCCGGAGACAAAGATCTTACGGTGCTTTTGCATTCCACGCTGCTACTTTGCCGCGTGTGTCCTCAAGCAGGCGGTCGAGCGCGGATCGATCGAAGAGCGTACCGCGCAAGATAACGGCGCGAATTGAGCGCGTGGCGCGGATGTCATCCAGCGGATTGGCGTTGAGCAGCAGCAGATCCGCTCGCCGCCCCGCGGAGATGGAGCCGAACTGGTCGAGCATTCCAAACCATGCCGGCCCAGCCCGCGTTGCCGCAGCAAGTGCCTGCGGCGCAGTAAGCCCTTTGTCGACATACAGCGCGAGCTCATCGTGCAGGCCGACACCGGGATAGTTGAAGGAATTGAGGAACCCCGCATCGGTACCGGCCATTATGGTTACCCCGGCCCGTTGCAGCAGCGGGAGAATTGCGGCCATATGCTCATAGTGGGCATGGCGCTGCTCGATAGCCTTGGCGTCGGCCTGTGCGGCCCTTTGAATTCGCCAGTCGTAAGTCTTGCGCAGTCCCGGTCCAATGTAGGCTAGATATTCATCCTGGCTGTGCTTTTCTCGGTCCAGGTAGGCGAGAATGCGCGAACCGTTTAACGTCGGTGTCACGTACACGCCCCGCTGGGCGAATTCACGGTACGAGCTCATCGCCGTGCTCTCATCGAACCCTGCATCGATGCGCGCCTCCTGCGCATTCCGATCGATGCGGCCGGCGGCAAAATCGCTGGCGATGGCCGCCTCATCCTTAGCGCCCGCCTTGAACGCATAGTCAAGGTGCTCGATCGAGCTGATGCCGGCCTCAACCGCCTGATGAACGGTCAACGCCATTGGGATATGACCAGACACTTTGAATCCGGCCGCGCGGGCGCGGCCGACTGCGTACAGAAAAAGCTGCGGATCGAGCGTGTTGTCGGTGATCTTGACGAAATCGACCTGCAGATCCTTGAGACGCACAATTGCCGCGTCCACATCGGCACGCGAACCGGTCTCAAGCGTTCCTTTCCAGACGGGGTGGATACCCTCGATCTTCGGGCCGGAACTCAGCAGGGTGGGTCCGAGCAGGGTGCCGGCCGCAATCGCACCTCGCCACGAGAGAACCTCCTGGGCCAGATCACCTGAGCAATCACGTACGGTGGTTATGCCGTAAGCAATATAGAGCGGTAAAAGCGCTTTGTTTTCATCGATGAGTTCGCGGCCGCCGCCGAAGTGCACGTGCATATCCCAGAGGCCCGGGGTGAGGTAGCGCCCCCGGCCATCCACAGTGTGTTTGGGCCGCCATTGCGCGGCGACGTCAGCATCTTTGCCCACGGCGACTATAGTGTCGCCGAGCGTTGCCACCGCTTGGTCGGCTAATGTGCGCGCGTGCTCGACGTCCACCACGGTGACGTGCCGGATCAATAAGTCCGAACTTTGCCGCGCTTGCAGAGGCACTGCGCCAACCGCTAGCGGTATGGCAACGATGCCGGCCAGCGCGATCCGCTTGTCGATTATTCGCCGGCGGAACTTTACGTTAAGGTCGGTGCAACGGATGGCCGGTCGATTCCGTTGGGCGTATTGGTCAGGTGCTGGCATTGGCCATAGGCTACGCGCCTGGCCAGGCGAAGTCCGGAAAGATATTCTCTTTGATGAATAGGGGATCAGAGGCGGTCTCCGGTACTGATCCTGTTCTAGCTGAGGCGATTTGTGCTGTCCATGCCGCGGCGGGTAAAGTCTGAGTCAAGGGGAGCAGCCCATTGGACGAGCTTTCGAGATCGTGAATGTTGAGGTTGGCTCTAGGTCGGCCATCGGAGCGTGTCATGGCGGTAACAGTAGCATTCGCGCAGAAGCCGACCTATCTGCATGCCGTCGTTTCCGGCGAAAACACCGCCGAGAATGTGCGGAGCTATCTCCGGCAGATTCAGCAAGAGTGCAGGGCGCGCAAGTGTTTGCGGGTGTTGGTCGAGGAGCGACTTGAAGGGCCGCGCCTCGGCATTGTTGATGTCTACCGCATTGTGTCGGAGGAAACCGTTCGGGCTTTGGGTCAGATTGACGCCATTGCCTACGTGGACGTGAACGCTGAAGGCGATCTAATGAAGTTTGCGGAGGACGTGGCGGTCAACCGTTTCCTGCGTGTTGCGGTGTGTTCATCGGTCCCGGATGCCGAGAAATGGCTGCAAAATTTGCCGAGCAGCCGCAAAAAAACGTAGATTTCAGATCCGCGCGACCGTTCGCCATTTGAAACGTCCGCGGGAACAGATGCATTCTTGCGTCTGAAAGGGGGGAATCGCATGGTGCGCAGGTTCGTTGCTGTTTCAATGCTGCTACTGGCGACTGCCAGTGCGTTCGCGCTGCCCTTTTGGGGAGCCAAGGATTCTCGATCCCACGGGACACCCCCAGACGCCCTCAAGCCCGGAGAATTCGTCTGGGCGCCAGAGGTAGCTCCGGACGGCCCTATCGTTGTCATCGTGAGCCTGGACGAGCAGCGTGCCTACGTTTATCGGAATGGCATCGAGATTGGCTACACGACGGTGAGCACGGGCAAGCCAGGTCACGTTACGCCAACGGGAATATTTACCATTCTGCAGAAGGACAAGGATCACCACTCGTCAAAATACAACGAGGCGCCGATGCCGTATCAGGAGAGGCTAACCTGGGACGGGGTCGCACTGCACGCCGGCGGCCTTCCAGGCTACCCAGAATCGCATGGCTGTGTGCACCTGCCGTCGCAATTCGCCGACGATCTTTTCGGGGTCACTCACCTAGGGATGACGGTCGTCATCGTCAACGCTCATACAGCGCCGGCCGATGTGGACCACCCAGGTGCGCTGGTACCAATCAGTGCGAGCTCTGGCGAGTTGGACATTCAATCTCGCCTCGCCGCGGGCGAAAAGTGGCGTTGGAAGCCCGAGTTGTCTCCCGACGGTCCCGTTTCAATGATGATGAGCTTCTCGGATCAGCGCATGATTGTGCTGCGCAACGGCATTGAGATTGGGCGCACCCGTATCTCGGTTAGTGGCGATTTGGGTACCCCCGTGGGGACGCACGCGTTCATCGTCAAGGGAGGCCAGGGAACCGGCGAGAGCGTGCTGCTCAGGGGCGCAGCGGCGCGCAATTGGATGGAAGTGCCGATGCCGGGATACGGCGGTTCCATGGTCAATCAGCTCGGGGCGGTGGTCGGTGACCGCATGCGATTGCCCCAAGACTTTGCAAAGCTACTGTTCCCGCTGCTGGAACCCGGCACCACGTTGCTCGTGACCGATGCCCCGATGCTGGAAGAAAACACCGGGCACTCAATGGTAGTGATGGGGTCTGGCAACCCCAATGAGAAAATTTAGCTCGATGACCTTGCGCGGCTAGAGCCAAACGATCCGTTAGGGCGTTTGACTAAAGTCCAACGGAGCTTGCCATCGTAAGACGGGCGAAGCGCATCTGGCGCTTGCGACGGCGATGCCACCAGTAGAGCAGCGCCAGCATGCTCCCACCGGGCAGGAGCAACTCGATAGCGGCGTATGGACCCAGGCTGCGTCCTAAGACCAGCACACGGCCGACCAAGTGAATGAATAGAGCTTTCATCGGTCTATCTGTGCGCGGGGAGTGCGGTGACGGCCTCACCGTGGTAGTCGGCAACTCCGTGCCGGGCATCGTAATAGATGCCCGCGAAGAGGCCGACGACCAGCAGTAGGCCGGCAGGTAGAATGACCAAATTGAATGCTTTCATGAGCGGATTCCTCGCCTGGTTCATGTTGTCTAGTCTTGTGCTATGGCATCCCACCAGCAAACGCGAGATCTGAATGAGTCTTCAAAAAAACTGAAGCGTTGCGGCGAT
>Ga0157379_10003890_pt1 | contig 12730 bp, 16 predicted proteins | sample S25metaG_FD_121802 | JGI IMG/M metagenome (GOLD analysis project Ga0157379, IMG submission 121802) | Switchgrass rhizosphere microbial communities from Kellogg Biological Station, Michigan, USA - S2-5 metaG | ecosystem: Host-associated > Plants > Roots > Rhizosphere > Soil | place: USA... | reverse complement strand
GCCTGGGTCCGGGCGCACGGGCGCGACGTCACCACGCGGGCCGGCCAGCCCGGCCAAGGCAAGGTGTATGCCTTCTAAGAAGCTGTTTCACAATGAGCTCTTTGTGAAACAGCTTCTATCTATGGCCGGATCTAGCCGCCTTGCTCGCTGGTCTCGTGCTCCTCGTTGCTGAAGCTGCTCAGGAACCGCCACGTCCGCAGCGTCGAGCTGAACGGCTTCAACGAGCTCTCGCCCGGCCAGCCGTGCTCGGCGTCGGTCACGCGGTCGTGGACGATCAGGCGCCCGTCGGCGCACGACCAGCGCAGCTCGACGACGTCGGCGGTCGGGTTCGAGCGCGCCGGCGAGCCCGTGCAACGGTCGCGTGACCGCCAGCCCTCGAGGTAGCGACCGACGTCGCCGGCGCGGTTGGGGCCCTTGCCGGTGTAGGGCACGACCGTGTCGCGCAGGCCGTGGATCTCCAGGATCGGCAGCGGCCGCTGGGGATGGCAATCGGGCAGCGATGAGTAGCCGCCGGCGACCGGCGCGGCGGCGCTCAGCAGGTCGGCCGCGTCGCAGGCCAGGCGGGCGGCCATGCCACCGCCGTTGGACACGCCCGTCACGCCGACGTGCGACGGGTCCGCGCAGGCGGCGGGGCCGGTGAGCGTCGTGATGACCTGGCGCAGGTAGGCGAGGTCGTCGGGCTTGCCGGGCTGGCTGCCCGAGATGTTCCAGAAGGGGCGGGCGCCCGTCGCCGTCGGGTAGGCGACGAGGAAGCCGCGCTGGTCGGCGAGCGCCGAGTACCCGGTGTAGGCCGCGATGTCGTGCGCGGTCTCCCCGGCACCCGGGAGGACGAGCACGAGCGGTCGCCGCCCGGAGGCCGGGGGCGTGCCGGTCGGCACGTGCAGGACGACGGGGATCCTCCCGGGCTGGACCGGGATCCGGTAGGTCCCCGGAGCGAGGCTCGTACACGACGACGGGGTCGCCGGCGTGGACGCCGCCCGGGCGGTGGCCGGTGCTGGGCGCGACGGCTGGCCGGCCGCGGCGACGACGACGATCAGGCCTGCGGCCGCCGCGAGGGCGGCCACGAGCAGCGTCAAGCGCCGCACGCGGTGCGGGGGTGGGGAGAGGGCATCGCGGGCAGAGACTAGGGCGCGGCTCCGACGCCCGCGCCGGCCGCCGGGCAGCCGTGTCGGTCAGCGAACGGACCCGCGCGGCGCCACGACGGGCGAAACCGCGAAGACGACGCGCCGCGACAGCGTGTACGTGGTCAGCGTGACGACCGGCAGCACGACGGTCTCGGCTGCGAGGCGCCGCAGGTCGAGGTCGGTGTGGGCGAGCGCGACGCCCACCGCGCTCATGCCGGCGCCGAGCGCCTGCACCGCGGTGTAGCTGAGCGCGGTCCGCGCACCGCGCCGCTCGCTGCGAAACGTCCAGCGCCGGTTCAGCACGTAGCCGTTGGCGGCGCCCAGCGCGAACGCCAGCGCGGACGCGAGCGGGGCGGGGGCGCCGGCGTGCGTCAGCGCGACGAAGGACGCCAGGGTCAGCAGGGTGTTCAGGACGCCGACCGCGCCGAAGCGCACGATGCGGCGAAGCTCCTCGGTCATCGGACCAGGCTCCGTTCGTACAGGTGGTTCGCGAGGCCGGTGGCGCTCCGCGTCGGGAAGTAGCCCAGGTCGTGGATCAGGTGGGGCATGATCGGCGTACCGCCCAGGCCGAGCCAGACGCAGGCCAGCACGCACGCCGGCGCGAGCAGGCGGGGGCGGCCGACGGCCGCGAACGGCAGCGCCCAGGCCAGGTACCAGGACATCGCCCACGACAGCATGAGGACGCTGAGCAGCAGGACCACGCCGAGCGCCGGGATCGCCCATCGGCGGCGCCAGGCGACCAGGGCGGTCGCGGCGAGGACGATGACCGCGAGGACGTCGCGGGCCGCGGTCCGGACCGCGGCGTCCGCGCCACCGTGGCCGGCCGCGAGGCCGAGGAGGTTCGGCACGCTCAACGGCGTGACCAGCCGGCTCTGCGGGCCGAGGGCCGGCAGCGCGCCGCCGAAGAGCACGAGGGTCAGCACGCCGGCGGCCGCTGCGGCGGCCGCGGCGCCGGCCAGCGCGGGAAGGCGGCGGTGGGCGCCCAGCACGATCAGCGGCACGACGATCGCGAACGGCGGCTTGAGCGCCGCCGCGACCACGGCCAGCACGCCCGCCGCGGCGTCCCACCGGCGGTCCCCGCCCTCGGCACCGCGCACCAGACACGCGGCGGCGCCGACGACGGACAGCACCGCGGGCAGGTCGTTGTGGAACCCGCCGATGCCGATCGCGAGCGTCACCGGGCACAGGCCCGCGAACACCAGGGCGCGCTGCGGCGAGCGCCCGAACCGGCCGGCCAGCCACCAGACCAGCGCCAGGATCGCCAGCGAGCAGGCCAGGAGCATGAGCTTCCACACCCAGAACGCCGTCGGCAGCGAAAGCCAGGCCAGCGGCTCGGTCACCGCGGTGAACAGCGGGCCGTACGGGCTCGACAGGTGGTGCCAGTTCGACAGGGCGTACGCCGTGTCGTGCGGCCCCGTCACCGGCGTGTTCGTATAGGGGTTGATGCCCCGCGCGGCCATGCGCGCGTAGACGAGGTAGTTGAAGACGTCGGTCACGGGCTGCGGCGGCCCGAGCACGAAGACGACCTGCGCGGCGGCGACGGCCGCGGCGACGGCGCGCACCGGCAGGGCCCGCGCGCCGATCCAGGCCAGCAGCCAGCCCGCGAACAGCACCAGCACCGCGATGTCCAGGTCGGTCTTCAGGCGGACCGGCGCCGTGGTGAGGTGGGGGAGCAGCCCGTGCAGCGGGCCGTACAGCCACGGCTGCGGCGAACGCAGCGTCGGGGGCGACAACAGCGACGGCCGCTGCGCCGCGGCGAGCACGAGCCACAGGCTGGCGCCGAGCGCGAGCGCGATCCCGGCGAGCCCGACCGCTCCCTCGGCGAGCGAGCCTCGCGGGCGGCGCAGCGCGAGCGGCGCGCGGCGGACTGATGTCGTGGCGGTGGTCGTGGCCATGACCGGGCCTGCAGCGTCCGGCGCCGGGATGAGTGCGAGATGAGAGCGCGCGCGTTTGGCGCTCGCGTGGGCTCAGCCCTCGATCATGCGATAGCCCGCGCCGCGCACGGTCTCGATGCTGCTGCGTCCGAAGGGCCGGTCGATCTTCTCGCGCAGGTAGCGGACGTAGACGTCGATGACGTTCGAGCGGTTCTCGTAGCCGCCGTCCCAGGCGCCCTCGAGCAGGTCCAGGCGCGTGAGCACGTCGCCGGGGCGCCGCATGAAGACCTCGAGGATCTGGCCCTCCTTGGTCGACAGCGGGATGTCGACGTCGCCGCGGCGCACGCGGCGCGTCGCGGTGTCGAGCTCGAGGTCGCCGACGCGCAGTACCGTGCCCCGCTGGACCGGTCCGCGGCGCGCGAGCGCGCGGATGCGGGCCAGCAGCTCGCCGACGTCGAACGGCTTGACGAGGTAGTCGTCGGCGCCGGTGTCGAGGCCGGTGATGCGATCGGCCACGGCGTCGCGCGCGGTGAGCATGAGGATCGGCGTCCGGACGCCGTCGGCGCGCAGCCGCCGGCAGGCCTCGAAGCCGTCGATGCCCGGCAGGTTGACGTCCAGGCACAGCACGTCGTACGGGGTCGCGGAGGCCATCCAGAGCGCGTCCTCGCCGGTGATCGCGACGTCGGCGAGCTGGCCGTCGGCGCGCAACGCCTCGCGGATGGCCTTGGCCAGCTTGACCTCGTCCTCGACGACCAGCACCCGCACTCCCGGGAGGCTACCCGCGCTCATCGTCGCCTCATGTGGCGCTGCGACGGTCGCGCCGGAGCCGCGCCCTTGTCCCGCCGACGTCACAGACTCCGTCTCGCCGCCGCCGTCGCGGCGACCTCCGGGGGCGTCGCCGTCCTGGAGGCGGTGCGCGTCGCACCCGCCCAGGTCGGTGCTGCGGTCGTCATCGTGGCCGGGCTGTGCGACACCGCGCGCGGCCTCGTCGGGGGCGCCGTCGACGACGACTGAGCGATCTGGTGGTATCGACGGGAACGTGGCCCGCCCGACCCGGCGCATCAGAACCCGGCTGACCTTCGCCTTCGTCGTGGTGCTCGCGCTCGTGCTCGGCATCGCGGGCGTGGTGATCTACGGCCAGTTCGGCAAGGGCCTGGTCGGGACGCTCGACCAGGGGCTCGTGCAGCGCGAGCAGGACGTCCGCGAGCTCGCGGAGGGGTCACTGAGCAACGCCGGGCTCGTGACCGAGAGCGGCGAGCGCCTGATGCAGGTCTATGCGCCGGGCGGGGCGCTGCTGGCCACCACGCGCCACGCGCGCGGGGTGCGGCTGCTCGCTCCCGACGCCGTTCGCCGCGTCCGCAACGGCGGGCTGTCGGTCACGACCACCGTCGCCGACGAGGACGACGTCGTGCGCGTGCGGGCGTTCCCGGTCTCCCATCGCGGCGTCGTGGTCGCGCTGGCGACGTCGCTGAGCCGCTCCCACGACGACCAGCACCGGCTCCTGATCCTGTTGTTGGTGGTGTTGCCGGGGGCGCTGCTGCTGGCGTCCTACACCGGGTACCTGGTGGCCGGTGCGGCGCTGCGGCCCGTCGACCGGATGCGCCGCCGCGCGGAGACGATCACGCACGACGAGCTCGGCGAACGCCTCCCGGTCCCGGCCAGCGACGACGAGATCGAGCGTCTCGGGCACACGCTCAACGACATGCTCGACCGCCTCGATGCGGGGGTCGAACGTGAGCGGCGCCTCGTCTCCGACGCGAGCCACGAGCTGCGCACGCCGCTGAGCGTCCTGCGCACGGAGCTGGAGGTGGCCCTGACCGCCGACGCCGACCGAGAGGCCCTGCGCGAGGTGCTCGCCTCGGCGCTGGAGGAGGTCAGGCGTCTGTCGCGCCTGAGCGAGGACCTCCTCGTCCTCGCGCGCGCCGACCAGGGCCGGCTGCCGCTGCGCCGCGAGCCGGTCGACGTCCAGGACCTGCTGGAGGGCGCGCTGCGCCGCAACCGGATGGCCGCCGACGAGGCCGACCGGTCGTTGCGCGTCGCCATGGGGATCGGCGGCGGCGCCGTTGTCCTGGCCGACCCCGACCGCACCGCGCAGATGTTGGACAACCTGATCGGCAATGCCCTGCGTCACGGTCGTGGCGACATCGTCGTGTCGGCGGCCGACGGGCCCGACGGCCAGGTCGCGCTGTCGGTGCGCGACCACGGGCCCGGGTTCCCCGAGGGATTCACCGCGCGCGCGTTCGAACGCTTCAGCCAGGCCGACACCGCCCGCTCGGGCCCCCACAGCGGCCTCGGGCTCGCGATCGTCGCCGCGCTGGCCACCGCGCAGGGCGGCACCGCGCGCGCGGACAACGACCCGGCGGGCGGCGGCGTGGTGACGGTCACGCTCCCGCGGGCGTAGGGCGCGGGGTGTGACCGTGTGCTCCGGGCCCACCGGACCACACGGGCCCACCGGCGAGCGCACCCCCGCCCGCGGCGCCGGTGCTTGACGTCTGGTGTCCCGTGAGGGGACACGGGGCGTCGAGCGCCCTGGGGATGGATCCGCGCGGGCGTCGGCGGATGGCCGGGGGCGGTGGCCGCGCCCCGACGCTTCACCCCGCTCGGTGATCCTGCGCGGCGCTTCGCGGCGCAACCCGCGGTCGCGCGGGACGCCCAGGCGGTGGCGGCGCGGGTGCTTGACGCGTGGTGTCCCGTGAGGGGACACGGGGCGTCGAGCGCGATGGGGATGGACCCGCGCGGCCGTCGGCGGATGACCGCAGGCGGTGGCCGCGCCCCGACGCCCGCGCCGCCGGTGCTCGACGTCTGGTGTCCCGTGAGGGGACACGGGGCGTCGAGCGCCCCGGGATGGACGCGCGGCCGCGCCCAGTCCCCGCCTACACCCGCCGGTACCGCGCGTCGGCGATCGAGTACGCCGCGAAGGCGACGAGCCCGGCGGCGACGATGCCGAGGACGACCGGGCCGAGCGGCGCGTGCGCGAGCTTGCGCAGCGCGCCGTCGAGGCCGACCGCCTTCTGCGGGTCGTAGTCGATCGCCGCCTTGATCAGCCCGTAGCCGACCAGCGCGAAGACGACGCCGCGGGCGACGTGCCCGACGACCCCGAGACCCGTGTAGAGGTCCTCGACCCGCGGGCTCATCTGCTCGGTCTTGGCGTCCTCGAGGAACTTCTGGCCGACGCCCTTGTGCGCCTGGTAGATCGCGACGCCGATCAGGATGACGCCCGCCGCCGCGACGAGGATCGGGCCGCCGGTCCAGTCCAGCACGCCGCCGGTCGCCTTCTTCGGCGTCCCGGAACCCGTTGCGGCGCCCACGAGCAGCTTGACGGCCGTGACGCAGAGGATGGTGTAGGCGATGCCGCTGGCCAGGGCGGCGATCCGGTCGGTGCCGTCATCGACCTGCTCGCGGCCGTGGCCGACCGCGGCGCGCACCAGGCGCCACAGCGCGTAGCCCCCGAGGCCGACGGCGAGCAGCACGAGCAGGACCTTGCCGAACGGCCCGTCGGCGATCGTGCGCAGCGCGCCCTGCTGGTTGGTGGCCTTGCCGCCCTTGCCGAGGGCGAGGCCGAGGGCCAGCACCCCGATCACCGCGTACACCACGCCGCGCGAGATCAGGCCCGCGCGCGCGAGCCAGCCCAGCGCCGGCGAGCCGGCCGCGCGATGCCCTTCACGGCGCGCGTCGCGCACGCCGGGGAGGCTGGAGGTTCCGTGCAGCGTCATCGTCGTTCTCCTTGACTACGCCGCGCGCGGCACGCAGACGGTGACCGCGCCGGGTTCGACATCGACCTTGAAGTTGGTGATCTTGCGACGGTCGCCGCCGTCGAGCTCGTAGCGGACCTTGCGATCGAGCTCGGCCTTGATCCGGCGCCCCTGCGTGACGCGCACGAACGGCGACTTCTGCGGGTCGCCGACCGCGGTGCGGACCACGGTCCGCGCAAGTTGTACGGGTCCCTCGGCGGTCACGACGCCGAGGTCCAGCAGGCCGTCGTCGACCTCGGCGTTGGCGAACACCTCGATGCCGCCGAAGAGGTTGCCGACGTTGCCCAGCAGGATGCAGCTCGCCGGCCCGGAGTACCACGGCGTGCCGTCGACCTTGATCTTGGCCTGGAACGGCTCGGTCCGCAGGCTGGCGGCGCCGCTCAGCACGTAGGCGGCGCGGCCGAGGCGGTCCTTGCGGTCGTCGGCGCCCTTGATCATCGCCGCATCGAAGCCGGCGCCGGCCATCACGGCGAAGCGCTCGCCGTTGAAGCGGCCGACGTCGATGCGCCGGCGCGCGCCGTGCAGCGCGATGCCGACCGCGGCCTCGATGTCCTTCGGGATGCCGAGGTTCGTCGCGAAGAGGTTCGAGGTGCCTGCGGGCAGGATGCCCAGGGCCACGTCGGCGTCCTCGATGGCGTTGATGCAGCGCCGGACCATGCCGTCGCCGCCCCAGGCCAGGATGAGCTCCGCCCCGTCGGCGATCGCGCGGCGGACCTCCCGCGGCGCGCGCTTGCTCTTGGGGACCTCGTGCCAGATGGGCTCCCGCACGCCTTGGGCGTCGAGCACCCGGCGCAGCTCGGGCAGCCCACCACCGAACGTCTTGCCGTTGTGGGCGATGACGGCGACCTTCATGCCCGCTCCCCGGCGTGGCGCGCCCGCGCGGCCACGCCCGCCGCGCGGCAGGCCAGCAGCAGGAGCAGGATCGCCCCGATGCCGATCAGCACACCGCTGGCGACGTCGAGCGGGTGGTGCATGCCGCGGTACATGCGCGACAGGGCCACGAACGTCGTGGCGAGCACGGCGAAGGTCCACAACAACGCCTTGTGCATGCTGTCGGTCAGGCGCGACGTGAGCAGAAGCACGAGGCCCGAGTACACGGCGACCGACGCCGCGGTGTGGCCGGACGGGAAGCTTGCGTCGGCCGGGAGGTTCTCCAGGCGCGGCACGTTCGGACGGTCGCGGTGGATGACCAGCGTGGTCAGGCGGTAGGTCGCCGACTCGGCCACCAGGACGAACACGGCGAACGCCGCGATCCGCCAGTGGCGGGCGACCGCGAAGCCGAGCCCGACGACCGCGACGAGAATCGGCAGCACGGGTGCGCCGCCGACCGACGAGCCGACGGCCGAGACGTCGGTCAAGGTGCCCGAGCGATGGTGCGAGAGGGTGCGGATGAAGCTCTCGTCGGGCCCACCGAGCACGGCGCCGGTGCCGAGGACGTGGATGACGAGCAGGCCGAGCAGCATGGCCAGCCCCGCGAGCAGCAGGATGCCCGCGACCAGGATGACGGCGAACACCGCGGCCGGGTGGCGGAACGGGAGCGTGTGCGTCAACCGCTCGGCGATCCCGCCGCGGCGCGCCTCCAGGGCGGGCACGAGGGGGCCGTCGCGCCGCGCTTGCCCCACGCGCGCCGGGCGCGCGGGGCTGCGCCGCCGCCGTAGGTCGTGGGCCGATGCTCGTCCGATCTCCGACATGGCGCCTACGGTTCCCGGTCCTGGCACGGACCAAAAGCCGATCTGCGTACGAGGCGGCGCGGCGGGGAACCTGAAGGACATCCCGTTCGTCGTCCTCATCCTCGTGGCGCTGGCGGCCGCCGGCCTCGCCGGGGTCGCGGCCCGCCGCCGGCCGCTGCCCGTCCGGCCGCCCGACGGGCCGCCGGCCACCCGGCTCGCGCGCCGGCTCGATCCCGAGACGCTGACGGGCCTGGCGCTCACCGTCGCCCTGGCGGCCGTCTTCGCGGGCGGCGTCGTGCTGGCGGTCCTCGCGGTCCTGGTGCGCCGGACGGACGCCCTGGCCGGCATCGACTCCGCGGTCGCCCGGTGGGGACACGACCACGCCACCGCGCTGTCGACCCATGGGCTGCACGCCGTCACCGCGCTCGGCGAGACGTGGATGGCGATCGTCGTCGGCCTGCTCGTGGCGCTGACGGAGCTGTGGCGCACGCGCAACCCGTGGGTGGTGCCCTTCCTGCTCGCCGTGATCGTCGGCGACAAGCTGCTGACCAGCGGGCTCAAGGACGTCGTCGGCCGGGTGCGCCCGGACCTCAACCCGGTCGCCGCGACCCTCGGACCGTCGTTCCCGAGCGGGCACTCGTCGACCGCGGCCGCGCTGTGGGCCGCCGTGGCGCTCGTCGTGGCCCGCTGGCTCGGGCGCCGGGCGATCGTGCCGCTGAGCGCCGCCGCGGTCGGGATCGCGGTCGGGGTCGCGGCCAGCCGCGTCCTGCTCGACGTGCACTGGCTCACCGACGTGCTCGCCGGCCTCGCCCTCGGGTGGGCCTGGTTCGCCGCGTGCGCCGTCGCCTTCGGCGGCCGCGTGCTCCGCTTCGGCGCGGTGGCCGAGCGCGCCGCAGCGCGGCCGCCGGGGTCGCGGGTCCGCACCTCGGCCTGAGAGGCCGTCTCAGAACCTTCGCCGCGCTGACGCGGCCGCCCCGCGGCGCCAGACGCCGCCCGGCCGCTCACCAAGGCACACCAGCATTGGTGCGCGTCCGGTCGGCGCCTGGCCTCCACGGATGCGGGCGCGTCAGCCCGCCTCCGGATTCTGAGACAACCTCTGAGCGCGCGGAGGTGTGGGGATCGGCCACCTACGGTGGGTGGGCGTGCGGCAGGGCGACCCGGACACTGGAGGCATGACCAAGCCCCTCTCCCTCCTCGCCACGACCGCCGCGCTGGCCGCCGCCGCGGTGCTCCCCGCCGCCGGCCTGGCCGCGACCGCCGCCCATGCCGGCCAGACCGTCGCGGTGCACGACAAGACCGCCTACGTGGACAACAAGGCCCCCGGCCGCATCTTCGTCGGCACGCTGCTCAAGGGCGACTCCTTCAAGATCGACCGCGTCGCCACCGTCTTCCACGGCCCCGCCAAGGGCGTCTGGTACCACGGCAAGGCCACCGGCAAGCCCGGCAACCACACGGACGCCAAGGGCCACCACATCACCTTCACGATCACCGGGTGGGTCCGCGCGGCGGCGTTCTCGTAGCGACGCTCAGCGGTCGTCGTACTCCTCGGCGTGCAGCCGCTGCAGCTCGGCGGCCTCGCGGTGCAGCTCGGCCGCCTGCTCGTGGATCTTCGCCTCGTGCTGGTGGACCTCGGCCGAGTGCTCGTCGGGGGCGTCGGCCGCCTCCTGGCGCGCCTCGGCCGCGCGCTGCTCCGCCAGCGCGGCGCGCCGCTCGGCGGCCCGCCGGCGCCTCCGCCCGGCCTCCGCCCGCTGCCGGTCGTCCATGCCCGACGTGATGCCCGACGCGCCAACCTGGCAACCCGGGACCGCCGCGCGCGTCCGATGCGAACGTGCCACCCGATCGGGGCCCGTCGCGGCGCCGATCAGCCCGAACGGGTCACGAACGAGATCTTCCCGCTCGTCTCGAGCACCGCGTAGCGCACGTCGTCCAGCGAGCCGATCTGCGCCTGGCGGGCCTCCGCGATGACCTCGTCGACGGTGATGCGCTGGCGGCGCAGGGCGTGCCGGCGCAGCTCGCCGTCGGCGATCAGCACGATGGGCTCGCCCTCGAGCAGGGGCCGCAGCCGCTGGAAGCGGAAGCTCAGGTAGGTCGTGGCGACGATGAGGACCGCCAGCGTGGCCAGCACGACCGTCGTGCCCGTCAGCGAGTTGTCGCTCTGCGTGACGCCCTGCTGGATGAGGTCGCCCATGACGACGAGCAGGATGAGGTCGAGCGGTTCCATGGAGCTGAGCTCACGGCGGCCGACCGACCGCGTGATCACGAGGATCAGCAGGAACACGAACGCGGTGCGCAGGACGAGATCCATGGCTCAGGGCAGCACGGTGAGCTTGCGGGACACGTGGGCCACGGGCTGCTCGGCGTCGTCGAGCTCGACGCCGTACGCGCGCCGGCCGATGTTGGTGGGGTCGACCTGGAACTGCAGCCAGACCGTCAGCGTCGCGCCGGCATCCAGCGACGAGAAGCTCAGGACGACCCGGTCGCCGTCGCGGAGGTCCTGGCCCACGGGTTGCGGCGTGATCGAGTTGACCTGCATGCCCTCGAACCAGCCGCGGTCCAGGATCAGCCGCGGGTGGTCGAGCGTGTGGCGCGCGGTGATGACGATGCGCGATTGGAAGAGCAGACCGCCGCGGACCGTGGACGGCGCCCGCAGCTGCAGCGTGGCCCCGTCGGAGGCGGCGGAGGACGTCGTCGCCCGCTGGCCGAAGACGTCGAGCAGCGCGAGCGCGACGACCAGCGCGAGCAGCGCCACGATCGCGCGCCGGAGCCAGAGGCCCGAGCCCAGCGCGCGCGGCTCGGGCCCGTCGGCGAGCGTCTGGAAGGAGTCGGTCACGCCCTGTCGGGTTCGACCCCGGCCGCGCCAACCCTGCGAGGTGCGTCAGTCCACGGCGCCCGAGGCGGCCTCCGCCTTGCTGTAGGCCATCTGGAGCACGTCGGATCCCAGCAGCGTCGCGAACACGGTCATCGTCCAGCGCGTCACGCGCGGCGCGACGATGAGCCCCGCGGTGAACGCGGTGGCGACCCACATCCCGATGCAGTACGGGCACACCAGCAGCTCGCCGATCGCCCGCCGCAGGCCGTGGGCCCGGGCCGCCTCGTCGACCTCCCCCGGGCCGGCGTCGCCCTGGAACTCGGTGAACGGCGCGCGCACGACGCTCGTCACCCGGTCCTTGGCGATCAACCGCGACAACTTGTGCGTGGCCGCGGTGAGCAGCACGAGGTCGCGTCCCTCGATGCGGTCGCCCACCGGTCGCCCCGAGCGGTGCAGCCAGGTCGCGAAGGCGCCGGTGAGCGTGGCGTAGATGGCGGTGAGCACCGCGTAGCCGCCCAGCGGGCGCTCCTGCTCGGGTGCGTGGCCCGCGAAGGGGCGGGTGTCCTGCAGGGCGATCTTCATGCGTAGCGGGCTACCCGAGCGGGTCCGGTTGGGTGCGGACCAGCTCGTGCAACTTGGCCAGGCTGTCGCGCAGCACGCGGGAGACGTGCATCTGCGACAGGCCGAGGCGCTCCCCGATCTCCTTCTGGGTGAGGTCCTCGCCGAAGCGCAGCTGGATGATCTGGCGCTCGCGCTTGGGCAGATGCCCGAGCAGGGTCTCGGCCAAGGTGCGCAGCTCGACCCGCTCGTAGTCGGCGTCGTCGGTGCCCATCAGGTCGCCGAGCTCGGTGGCGTCCTCGTGGGCCACGGGCGTCGACAGCGGCGTCGCCTGGCGGCCGGCCAGCGCGCAGCGGGCCTCGACGATCGCCTCGGGATCGAGGTCGCAGGCGTCGGCGAGCTCGCCGACCGACGGCGAGCGGCCGAGCCGGTTGGTGAGCTCGGTCTCCGTGCGGTCCACGCGCAGCGCGGAGTCGTGGAGGTCGCGCGGGGGTTGCACCGCCCAGCCGAGGTCGCGCAGGTGCCGGCGCAGCTCGCCGAACATCGTCGGCAGGGCGTAGCCGGCGAACGTGACGCCGCGGCCGGGATCGAACCGGTCGATGGCCTTGAGCAGTCCGACGCTCGCGACCTGCAGCAGATCGTCGAACTCCGTCGCCGACCGCTGGTAGCGGTTGGCGGCGAAGCGGGCGAGCGGCAGGTAGCGCTCGGCGAGCTGGTCGCGGGTCCCCGGATCGTGCGTGGCGGCGTAGCGGCGCAGCAGCCGGCGGTCGGCCGGGCTGTCGCCTGAGGTGGGGCGGGTGGTGCGATGGGGGGAGCTGACAGGCAAGCGAAACCTCCTGGTCGTCAATGACGCGAGGTCTCGTGACGGGGTCCCGGTGGGGCGGCGTCGCGCTTCCTGCTGGGTGGTCGAGCCTCGTCACGTGGCGGTCGCCGTCGTCGGCGG
>Ga0157379_10003889_pt1 | contig 12730 bp, 14 predicted proteins | sample S25metaG_FD_121802 | JGI IMG/M metagenome (GOLD analysis project Ga0157379, IMG submission 121802) | Switchgrass rhizosphere microbial communities from Kellogg Biological Station, Michigan, USA - S2-5 metaG | ecosystem: Host-associated > Plants > Roots > Rhizosphere > Soil | place: USA... | reverse complement strand
TTCCATATTCTTACTAATATTCTCTCATGTATTTACTATAAAAGGCCGCTTTACAAGCCTCTAATCTACACTTATATGTTCTAACGGAACTCACTGGGACGCTGCTGAAGCAAGTTGCCAACACGATCAAGTCAGTGGCTCGAGAACTGAGGAGCGAGCGACCTTCTGTCGTGGGATAGTACTGGATTTTAACGCAATAGTCACATAGATCTGTGGGAATCTATTTATATAGATTCAGCCTATGGACCATCTGGACAAATATTCAGGAATTATAACCATCAATTCATAAGAAGGGCATTCTAAATCGAGGACTGCTCACCTACATGATAGCATATCATCCTCGAGAACAACGATCTTATTCCCCACTCAACTGGATAGCTGTGTCCCATGCGTCTAAAATAACGCGCAGCACTATTCTCCACACGACTGTCACAAGACTCCTTCCTCGATCTGCAAATATTCCCGTCCGGCGAGAATTGGGAAAGAATTCGAAGCAGTCTTGCATAAAGCGGACATGCCGGTCCCACGGCTCACTTCATATAATGCGCATGAGGTCCACACCAATTCGAATGAAAGAAAATGGTCCATTCTCTTTCTGCTTTACTGGCCTTTACGTTACTCTGCTGGCGTTCGTTTGTAGCTTCGATGGCTGTCACCACTGTCTCTCCAGCAGTCCTGAGTGCGACAACCGACCTCCTGGATGCAGGCCGTAAGTGCTACAAGACCTCAAATGGGACAGTAAATAATCTCCCCAAGATATCTTGCATTTCTTAGGAGTTGTCGACGCCTTTGGACATGTTTCAGTGCGCAATCCAGATAATGCGAGCGAGTTCTTTATGTTAGTGAGGTTTCAGAGAGATTATCTACCCTCACTGTCACTGACGATGTTAGGTCTTCATCTATCGCACCGGCTCTCGCAACTTCTCAAGCAATTATAGCGTAAGTTATGAAGCAATTGCATTCATGGTGCAACTGGCTCGAGGATGAATTAAATTAGATATGAAATCAACAATGCGACTGCGTTGTCATTGGCATTCAACTCTTCAGTCACTGGTGCAAATATCCCATCAGGCTTCTTGGAGCGTTTTATCCATTCTGAAGTGAGTTACGTGCCACTAATAATTTAACACGGGCTTTCAACTGCTCCGGAATATAGATTTATAAAGCGTTCCCTGATATTCAGGGCGTCGTACATAGTCACACGACAGAAGTCCTTCCGTTTGCCGCTGCGAACGTCCCTTTGAAGGCGCAAATGCATACTGTAAAGTAGTTCCAAACTTTTATTTGGATTGAAAATAACCCTGCGTCTCTGCCGAAGGGTGGTTCGATAGGAACCAAGGGAACACCAATATTCGACACTGGAAAACTCCCAACAAGCATCCTCCCTGACAATCAACCGCACGATATGCTCATAAGAAATACTCAGCTCGGAGATGCACTGGCACGATCATTCTCTTCGGATAGTGCGGTACGTACCCAGTAATCAAAGAAAGCGACTGGGTATTAAATATTGGTGAACAGGTCGTCCTCATGAAAGGGCACGGGATGGCAGTTCGTGGTTCATCCGTGAGAGATGCCGTGTTCAGATCGTTTTATACCCTACAAGATGCGAGAGTTCAATTTCAGGCAAGAATGTTGGGAGGGGACTCAGGTCTCACAGCAAGAGAGGCTCGGGATTCCGCGAATACCACTGAAAGTGCTTCACTGTGAGTCTGATGGCATGGTTCAGAATCTAGCTGAAAAATCCCCAATCGATAGGTTGGGGCGAGCATGGCAACTATGGATGACCCAGGTGGATGTTGCAGGACTATATGTCAATGACCTTCGCCCTTCAACGGCTCCCGCTTAGGATCCCACTTAAACTGGGTGATATTTTTCTCGGACTTTATAAGTGAAACCGAATATTTTCGAGGAGCTATAAATAAACAGAACTGATTGTATATATGTAGTTGTTGATCATCAAGAAACCTACTAAAAGAAATATTCGGAAACATACCGAAGTCCGAAGTTAACACTCAGATCGCATTTAAGTTGAAGATAATATTATCTGTCCCTTTTAACAGGTGTTTCCCCTCAAGTTTTCGGAGTCTTAGTGACTAGTGTTAGATAGGCCTGAATCTCGGATTGGATAACCATTTCACAAGAATTCGGTAAATACAAGGAAACTTTCATAGAGTCCCGATTGACGCAAATACCCACGGAGAAAAAATGGTCGTGGAGAGCATATAGAACTCAAGGGCAGAATGTGAGAGTGTAATTGGACTGCAGTGAGGATGGACAGGTCCACAATGCTGTTCCACTGGACTCGTCGTAAGCATAGACATAGCTATTGGGACAACTGTTTTCTTTAAAAAGGAAAGTAGCCAATATTAGACGCAATACTGTCTGTTAACGAAAATATAACATACTGAAGTAAGAATAGTAGGCTGTTATGAAATTTTATCTTTAGTTGAAACCAGAAGGCCGTAGAGAGATTTACTAACCGACCCCGGACGGCGGACACGTCGCAGGCGTGTTGTGTGATCCGGAACAGCAATTGGCAGAATTTCCTATTTACATAAATTATATCAAACTAGTTATCCTACGCATATAAAGACCATACCGGAGTTTCCATCAAGGTTAGCCACGCATGCACTTTTGCAACCCACAGGGAAACCCGAAGAATCATAGGGACCCTTGAGGGGAGCGGGGCCTAAAAATAAAAATAAAAATCAAGGTGTAATCTGACGTAGTGGATATTATGACGTACAGTTTGGACCTAGATCTACGGGACAGTCCGCAACGTGACATTGGGAAGCACTAGGGGTAATCCGTATGGGCAGGTTGTATCCGTCGACGAGCGAAACTAATATCCGTCTCTAATTAGACATTGTTTAGCCCCAGGATTCAATTGCTCACTGTCATAATAGTCCGGTGCACCGTTGGTTCCCAGAGTCCATTCGGCCAGAGAAGCTGGAGGGACGCCTGTCCCAGTGTGAGCATCGCAAAGGAGGCCCCCTGCAGAAAGGATTAGACTATGAAATGGCTTATTAAGCTGAATACGTACCATTGCAACCACCATCTAAACATGAGTTAGGGCCAGGATTAGTGGAGAAATTACAATTCCGCCGAGCCTGTAAAACCTGTCAGAAAAAAAAGTGATATGCGTAACGAAAAAGAGATACCCAAATACGCCCTGACGCCCAGTTGTTTGGAACATTGAATGTCACTGCCGAATATGCCGGTGCAGTCCACCTAAAGAGTAGCAATACACGGTGTGGTGGGAGGTATTAAGTAGCAAGGTCCTAATTGCACTCACCCTGTAGGTTGGTTGGGAACCGCATTGCCCACGTTGAGGTCAGTAAATATTGCGGGCCTAAAAGATATAAATAAAAAAGGCTCAGTTGCATGGGGAATAGCTTGAGGAACGTCGCACCAGATTGTGAACGGGCAATTATTGTATACAGTGAAAATACGAGCATCGCTACTAGCCACGAAGGCTAATATCGCCGCCTGGGAGACTCTCAGAGAGAGCTTCATGAAGAGTAAGCAGATGGGATGATTACAAAGTGCTCGAGGAGACTGCTGGATGGCGACGAGTAATCCCGACGCTTTTTATACGAGCCTCGAACATAGCAGCAAACGAGAGAAATTGGATGTCTGTGCTGAAAAGAGGTTGGTCTGCTTGCCACATCCGATAGCCACTCTTGTAATGGTAGAGAAGTATATGGATGTGATGCAAACTAGACGACCAAAACAACTTCGTGTCGACTGGAGAGGCGACTGCATGTGTTGGCCCATCAAGACCGTGTGGATAGCCAGAACATGTGATGGTGACTCTGGAGACCCAAGGTTGTCGTCTAATAGATTTTGGGAGATTGAGGCAGCAGTTTTTAGTTGAAGCATGTGGTCCAGAAGGCTGCCGTGAATGCACTTTACGACCCAGCGTCCCGGAAAGAAAAGCATATTGTAGTTACTGTATAGCCGACAGAAATATCTCAGTCAAAATAATAAGACCAAAATGAATGGAAGCTGCGATTAATCGTATACAGTAGGCAGAGGAATTTCAAAGTGAGTTTGTCCGATTACGAGATTAAGCAGGCAAACCAAGGCCATCAGTCCACCTGGGATTGAACAAGAAGTCCCACTTGATACCATGAGAATGGACAAACAAGGCCCCTGTAGTAAGATAGCGGACTCCATTAACAAACCAGGAAGATATTCTACTTTCAGATCCGGTTACCAATGGTAATCAGGTGATTGTCACTAGGAATCTGCTGCTCGAGTCCATATTGGTCCAAGTGCTATATCAAAGTATCAGAAAAGACAGAAAGCAGTAGTAGAATATTGGAAGAAGTAACTCGGGAATATTTTCGGTGGCATATTCTACTAGAACTCGAAGACTAAACATATTGATCTTGTCCCAATAATGTCCAAGTTGGGGAATATTTGGCTTCAACTGCGACGACTGCGGTGCGAATCTTGATTCGGAAGCAAGTCCGCCTGTTGAGCCATAGAGCCATTAGAGGTGTGAAGTAGTAGAAATAGGGGCAGACTTTAAAAGGGGCGAGGACATTGGGCGAAAACACTGTGGATCGATGAAAGAACATTGGTGCCCAAAGATCTTGAACGCCTAAATAGACGCCTGGTATTCCTAGTATTCTGCATTGGCTGGCTTACTGAGAACAACCCAGAGATAGTGCATCTGTTCGAATTTTGCGTCACGTTGAAGATACTGCGTGTAGACGTCCGAAGAAAATAGAATCAACCAATGATAAATCTTCCTTTTAGTGGAAAATGGATAGCGATATGTTTTTCTAGATTTGGATACAACACGAATGTGGAAACTGCCAAGCGGTAGAACTCTGTGTACCTGCAGGGCGTATATTGCCCCAGCTTTAGACTCCAAATAGAATTTATTGAAAAACCTAAGTATACATTTTGAGGCCATGTTGCCAGAACTACGTGGAAGGCACAAGGAGTTCACGTGGGTGGTCTTGTGGCAGTTTGCTAGCAAAGAGGGACCAATAACTCAGTATTCAAAATCACTACTTACTCTTTTCAGTCTTGGATTGTAGATGCTTCGAAACGAATGACTTTGAAAAGAGTAGGTTTAAGTCGGCAGATACTGGACCGCGTGGTGCTCGAGAGTCGAGACTTGTCAGTTGAGAGAGAATGTCATGGTCCGAGGCATCAGAGAGCGTCATTTTCAATCGCCTTTGTGGCTGATACTCAGAGAACTAGAGACACGTTCGGGAGGAGGATCGGAAAGAGATTGGTGTGAGTCCGTTCACCTCCTATCATTTTAGTTAGGTGGGCTCAAGTGGTTGTTTTGAGCAATATAGTCTTAATGTAGAACAGTCTAGACCGTGGATTATAAAGCCGTCTGTGAAAGCGGCTTTCCTTTCTTGTGAAGACCCCACAAAAATAATCGGAACGGCAAAACAATAGTCACCAAGGATACCAACTGACGTGCTCGATATGGAAGGAAATCCTGGCACTGAAATATTATGGAGTGAAGGTCTCACAGTACTTTCGATATATATCTATAAAGGTAATAAGGATCAGCGTTGACCACAACAATGTCACGTACGCGGCGCCAATATTTAACCAACAACTCCTCTAATTCTGCGACGAACATCGTTATGAATGATAGTCAAGAAAGTGATCTGTAATTGACGTAAGAATTAAACTGGATCTTCATATTTGTCAAACTGATATTGGTGAATATCCGCCGCAGAACACCACTAACCAATAGAGTTCGAGAGCTATAGATATCAGGTTCAAATTTGCATGTCTCCACTCCGAAAGTCTCATCGCGTTTCCCTGGAAATCTATAGCAAATTGCTAATCCTCTTAAGTAGGAGTATCCATTGTCAACCGTGGTTGGGGTAAGTCGATGTGGGATATTGATGACAAATATTGTTTTTACTCATCCACTAAAGAAGGCAAGGACATCTTTCGGAGAGGTAAAGGTAAGCTGAATGGTTTAAATCGAACCCGATGCCATATAAGTCACATCTTTAATCATAATGCACCCCATACGTAAGGGGTCTCCTCCGATTTATACCATTCTGTACATCAATCACTCGTCTTTAGGAAATCGAACTAAAAAATACGGTTTTGGCCGACAATGTCGTCGCTAATGTTAGGAAGATTATGGATAAACATGGGGTCTCTGACGATTTTGGGACATAAGACGGCAGGGAGTAGAAAGAGGGAATGGAGGAGGCGACCTCTGGGAAATAGCCAAGGGAATTAGAACCTTTCAATCGTTTTGGCCCTTATAGTCGAAATATAGCGTAAATCCTAGATATATTATTGTTTCTCATGTTTATATTTCCTTTAAGGACACTGGAGGAATAATTTAATTAGAAAGTGTACATACCTATGATAGTCTGGCATAGGCCTATACAGGATTCAGTAGTCGATCAATCAATCAGTCAATCAATCAACCTGGACATGATATAACTTAAGTGAAATACGGGGGATGGCTTTGCACTACTGTATATATTAAATGGATTACTATATAATTCTATCATAAAGAATTTACTTTACCTCTTTCCCGCCATACCTATGCAGGCTGAGGAACGACCTTGACTGGGCTGTGAAAATTGCGAAGAAGTTGGCCAGTAAGACCAAATACAGTAAAGGTCCTGGGTGAATAAAATCATTGAAGAATAATACTGGCAAACGTTATTGATCACATTCACACTCCACTCGAGGACTGATAATGACTTCATTTTGCAAGGCACAGCATAACCGTGGGAAACTACTCCCTCACCCAATAGGGGTTGAGGGTGGTGTCAGTCCTGGTTCAACACCGCTCCCCCTGCTTATAAACGACGGCGACGACAAGCATCGCTATCCGCTAGAAGGCAGTGATATATCAGATTTGCTTTGTATAAAGGACGAAACATATTGACGATACCGCTCGCCTTCTTATCGGCATCTTTTGTTGCGGGATTTAACGGAAGGCCTTTCTTGCCCTTTCAGCTACTTATCTTGTTGTAACCAAAGGAAAGGCAAAGGAGATGGCTTTGTAAGTAACCCCCTTTCTTTTTGGGAGTAGAAGAAACGTTTTTGACCTTTGGGATCTGGATATGTCGTATGCTCCTTTAGATCAAACGTGATATATCTAATTGCGGTGCGTTTCTTTCATTTAGATCGAGCAATCATTGTCACTAACTGAATGTTCTCTAGACGTTGGCAGTATTAGGTGGCTCAGTCGGTATGCCCCTTACCTATCCCTGGCCGCTCCATAATGACTGATGCGGAATGTTCCATTTTTGGGAACATCGTGCAGCTGTGATCTTATTCATCGTGAAAAGCTTCACAGAGTTTTCTGCGACGACGAAAGAGAAGCTAAAGTCACAAGGATACGAGATATCGAATGGTGGAGTTTCGGTACACACACAAAAGAAGATGGATAGGGAGGATTACATTGACGCGACACGAGGGTACGTACCATTACTTACCTCGCATATTGGTGAGATGTTATGCCGTCTGTGGCTACATTTACGACATCTTGGTGTTGGGTTGGGATTCGCCTTTGATTGGGCATATGTGGAGTGAGAAGGTGGTACTGATATTATGTTGCTGTCTGGTTGCAGGGGTTTCGTCAAAGCATTGAATGCAGCATCGTTTGGAAAGAAAGGAGAAGAGAAAGAGGTATCATCGGTGTTCCAGGTGCCAACTATTCATCATCGAGTTCATTACCCAGAATGGCTGACTTCATCCACATAGAAACGGCACCATGGTCGGAAAAGTTAACATCCCTCTGCCGCTTGTTACTCGGCGAAATAATTAGGGAGGAGATCACGGACATTACGGAGACGGGGTACGAATATAGGATCACGGAAACAGTCTTATTTTAGGCGAAGGGCAGGTGGTTGTATACGGAAGACTAAGTTGCGTGCGGCGGTCGGGATGATGGGGCTCTGTATGTTTATTGAAGATTTTCTTCTTTTTCTCCTGGTTTACTGGTTGTTTCCGAAAGGATCATAATCGTATCTATTCTTTCTATCTGGATGTGACGTAAGTTTGTCTGACGACACCGCTGTAAATTGACTGTTCGCCAAATCTCGTTCGCTTGACAAACTCAGAGCATGTGATACAAGGTAAAAAAAAAATTGATAGAAAATTCTCTAAACCACTTATTTTAGGAGAGCATCCATTGACGCAGGAACCCCAAATTGGATGTAAAGCGAGGGTTCACAAAATTCTTTCCTTTGCAGATATAATTGACTTCAGTTTACAAGGTATGATTTTCTCAATCCACTTCCCGCCCCTTCTCAAGGAAATTCAGCGACTTTCGGCCCCACATCTCCAAAGATAATCGGGTCCGAGGTCCCAAACGGGAAGTCACGTGTAAGCCCCGTCCTGCACAATTTATGACATCATTGGCGATTTACAGAGACTGGATAAAAACTACGAGCGTTTCTCAGTTCAAACAATATATTCGTCCAGTCAAGTCCACTTTCAACCATGGCTCTCCTTCATATGTAAGTATTCTGTGCTTGCACTTGATGATAGCAAGCTCAATAGTCGCTGCAGGAAAGGTGTGCCCATTGGGTGGTTCACCATATGCCTTGCCCTCCTCGCCTCTATGGGTGGCGTAAGTACCTGTTATTGCGCTCCCCTCACCTCATTTATTGACTCTCGTTGAATTAGTTCATCTTCGGTGTAAGAATTCCCTCCCCCCACCCACGCTATTCACATTACTGACTTTGCAAACATGTTCAGTACGACACTGGCCAAATCTCGGATATGCTTCTTATGGACGACTTCTTGCTTAAATTTGCTACCTGCAAAGTTCCTGGAGATCCCACTTCTTGTGCTTTTTCGATTGTAAGAGAAGGTGAATGGCATTCGTTGAATTGGGGTCGTGTGCCCATGTATGCGATGCATGCTGATTGGTGGTTTTCAAAATAGGTCTTATTGTGGCCTTACTTAGCATCGGTACTCTTTTTGGTGCTCTTTTTGGTGCTCCGTACGTCCCTCGTATTCTAGTCCTTTAGTCCTTCACTTAACTGACAGCATTCAGTCTCGCAGACACATTCGGTCGTCGGCATGCCATGTCTTTCGAATGTCTCATATTCTCTATCGGCGTCATCATTCAGTTGTGTTCCATCAGTGCGTGGTACCAGTTCATGAGTACGTATTTCCAGGCGCATGTTTCACGTCCCATTTCTCTATTTTTCCAACTTGCGACATCCCATGTTGTGCAGTTCGATGTTGCCCGTGTTTCGTGCAGCGTCTTCTTTCTGACTTGTTCCTTTTGAGCATGACCGTTCTAACGGTTCAATTTTATAGTTGGTCGGTTTATTGCGGGTTTCGGTGTTGGCGGTTTAAGTGCCGCCGTTCCGATGGTGAGTCTTTTATCTCGTCGTCGAATGCGGGCAAACTGACGATCGGCGGTTGTAGTATCAGGCAGAGACAGCGCCTCCTCAGATTCGTGGCACTCTCACGTATGTTTACAGTTAGTATCTCAACTGCATTTCTCTGAACGAATTTCCTTTCTCTGACAGTGGAACATATCAGCGTATGTCTTTTGCACGCTTTATTTAACATTTTATTGACACCACGCTAGTTTTTATCACCTTGGGTATCCTTGTTGCCTACGCTATTAGTATTGGAACTCGGCATCTCCCCGATGGTATCTCCTGGCGTCTTGTTGTTGGAATTGGTCTGATTTGGTCTACCTTCCTGGGTATTGGAATGCTGTTTATGCCTGAGAGCCCTCGGTAAGACTATCCCCTTTTCATAATCTTCGGTGATTCTGACTATTACATTTTGAAGGTGGTGCGCCTCTAAAGGCAAATGGAATCAATGCGCCCGCTCTATCGCCCGTATCTCTGGCGTCTCCAAGCACCAAATGGACATAGACCCCGGCCTCCAAAAGGAACTCCGCGAAATTCATAGACAAATAGAATTTGAAAAAACCATGAAGAAAACGACTTGGATGGGATGCTTCTTGCCTCAGCACAAGATGCTTTATCGGACAATACTGGGAATGTGCTTGCAGAGTTTCCAACAGTTAACGGGAGCGAACTACTTGTGAGCAACCATGTATTTTTTTCCCAAGGAAACGGCTTATACTGGACTAGCTTCTACTATGGAGCGACAATCTTTAAGTCCGTTGGTATCCAGGATTCGTTCGTCACACAGCTCATTCTGGGTGGTGTTAACTTCGGTTGTACATTCCTCGGGCTGTACATCATGGAAAGAGTATGTTTTCCTCTCCATTACATCATCATTTTAGCTCGATCATATTTATATAATTGACTATAGTTTGGTCGTCGAAATCCTTTAATCATCGGAGGTATCTGGCAGTCCATCTGGCTCTTCGTCTTTGCGGCTGCTGGTACCGCAAAGGATCCGACCAATAATGAGAGCATCGGGAAGTGTGCGTTTTAAGAAATTTTCACTTCTTTTATTGGAATCTGACTGAAGTATGAATAGTAATGATCATCTCAACATGTCTTTTCATTCTTGGATATGCCAGTACCTGGGCTCCAGGTATTTGGATTATCATTGGCGAGACGTTCCCGACGAGGTCAAGAGCAAAGCAAGGAGCGTTGGCCACGTCGTGTAATTGGGGTTGGGTATATTGGCTTTTCGTATTTTCGCGGAAATTTTTGTGCTGAATTACCCTTAAATCTCCATAGAATTTTTTAATCGCCTTTTTCACCCCTTTCATCACCAAATCCATCAAATTCCGCTATGGATTCATCTTTGCGGCATGCAATCTCGCAGGTGCAGTCTTCGTGTATTTGTTCTTATACGAGCCAAAGGGACTCTCTCTCGAAAACGTCGATGTGGTGCGTCGTTAACCCTTATTATTACTTCTCGGTACTCATAAATCGCTATAGATGTATAACGATCCCAACATCAAAGCCTGGTCTTCGCCGAAATGGATACCGCCCGACGCTGGTTCTGATGCAACATCTGCCAACGGAAACTGGGAGGAATGGGAACGTGAAGACAATCCGAACGGTGGGGATGAAGAAGCCAATGTCTCCGCCGATGCCCCTGGTTTCTTCCGACGCGGCTCCAGTTGGCTGCGTCGCCATCGCGGTGAATCTGCAAGAAACACTCCCGGTGTGGCCAATGAACAGCCTACCGAGAAGCCTCAGATTTCCCATCATAGCTAATGTACAGGACGAGGGAAAGCATTATGAGTCGTGTCAAATTCCAGTATCTAATGCGGCTACATTCGTCTTCACGTTTTTGTGTTTCATTGGCCCAATCGCGACAGAAGACATTCTTCTCCGCTCTAGTGTTTAGCGTACTATTTCTCTTAGTATCCAACTCTTGTACTGATCATAGTTGTATTATCTGTATGTACTATTACTGGTTTATGTTAATCTCATGATATTTTCTTTTTTATGTTTAATTTTCTATTTCAATCCGTGGATTTGTAAGGATATATCTTCTTTGAATAGACGAAACTTTTCCTCGGACGGCCTAACGCTCACCACTCTTCAGATTATAGGCAAGCCTTCAAGTTTCAGGCACGTTTTTGTTCTGGATCTCAGCTCATTTTAATACAAGGTTGTTTTGGGAATGTTATCCGTCTGGAATAATCGCCGCGAACTCGATGTCTTGTTGACCCCAAATGGTCTCAAAAAACACAAAAACTCCCAATTGTGCGGAGAATTTGGCTCCATCCTTGGAAATATCAAGTTCCAATTTCTCAGTAAACAGTTCTATCATCCATGATAATCGCTAAATAACCAGTTACTCAAAGCATATACAGTAGTAATATGAATATGAACGACAGGGTCACCTTAGGTCAGCAATGCTCGAAATAGTTAGCTGCTCTTGTGACACTCCGGCAAAGAGTAATACGGGATACACAAGAACTATTTTCGAGCAGAGGGCGGGCTTTGGTTCCCAAAATGTTTTGCTTAGTGATAAAATATGTAATATTACCAAAAGTCGAGAATAAAATAAAACATGAATGTTATTGATGAAAGGAGGGTGATGATCCGGATCCTTGAGAGGGGATGTGTAGCGAGACGAGGATAGTGGTTTTGTCGCAAAAATCGTTTTTAGCACAAGGCCCTGACGAACCTGATTAAGCCTGACTAGGATTTTGGGGTCGGTCAGATTTTGTCTATGCATTATTAACCTAAATCTGAAGACCTGATCAAACTCTTCGACCAAATCGGGTCTGATTAGGGAAAATGGATTTTTGCGACATTGGCGGTAGGCAGGAGGACGGAGGGAATTATGTGCTTGGATGAGGTTTTTGCTGACGGTGTTCCATTGGATGGGGCATAGTACAGCCAAAAGATGAGAAAGAGTGGAGAAGAGTACAGTGGGTCTTCTAGCCCATATGGTTTGGATAACCGCCTCCAATTCTGTGATACCTGTTTTGCGGCTTACCCTCTCAAAGACGTTCCTACTCATATCTGCGCGGCCGCACCGCCAATTAAATTCTGAAGAAAATGTCGGATTTATTCATTACACCTTCAATCTCTTCCCCATAGCCCTAATTTTATTCCTCGTAAATACCTAGTTACTGAAGATCCTTTGTTGACCCGTCCCAGCATCAGAGAGACTGGGGGATAAACGGCCCAAAATGGTGAGGCTCGTTATTTTGGGTAACAAATCTGAGATCGCACGCTGCCGAGGTGCCGAGTCATACTCATCGACTGAAACCTGGGTCCCCGACTCTAAAGGAGCGTTAGCGACTAGAGGAGGGTTTTGTAGGGAATGAAAAGAAAATCTCAATAGAGTACGT
>Ga0157379_10003888_pt1 | contig 12730 bp, 10 predicted proteins | sample S25metaG_FD_121802 | JGI IMG/M metagenome (GOLD analysis project Ga0157379, IMG submission 121802) | Switchgrass rhizosphere microbial communities from Kellogg Biological Station, Michigan, USA - S2-5 metaG | ecosystem: Host-associated > Plants > Roots > Rhizosphere > Soil | place: USA... | reverse complement strand
GTACTGCACGGCGCCGACATCGACCTTATTCGCCGGACCCGTGGTGCGCGAATACAACGGACCGCGCTGGTCGTAGGCGCTTCCTGCCAGGATGTTCTTGCCGGTGCCGATTGCGGGACTGTCACACAGCAGCCCCCGCAAAAAGACGTTGGGGAATCGGACGAGCGCTCAATCTGCCGCGGGTCAGCCCGGATTGGTTGCGCTCGCGATTTTCACGGCTTGTCCAGGGCTCAAGCGCTCGGCACCGCGCACCACGAGCCTGTCGCCGGCACTGAGCGCGCCGCGCACTTCAATCTTGTCGCCGGCGGCGTTGCTCGCCGACACCGGCACCTGTTCGGCCGTGTTCTGCGCCGATACGCGCATCACGTAGGTCTGGTTCGCGCGTTGCACGAGCGCGTCGCGCGGCACGGTCAGGCTTTCGCTGCCGAGATCTTCGGGCAGCGAGACTTCGACTGCGCTGCCGACGAGTGCCAATGCGGGATCCAGGCCCACGCGCAGTTCGAACTGGCGCGCGTGTTCGTCGCCGACCGGTACGACGGCCCGTACCTTTGCGACATTCTCCTGTCCCGCGGATTTCACCTTTACCTCCATGCCGGCGCGAATCTTGTCCGCCATCGCCAACGGCGCCTGCACGCGCGCTTCGATATGATCGGTGTCGACCAGATGCACGATCGTTGCGCCGATCTGCAGATATTCGCCGCGTTGGGAAAAACGCTCGGTGACGATGCCGGCGAAGGGCGCGCGCACATCGGCCTGCTCGATATCGTATTCGACCTGATGCAGCTGCGCGCGTGCGTGCGCGAGCGCCTGCGCGTTGGTTTCCAGCGTGGCGCGTGCTTCGTCGATCTGCGTCTTGGCGATCGCATTCGAGGTCGCGAGTTTTTCCAGCCGCTGCAACTGCACTTCGGCCAGGGCGCGTTGCGCCTCGGCGCGGCGCACGTCGGACTGGATTTCCTCGCGGCGCAGGCGCGATGCCTGGTCGTCGAGCTTGGCGATGCGCTCGCCAACCTTCACGCGCGTGCCGACTTCGGCGACGTAGTCCAGGCGTCCGGCCTCGGCGCTGGCGATCTTCGCATCGTCACGGCTGACCACGCTGCCGGGCACCCAGCGCGCCGGCGCCAGGCGTGCCGTCGTAGCCTTGTCGACTTCAACGACGGCCGGCGGCGCTTTCTCCTGCGCGTGGCTCGTTTCGGCAACGCCGAGCATGATCAGCGCGAACAGCGCGGCGCCGATCGCCCGAATGTTGATATTGGCAATGGTTGGGACGTGTTTCATGGCTTGATCCTTGTGTGTCACGCAGCCTCGACTTCCGATTTGATTTCCACCAGGCGCGGCCTGCGGCCGCGCGGCGGCGCGACCTTCGCTTTCTTCACGCGCCGCGCGAATGCCAGGCGCATCAGGCTCGGCAGTAGCAGCAGCGAGAAGATCAGGCTGATCACGACACCGCCGACGTTGACTGCGGCAAGACCGCGGTAAATCACGCTACCCGGGCCGGGGTTCACCGCCATCGGCAGCGCGCCGAGCGCGCCGGTCAACGTGCTGGCGAGAATCGCGCGCAGGCGCTGGTTGAGCGACATGCGGATCGCTTCGTCCAAGCTGTGGCCGCTTTCCTGCGCGGTGCGCGTCAGGTCCACCAGCAGGATCGCATGGTTGACGACGACGCCGACCATCATGATGAAGCCGATCATCGACAGCAGATCCAGCGGCTGGAATGCGAACAGGCCGAGCACGCGTAGGCCGAGCATGCCGCCGATCAGTGCGAGTGGAACGGTCAGCACGACGATCAGCGCGTGGCGCAGCGAGCGGAACATGGCTGCCATCAGCAGCAGCAGCACGAACAGTGCGAGCACAAAGTTCTTGCCCATCGTGCCGACGATCTGGGTGAGGCGATCGGCGCTGCCAGCCAGGCGAATCGTGCCGTCCGGCAACTGCTTGCGCAGCTCCGGCAGCACCGACTTATCGATCGTGGCGAGCGCATCTTCGAGCGCCAGCGTCGGCGGTGGATCCATCGTCAGCGTCACCGTGCGGCGATGATCGAGGCGTCGGATCTGCGTGGGCCCAAGCGTGCTTTCGAGTTTCACGAGGTCGCCGATCGGCATCACGCGCCCGCTCGGCGTCATCACTGGGGTCTGCGCGATCTGTTCCGGGCTCTGCTCGCCGCTGGCACGCAGGATGATCGGCACGCGTTGCTCACCGTCGAAATATTCGCCGAGCCAGGATCCATCGCCGAGCGTGGTCACGACATTGCCGACCGTGGCACGGTCCCAGCCGGCTTCTGCGATGCGGCGGTCATCCGGCACCGCGTGCAGTTCGAGCTGCGTCGCGTCGGTTTGCGGGAACGCCTGCACGTTCGCGCCGGGGAATTTCTTCTCGAGCAACTGGCGTCCGGCCTCGGCGACCTGGAACAACTTGGTGCTGTCTTCGCCTTGCAGGTGGATCGACACCGAGCGCGCCGAGCCGCCGAAGCCGCCGAACAGATTGCCTTCCTCGGCGAACACGCGGGTGTCCGGGAAGCCGACCGTGATTTCGTCGCGCACGAGTTTCTCGAGTTCGCCGATGCGCTTTTCGTCGACGACGCGCGCACCGATCGTGCCGCCGCTTGGCCACAGCAGCACGTACCAGTTCTTCAGGTACGGCTCCTTCTTGTGGTCCATGTACGGTTTCATGCGCTCGAGGATCTTCGGGACCATTTCGCGGTTGACGACGTCGGGCGACATGCCGGGCGGGAAGTTGAAATACGCATCGATCGCCGCGCGCTTGACTGGCGGCAGGTAATCCAGGCGCGGCTTGAACGCGAAAGTCAGCGCCAGCGGCAACACCAGCAGAGCAGCGACCCAGCCGAGCTGCTTGGGCACCGTGTCGGTCAGGCTCATGATCTTGTCGGTCAGCCACGGCCAACCGTCGCCGTAGCCGGATTTGAGTTTCTTCGCCTTCAGGAATCCCGCGGCTGCCGGCATCACCGTGATGGCCACGATCACCGACAATGCAACCGCGATCGAAATAGTCAGCGCGAGATCGGCGAAGATCTGGCCTTCGACATCTTTCAGGAATACCACCGGCAGGAACACGGCGATCGTGGTGATCGTCGAGGCGATCAGCGCACCGACGACTTGATGCGTGCCCTTGTGTGCGGCTTCGGCCGGCGTCATACCGCCTTCCTTCAGGCGCAGGATATTGCCGGAAACCACAATTGCGCCTTCCACGACCATGCCGACGGCAAATGCCAGGCCCGCGAGCGAGATCACGTTGAGGCTGTGCCCGGTCATGCGCAGCGCAGTGAAAGTCGCGAGCAGGCAAATCGGAATCGCGCTCGCGATAAGCAGCGTCGCGCGCCAGTCGCGCATGAACCACCACACGCACAGCAGCGAGAGCAGCGCGCCGACGATGAGGTTCTCCGTGAGCAGACTCACGGCGCGATTGATGAACAGTGCCGAATCGAAGCTCTGCTCGATGCCGAGGCCTTTCGCTTTCAGGGCGCCGTCGCGCAATTCGGCGACGACCTTCTTCACTTCGGTCAGCGTGGCGAGCACGTTGGCGCCGGTGGCCTTGGTCACGTTCAGGCCGATCGCCGGATTGCCGTTCTGATAGGCGAAGAATTGGCGCTTCGGCGGCTGCATCGTCACGGTGGCGACGTCGCCAAGGTGGATTGGTTTGCCATCGCGCCACGACAGCACGAGTTCGCTGAGTTGCTCGGGCTTGTAGCGTCCGGTGTAGCGCAGTTCGTACTGTTGGCGGCCAACTTCGATGCTGCCGCCGGAGACGTCGGCGGCGCTGGCGGCTTTCGCGGAGATGTCCGGAATGGTGACGCCGAGGCTCGCTGCCTTGGCCATGTCCACCGTAATGCGCACTTCGTCCGGCGGGCCGGCGTTGACGATGACCTGCGCCACGCCCGGCACGCTTTCAATGCGCGGCTTGACCGTGTTCTCGATGAAGTGGCGGTAGTTCTCCATCGGCCCCGGCGTACCCGGCAACAACTGCACGAAGAACCAGCTCAACGATTCGTTGGCGTTGCCGCCGCCCCCGCCGCCGCCGAGTTCAACGACCGGCCGATCCGCGTCGCGCGGAATCGAACGCACGCGGTTGATGCGCCCGATCACCTCGACCAGCGCATTCTTCATATCGGTGCCGATCGCGAACGTCAGATTGATGAAGCTGCCGCCCGGGCCCGCATTGCCGTCGAGTTCTTCCAGGCCCGGCAGGCCCTGTAGCACCTGTTCCTGCGGTTCGAGCAATTCGGATTCGACCTCCTCGGGCGAGGACGCACGCCAATTGGTCTGGATCGAGATCTGCGGACGTTCGATTTCGGGGAACAGCTGCAGCGGCAATTCGCGCAGGCTCACGAATCCGACCACGGCAATCAGCAGTACAGCCATGCCGACCGCAATGGGATTCTTCAACGAAGATTCGATCAATCTCATGGCGCCACTCCGTCAGCCTATCCCCGGGGCGCGAGTTTCGCTCCGAGCAACATGTCCTTGGATGTGGCGGGAGTCATATTGGTTGCAGCGTGTGCGCCGAGTCGTCTCACGGACGCGGTGAAGCGTGCGACGCGCCGCCCGCGCATAGGCCGGAAGTCATGGCGCGTCCTCGCAATTCCGGCGCGGGACGCCGGATTTCAGCTGCGATGGAGGCAAGCCGCGGTTATTTTGGACCTCCAGACCTTCCAGTTTCTCCATCAACAGCGTCTGCGATCGCAGGGCACGCCTTTGCCGCGCCGCGTCTTTAGGTCGTCATTGAGCAGCGCTAGGATGCCAGTCCCCATCAGCGGGGACAGACACGGAGGGAGTCATGAATACGATCCAGATGATTCGCATGGGAGCGCTCAGTGTGGCGCTGGTCTTCGCCGTCAGCGCGACCGCGGCGGACAAGCAACCCGCCAAGACTGCGCCGGCCAAGCAGGACAAGCAAGACAGGCAAGACAAGCCTGCCGCTGCCGCGCCTGCCAGTGATAGCAAGGCGCCTGCTCAGGATGCACAGATGAGCAAGGAGCAGAAGGCGATGATGGACGCCATGCAGCGCATGGGCGAGGTGCGCGCGGAACACAAGCAGCTCGACTTCTTTACCGGCGAGTGGAAGGCGACTACGACGATGTGGATGGATCCGAAAGCACCGCCGCAAAAGACCGAGGGCAAGACGCATACCGAATCCAAGTTCGGCGGACGCTATGTCGAGATGCACTATGAAGGCACCTTCGAGGGCCAGGCATTCAGCGGCGAAGGCCTTATCGGATTCGACAACCTGAAAGGCAAGTTCTTCAACACCTGGATCGACAGCATGTCGACCGGATTCTGGCTCGCCTGGGGCACGTACGACGCGGCGAGCAAGAGCTACACGTTTCACGGGTCGATGGACGATCCGATGGCGCCGAGCACGCAATTCAAAGTGCGCGAGGTCGTTCACGTCGTCGATCCCAAGCACTACTCGTTCGAATGGTACGAGACGCACAAGGGCAAGGAAGCCAAAACGCTGCAGATCGATTACGCGAAAGACTGACCGGTTCGTGGTGAGGCGAAACCGTTCGCCCTTCGATACCTCGGGGCGAACGGTGTCTGCGGGATCGCGGGGTGCTACGTCAGCAAGCGCACCTTGTCCTTGTAGCTGCGCGACAGTTTCAACTCGTGTCCCGAATCAAGGACGAGAAAATATTCCCCGTTCTGGTGCGGACGCAGTTCCTTCACGCGTGCGAGGTTGACGATCGTCGAGCGGTGCACGCGCTGGAAGCGGCGCGAATCCAGGCGTTGTTCCAGATCGTGCATCGTTCCGCGCAGCACGTGCGTGGTGTCGTTCGCGTGCACGCACATGTAGTCGCCGGCGGCGTCGATCCATTGGATCGCCTCGACATCCACGCGCACGATGCGCGAGCCGTCGCGGATCGCGAGCTTGCCGTTGCCGGATTTGGGCGCTGCGATCACGTCGTCGAGGCGCAGGTCCGGCTTGTTCGACAGTGTGCCGAGCAGCTTGAGCAGTTGCTCGCAGTGATCCTGTGCGCTGCGCGTGGCCAGCTGTGCGCGAGCCCGCTCGACGGCCTGATCCAGGCGCTGATCTTCGACTGGTTTGAGCAGGTAATCGAGCGCACTCGCCGCGAACGCTGCCAGCGCGTACTGGTCGTACGCAGTGACGAACACGGTCATCGGCAGCATCGACGCGGGCAATGCGCGCAGCAGTTCGAAACCGTCGACACCGGGCATCTGCACGTCGAGGAACATCAACTCCGGTTTCAGCGACGAGATGAAATGGAAGGCTTCGCGCCCATTGGCTGCTTCGCCGACGATCTCGATGTCGGCATGCCGCTGCAGCCGCAGTTCCAAGCCGCGTCGGGCCAGCGGTTCGTCGTCGACGATCAGGGTTCGGATACTCATGCAGCCAATTCCGCGGGAACTGCATTTTCGACCGGGCCGCTTTCGAACGGCAGGCGCATGCGGATTTCGCAGCCGCGCGGTTCGCGATTGGCAATGCTGAACATCTGCTCGTCGCCGTACAGTACGCTCAGTCGTTCCTGCGTATTGCGCAAGCCGACGCCGTGGCCGTCCTTGCGCTCGTGGAAATTCTCGCAGCCAGGACCATCGTCGCGCAGGACGATTTCCAGCTGCCCGCTTGTGCGTCGCGCCTCGACTTCGATCGTGCCGCCTTCTTCGCGCTTGGACACGGCGTACTTGATCGCGTTCTCGATCAGCGGTTGCAGGATCAGGCTGGGTACCAGCGCCATGCGCGCCTCGGGTGTAACGTTCAGCCGCACGCGCAGGCGTTCGCCGAAGCGCAGCTGTTCGATGCCCAGATACAGATTCGTGGCGTCGATCTCCTGCGCCAGCGTCACGCGCTGCACCGGGTCGGAATCCAGCGAATACCGCAGGAACGCACTCAGGCTACCGACCATGCCGTTGGCCGTTTCGCGGCGGTTGTCGAGTACCAGCGTCGATATCGCGTTGAGTGTATTGAACAGGAAATGCGGATTGAGCTGATAGCGCAGCATCTTCAGCTGCGCTTCGTGCGCCATCGCCTGCGCTTTGAGCGCTGCTTCCTTCTGCTGCCGCAGCTGACGGCTGAACTTGATGCCGAAATACAGGCCGCTCCAGGCCAGATGCAACATCAGCGCCGAGGCGACATACCACATGTAACCCAGAATGTTCTGCGGGCGGTGACAGTCGTCGCAATAACGGAACACCATTTCTGAATACAGCGCGGCAAACAGGAGCGCGGCCGCCACTAGCATCGCCGCCGCGCCGGGTATCAGGCGCGGTGCGGGCCAGTTCCAGATGGCTCGGTACCCCAGACGCAACAGGCTCGTTATCGCGAAGCCGGCAAGCGCTGCCGTGAAGTAAAACCGCACGTAATCCCAACCCTTGCCTTCGCCGGCTGCGGCCAGGCTGTAGAGGAGGAAATAGCCGAGCCAGCCGCAGATCTGCAATGGCCAGAACTGGCGGCTGGGTTGGGCGAAGAACGATTTCAGCGAGTTCATGGCCGAGGGGATGCACTCATGCGGGCATCGTAGAACGTTTTGCGGGGCGTTTGAATCGGTTCGGCGCGAAAAAACCACGTTTGGCCGCCGATCTGCTCAAACGTGGTTCGACCGCCCCGGTCAGGTTAAAATGGCGGGCCGCCTGGTCCGCAGGCCGCCTGGGGCTGCAACAAGGAAGGCTTCTTTTGATGAAAACCATTTTAGTGACCGGCGGTGCCGGCTTTATCGGCGGCAATTTCGTGCTCGGCCTGCTCGGCGAAGGCGGCTATCGCGTCGTCAATCTCGACAAGCTCACCTATGCCGGCAACCTCGACACGCTCGCGGGTCTGCGCGGCAACGCCGACCACGTCTTCGTTCAGGGCGATATCGGCGATCGCGCGCTCGTGGCCAAGCTGCTTGCCGAACACAAACCGACGGCGATCGTGAATTTCGCGGCCGAATCGCACGTCGATCGCTCGATCGACGGTCCGGCCGAATTCGTGCAGACGAATGTCGTCGGCACGCTCGCACTGCTCGAGAACGCGCTTGCGTATTGGCGCGGCGCGCCGCTCGACGCGCAGGACGCGTTCCGCTTCCTGCACGTGTCGACCGACGAAGTCTACGGCTCGCTCGGCCCACTCGGGCGCTTTACCGAGGAGTCGCCATACCAGCCGAACTCACCGTACTCGGCGTCGAAGGCGGCGTCGGATCATCTCGTGCGCGCGTTCCATCACACGTACGGCTTGCCGACGCTGACGACGAACTGTTCGAACAACTACGGGCCGTACCAGTTTCCGGAAAAACTCATTCCGCTGATGATCCACAAGGCGCTGATCGGCGAGAAGCTGCCGGTCTACGGCGATGGCCGCAACATTCGCGACTGGTTGTATGTCGGCGATCATTGCCGTGCGATCCAGCGCGTGCTCGAGATCGGTCGCACCGGTGAGGTCTACAACGTCGGCGGCGATGCCGAGCGCGAGAACATCGTCGTGGTGAAAACCATCTGCAGGCTGCTCGACGAGCGCCGGCCGATGCGAGATGGCGCAAAGCGCGAGTCGCTGATCACCTACGTGAAGGATCGCCCCGGCCACGATCGCCGTTACGCAATCGAGGCCGGCAAGCTCAAGTCGCAGCTCGGCTGGCGCCAGAGTGAAAGCTTCGAGAGCGGCATCGCCAAGACGGTGGATTGGTATCTGGACAACCACGACTGGTGCCAGCGCGTGCTCGACGGCAGCTATCGTGGCGAACGGCTCGGCGTGGTCGCGTAACGGAAATCCACAATGCAGCAGATTACAAAAGGCATCATCCTCGCCGGCGGCTCCGGCACGCGGCTGTATCCGCTGACGCAGGTGATCAGCAAGCAGCTGTTGCCGGTGTACGACAAGCCGATGATCTACTATCCGCTGTCGACGCTGATGCTGGCCGGCATTCGCGAAGTGCTGGTCATCAACACGCCGCACGAGCAGGCCTTGTTCAAGCAGTTGCTCGGCGATGGTTCGCAATGGGGCATCACGATCCGCTACGCGGTGCAACCGTCACCGGATGGCCTGGCGCAGGCCTTCATCATCGGCCGCGAGTTCGTCAACGGCGAGCCGAGCTGTCTGATCCTCGGCGACAACATCTTTTACGGCCACGGACTGACCGACGTCCTGCGCCGTTCCGCGCAACGCACGCACGGCGCTACGGTGTTCGGCTATTGGGTGCGCGATCCGGAGCGCTACGGCGTCGCCGAATTCGATGCTACCGGCAAGGTGATCGGGCTCGAGGAAAAACCGCCGCAGCCGAAGTCGAACTATGCCGTGACCGGCCTGTATTTCTACGATCAGCGCGCTTGCGATTTCGCGGCAGCGCTCGAGCCTTCGCCGCGCGGTGAGCTCGAGATCACCGACCTGAACCGCTGCTACCTCAACGATACCTCGCTGATGCTCGAAAAGCTCGGCCGCGGTTATGCCTGGCTCGACACAGGCACGCACGAATCGCTGACCGACGCATCGAACTACATCGAGACGATCGAAAACCGGCAAGGCCTCAAGGTCTGTTGTCCCGAGGAGATCGCCTACATCAACGGCTGGATCGATGCCGAACAGGTTCTGCGTCTGGCCAAGCCGCTTGCCAAGAACGGCTACGGCCAGTATCTGCAGCAGCTCGTAAAGCAGGGATCCGTGGCATGAAAGTAATCGAGACAAGTCTGCCGGGCTGCGTGGTGATCGAACCCGCCGTGCACGGCGACGCACGTGGCTTTTTCTACGAAAGCTTTCACGCCGAAAAGTATAAAAATGCAGGGCTGGACCTGCGCTTCGTACAGAGCAACGTCTCGCGTTCGGCGCGCGGCGTGTTGCGCGGCCTGCATTATCAATGGCCGAATCCGCAGGGCAAGCTCGTGAATGTGCTCGAAGGCGAAGTGTACGACGTGGCCGTCGACATTCGTGTCGGCTCGCCCACGTTCGGGCGCTGGGCCGCAGCGATGTTGTCCGCCGCCAACAAACGCCATTTCTGGATACCCGAGGGGTTCGCGCACGGTTTCGCGGTGCTGTCGGAAAACGCGACGTTCTGCTACCAATGCACCGCGCTGTACGACCGCGCAGCGGATGCGAGCGTGCGCTGGAACGACGGTGATATCGCCGTGGACTGGCCGATCAGCGCACCGCAGCTTTCGGACAAGGACCAGCAGGCGCCGTTCCTGCGCGACGTGCCGCGCGAAAAATTGCCGATATTCGTGTCATGAAAATCCTCCTGCTCGGCGCCAATGGCCAAGTCGGCTTCGAGCTCGCGCGCGCCTGCGCGCCGCTCGGCGAGCTCGTCTGCGCAACGCGTTCGGGTGTATTGCCGGGCGGCATGCGCGGCCGGGCAGCGGACTTGTCGCATCCGGGCTTGCTCAGTTCGGCGCTCGATGCAGTCAACGCCGATATCGTGATCAACGCTGCCGCCTACACCGCCGTGGATCGCGCCGAAGACGAGTCCGATCAGGCGCATCTGAACAACGCCGCCGCAGTAGCGCAGATCGCCGGCTGGGCGAAGCAGCGCAAAGCGCTGGTCGTGCATTACTCGACCGACTATGTGTTCGACGGACAGGGCAATCGCCCGTATCGCGAAGACGATGCCACGGCACCGCTTGGCGCATATGGGCACAGCAAGCTTGCCGGCGAAGCGGCATTGCACAATGCCGGCTGCGATCATCTGCTTTTCCGCACTGCATGGGTCTACGCCGCGCGCGGCCAGAATTTCCTGCGCACGATGTTGCGCCTGGGGCGCGAACGCGAGCAACTGCGCATCGTCAACGACCAACGCGGCGCACCGACCTCGGCGCGTCTGATCGCGGCGGCGACAGCGCTTGCGCTTGCGCACCTGCACGCGCGCCGTGTCTCCGATCGCCGTGACTTCTTCGGCACGTATCACTTGTGCGCAGGCGGCGAGTGCACCTGGTTTGATTTCGCCGGCGCGATTTTTGCGCGCGCACAGGCCGCGAACCTGCTTGAGCGCATTCCTGAGCTGGTGCCGATCACGACCGCCGAGTATCCGACGAAAGCGCGACGCCCGGCCTACTCTGTGCTAGATACAACGAAGTTCCATGCCGCATTCGGACTGAACTTACCGCCCTGGCAGGAAGGCCTCGACGCGGTGATCGGCGAATTGGCCGGCGCAGCGTAGCGAAGATGGAGCGAACAGCATGTTGATACCCGTAATCCTTTCCGGCGGTGCCGGCACCCGCTTGTGGCCGGTGTCGCGCAGCGCCTATCCGAAGCCGTTTATGCGCATGGGCGATCAGGAGTCGTTGCTGTACAAGACGCTTGATCGTGCTTTGCGCCTGGCGGATGACGGCCAAATCCTTACCGTCACCGGACGCGACTACTATTTCCTCACGCGCGACGAATACGCACGCCACGGCAAGGCAGATCTCGATCGCCTGCCGTTCCTGCTCGAGCCAGCGGGGCGCAATACTGCGCCGGCCGTGGTGCTGGCGGCGCTGCACGCGTGTGCGCATATCGGCAAGGATGCGACGCTGCTCGTGCTGCCCGCCGATCATCTCATCAGGGACGTCGCGTCTTTCGATGCCGACGTGCGCCGCGCCTGCGCGCTCGCCCAGGAAGGCTATCTGGTTACGTTCGGCATTCCGCCGCTGCAGCCGGAAACCGGCTTCGGCTACATCCGCATGGGTGCGGAAATTCCGCAAAGCGGCGGCAGGGAAATTGTCGCGTTTGTGGAAAAGCCGAATCGCGAGACGGCGCAGCAATACCTGCTTTCCGGCGAATATGTGTGGAATTCTGGCATGTTCTGCTTCCGCGCCGACACTTTGCTCGACGCCGCGCTGCGCACTTGTCCCGAAGTGCTCGCCGCCGCCAAGGCGTGTTATGCGAGCGCGATCAGCGGCGACAGTCCAGTGGAGTTCGCCAAGGAAGCATTCCTGGCCATGCCGGATATTTCGCTCGACTATGCAATCATGGAGCGCGCTGAACGCCGCGCGGTGGTGCCGGCGTCGTTCGACTGGAGCGACATCGGTTCGTGGAAGGCGATCAGCGAGATCGAAGACGGCAGCATCGCCGACGAATTCGGCAACCGCTCACGCGGCAAGGCAATCATCGTCGAAAGCGAGAACTGCTACATCCAGGGCGACAAGCGTATGGTCGCGGCGGTCGGCGTCAGGAATCTCGTCATCATCGACACCGGCGACGCCGTGCTCGTCGCAGACCGTGAGCGTGCGCAGCAGGTCAAGCTCGTCGTCGATCGACTGCGCAGGGACAATCATAGTGCGGCGAGTTTTCACCAGACCGTGCATCGTCCCTGGGGCAGTTATACCGTGCTCGAGGACGGCGATGACTGCAAGGTCAAGCGCCTGACCGTGAAACCGGGGGAAGTGCTCAGCCTGCAACTGCACCATCGCCGGAGCGAACACTGGACCGTCGTGCACGGCACCGCGAAGGTGCGCGTCGGCGACAAGGAATTCCTGCTCAAGCGCAACGAGTCGACCTACATCCCGATGGAAACGCTGCATCGGCTGGAGAATCCGACCGCCGAAGACATTCATCTCATCGAAGTGCAATGCGGCGATTATTTCGGCGAGGACGACATCGTGCGGCTGGAAGACAAATACGGGCGGGTTGCGACAAAAACGCCCTGAACGTGGAAAACTGGATCCCGTGTCGTCGTCCATCCTGGACTGCACGGGATGACTTCATCCTGAAGTCATCTCACCCCGTGCATCCAGCGTTTGATCAGCGGACTGAGCAGCAGAGCGGCCAGCGCGGCGGCGAGTCCGAGCCAGAGCATGTGATCGAACAGGGCGCCATATTTGAGCTT
>Ga0157379_10003886_pt1 | contig 12732 bp, 10 predicted proteins | sample S25metaG_FD_121802 | JGI IMG/M metagenome (GOLD analysis project Ga0157379, IMG submission 121802) | Switchgrass rhizosphere microbial communities from Kellogg Biological Station, Michigan, USA - S2-5 metaG | ecosystem: Host-associated > Plants > Roots > Rhizosphere > Soil | place: USA... | reverse complement strand
GGACCGATTTGAGCGCCTAACGCCGCGAGCAAAAGCGAGCGGCAGGCGCTATATTGAAGTCATGTCCGATTTCGGCCTTAACCTTGAAAACCACTACGCCCGGCTGCCGGAAGATTTCTACACCAGGATGCCGGCGGAAAAAGTAGGCGCCGCACCGCGCCTGATCCACGCCAATGCCGCCGCCGCGGCGTTGCTGGACCTGGACCCCAATGTATTCCGCGATCCCCGCTTTATCGAAGTCGCAGCAGGTCATCGGCCGCTGGAAGGATTTTCGCCCCTGGCGATGGTCTATTCCGGCCACCAGTTCGGCGTCTGGGCCGGCCAGTTGGGCGATGGCCGCGCGCTTTTGATCGGCCAGGTGCGCAACCGCAACGGCGAATTGTGGGACATTCAGCTCAAGGGCGCCGGCAAGACACCCTATTCGCGCTTCGGCGACGGACGCGCGGTGATGCGCTCCACCATCCGCGAATATCTTTGCAGCGAGGCCATGGCGGCTTTGGGGGTTCCCACCAGCCGGGCGCTGGCGATTGTCGCCACCGGTGAGACGGTGCGGCGCGAAACGCGCGAGCCCGGCGCGGTGCTGACGCGGCTCGCCAGGAGCCATGTGCGCTTCGGCCATTTCGAGCATTTCTTTCACCGCGGCCAGAAGGACCAGGTGCGGCGGTTGGCCGATTATGTGATCGCGGAGTATTTCCCGGATATGGCGGCGGGCGACTATGTCCGGTGGTTCGGTGAGGTTGTAAAACGCACCGCCGAGATGGTCGCGCAGTGGCAGGCGGTAGGCTTCGCCCATGGCGTGATGAACACCGACAATATGTCCATCCTGGGCCTGACCTTGGATTATGGGCCCTATGGCTTCATGGATGACTATGATCCGCAATTCGTCTGCAACCATACCGACGAACAGGGCCGCTACAGCTTCATCAACCAGCCCGCGATCGGGCTGTGGAATCTGCGCGCCCTGGCGTTGGCCCTGTCGGATCTGATCTCGACCGATCAACTGCTGGAAAAGCTGACGGACTATGAAGAGCAGTTCGGCGCCAAATACAGGGTGCTGATGCGCGCCAAGCTGGGCCTGATGCGGGAAGAAGAGGGGGACGACCGGCTGATCGGCGATCTCCTGGCGCTGATGGCCAAGGCGCGGGCGGATTATACCTTGTCGTTCCGAAAGCTGACGGACCGCGACGAGGACTGGCTGGCGCTGTTCGGAGCGGCGAAGACGGAAGCGGCCGCCTGGCTGTCGCGGTACCGTACCCGGACCGAAGACGAAGACCTGGCGGAACTGAACCGCACCAATCCCAAATTCGTGCTGCGCAACTGGGTGGCGGAAACCGCGATCCGGGCGGTGGAAGACAAGGACGATGTCGCCGTGCTGGACCGTATCTTCCGGATACTTCAGTCGCCCTTTGAAGAGCATGACGGCGGCGAAGCTTTCGCCACGCCGCCGCCGCCGGAAATGTGCGATCTGGAAGTGAGCTGTTCTTCCTAAAAAGCGCTACCAGTTCGTCGAGACGTATTTGATCTCGCAGAATTCGGTCAGGCCATGGTGCGAGCCTTCCCGGCCCAGGCCGGACTGCTTGACGCCGCCGAACGGCGCCGCCGGGTCCGACATGAGACCCCGATTGAGCCCCAGCATGCCGGCTTCGAGCTTTTCGCAAATCTGCATGCCGCGCTTGAGATCCTGGGTATAGACGTAAGCGGCCAAGCCGTACTCGGTGTCGTTGGCCTTGCGGATGGCTTCGGCTTCGTCGGTGAAGGATTGCAGCGAAACCACCGGTCCGAAGATTTCTTCCTTCATCATGTCGGCATTGTCCGGCACATCCGACAAGACCGTTGGCGGATAGTAATAGCCGGGCCGGTTGAGGCGCTGGCCGCCCAACAACAGCTTGGCGCCCTTGGCCACAGCGTCGTCCACCAGTTCGGCGATCTTGGCGACGGACTTCTCGTTCACCATCGGGCCCAGGGTAGATTCGGGATCGGTGGCTTCCCCCAGCTTGATCGCCGACATGCGTTCGACCATGCCGTCGGTGAAAGGCTGGTAGATGTCCTTATGGACATAGAAACGGTTGGCGGCGGTGCAGGCCTCGCCGCTGTTGCGCATCTTGGCCAGCATGGCGCCGTCCAGCGCGTCCTTGAGGTTGGCGTCCTTGCAGACGAGGAAGGGCGCGTTGCCGCCCAGCTCCATGGCGCAGGAAATCACCTGGTCGGCCGCTTCATGCAGCAGGGCGCGGCCCACCGGGGTCGAGCCGGTGAAGGAAATCTTGCGCACCCTGGGATCATGCAGAACCGCTTTGGACAAGGCGCTGGCCTTGGCGGTGGTGACGACGTTCACCACGCCGGCCGGCACGCCGCAGTCATGCATGATCTGGGCAACGGCAAAGGCGGTGAGCGGCGTCTCGGTGGCGGGCTTCAAGACTACGGTGCAGCCGGCCGCAAGGGCAGGGGCGATCTTGCGGGTGGCCATCGCCGCCGGATAATTCCAGGGCGTGATCAGCAGCGCGATACCGATCGGCTGGTATTGCACCAGGATGCGTGCGCCGCTGGCGGGCGCCATCGCCACTTCGCCCAGCACGTGGCAGGTTTCTTCGGCGTACCAGCGGTAGAATTCGGCGGCATAGAGGACTTCGGCGCGCGCGTCCGGCAGCGCCTTGCCGTTCTCCAGGCTGATCAGCCAGGCCAGCCATTCGATATTCTCGACGATCTTCTCATAGCATTTGCGCAGAATCTCGGCGCGCTGGCGCGGCGTGGTCGCGGCCCAGCCGGCGGCGGCCTTGTCGGCGGCGTCCACCGCGGCCATGGCGTCACTGGCGTCGCAGTCGGCAACGTCGGTGATCTTCTTGCCGGTGGAGGGATCGAAGACATCGACGCGCTTCTTGCTGGCAGCCTCCACCCACTTGCCGCCGATCCACAGATCGGTGGGGATGGGGAAGGGCGCGGGGCCGGACTTGGGGGCGGGAATGGTCAGGGTGTTGGTCATAGCTCTCTCGTTTGCGATATCAGGAAGCAAGGGCTGAGCGGTTGCCACTGAAGGCGGCGCGGGTGATCGCCTTCATGGCGTCCACATCCAGCTTGCGGGGATTGTTGTTGACCAGGCGGGCGGCGCCGATGGCCGCCTCCGCGGTCCAGTCCTGCTTGTCTTCCGGCAGGCCCAGGTCCTTCAGGGTCACCGGAATGCCGATGTCCTTGAGCAGCTTCGCCACTTCGTCGATCAGCTTGTGCGACAGCTCTTCGTCCGTGCCGGTCAACCCGATGGCGCGGCCGATCTGGGCGAAGGCGGCAACGCAGTTGGGCCGGTTGAATTCCATCACATAGGGCATCAGCAGCGCCACGCCCATGCCGTGCGGGGTGTGGGTTTCATTGCCCACCGGATACTGGATGGCATGCGCCGCAGCGGTGCCGGCAGTGCCGAAGGCGCAACCGGCCGCCAGGGAAGCCAGCATCATTTGCTCGCGCGCCTCGATGTTCTTGCCGTCCTTCACCGCGGTCCTCAGAGCCTTGAAGATGTTTTGCAGCGCCAGCAGGCCGAAAGTGTCGCTCAGCACATTCTTGCCCACAAAGACATTCTTCACCGTGAGGTCGGGCGTCACTTCGCGATGGGCGGCGGTGAAGCTTTCAATCGCGTGTGTCAGCGCGTCGGCGCCGCTGACGGCGGTGAGGCCGGGCGGGCAGGTGAGGGTGAGTTCGGGATCGCACACCGCCACGCGCGGAATCAGATAGGGGCTGGAAATGCCCACCTTGGTGCCGCGTTCGGTATCGGCGATCACCGCCACCGGCGTCACTTCCGAGCCGGTGCCAGAGGTGGTGGGCACCGCGATCACCGGCGCCACCGGGCCGGGGATTTTGTTCTCGCCATAATAGTCGCGCAAGGTGCCGCCATGCTGCAGCAGCACCGCCACGCATTTGGCCATGTCCATGCAGGAGCCGCCGCCAATGCCCAAGACCACATCGGGCTTGAAATCGGCGCATTCGGCGACGCAGCCGGAAATGCCTTCCATCGGCAGGTCGGCTTCGGTGCGGTCATAGACTTTGGTCTTGACCCCATTGGCTTCGATGTCGGCGACGATGGCCTTGAACTGGGTGTCGGCGCCCATGCGGGCATCGGTGCAGATCAGGGCGCGCTTGCCGATCTGGGCCGTCATCATGCCGATGGCGGCACGCTGGCCGGAGCCGAAGATCACCGAAGCGGGCAGGCGCAGGGCGCCGAAAATTCCAGTCATGATGTTTTTTCCTTTCGTGATTCCGCCGCCAGCGCTTGCAGGTCGTTCCACAGCCCGTCATCCAGATAGACGCCGCGCTTTTCCGATTGCGACCGCACCTTGTGGGCACGGTCGCCGGGTGCCAGCACGGGATGTTCGGGATCGGCGGGCGCCGCGGCGCGGATGCTGTCGAGATAGTCGGTTACCAACGCCTTGGCGGCCTCGGCATGGGGCGGGGCGATGACGATGAAGAGGTCGCCCTTGTTGGAGACGTTGACCGAGTCGAGTGTGCCTTTGACGTCGGTGCCGATGGCCGACGCGGCGAGGCTTGCCACCAGCACTTCAAAGGCGATGCCCAGGGCGTATCCCTTGGCGCCGCCGAACGGCGCGATGGCGCCTTTCTTGGCGGCCGACGCATCGGTGGTGGGATCGCCCTTTTCATCCAGCGCCCAACCCAGCGGGATCGGCGCGCCGCGATTGGCGTGGTCGTGGATCTTGCCCATCGAGACCAGGCCGGTGGCCATGTCCAGAACCATGGGATGGGGCGAAGATGGCACGCCGATGGCGATCGGATTGGTGCCGATCATCGCCTTGCGGCCGCCAAAGGGATGCACCAGCGCTTCGGAGATGGTCAGCGCGATGCAGGTGAGCCCTTTGGTCGCGACATCTTCGGCGTAATAGGCCAGCGCGCCCAGATGATTGGTGTTGCGGATGGCGGCGATGGCGATGCCGTCTTCCTTGGCGCGGGGAATGATGGCGTCCAGCGCCGCCATGGCCACCACGGGCCCGAGTCCGCGCTGGCCGTCCACACTGAGGAAACAGCGCGCCGTCCAGGTCTGTTTGCCTATGGCGCCCGGCACCGAAAGCCCGGCATGGATGCGCTCGATCACCCGGCGCAGACGAAGCAGCCCATGGCTGGGGATCGCCCGCATTTCCGCTTCGATGAACAGCCCGGCCTGAGTCCGGGCATGGTCCGCGGGCACGCCATTGGCGAGCAGAATGCTCTCGGCCAGCTTGCGGACGTCCTCGACAGAGACCAGCACAGATCAAATATCCTATAGGATCGGCGGACCGTATGGGTTATGCTCTGCCCGGTCAATGGCAAAATCCAGCCTTCCTGTGGGAAAGTTCCGTATGCCTGTGGTTACCGAAGACCGCTCCATCACAAGGCCCTCCGGCCTGGCCGAGGAGGTCTATCGCCGTATCCGTGCCGACATCATGTCGCTCAAGCTGCCGCCGGATACCCGAGTGTCGGTGGACAGCCTGGCGCGGGAATTGGGGGTGTCGCAGACCCCGATCCGCGAGGCGCTTTCCATGCTGGAAGCCAATGGGCTGGTCAGCAAGAGGCATTTCGCCGGTTACGCCACCAGCCCGCGCATGAACCGCGCCCAACTGGATGAGCTGTTCGAATTCCGCCTGCTGATCGAGCCGCATGCCGCGCGCAAGGCTGCCGAGATGATGAGCGATGGCGACGTAGGCGCGTTGGCCAGCGGGGAGAGCGCGCCGTCGCATGATGCCTTTGCCGATATGGACACCGAATTCCACCGCCTGATCGCGCAGGGGGCGCAGAACCACCTGATCGCGGATTCACTCGCCCGGCTGCACATCCATGTCCATATCTTCCGCTCCTGCTTCCGTAGCGAGATCACGGAAGAGGCGGTGCATGAGCACAATGCCATCATCGCCGCCATTCGTTCGCGCGACGGTGCAAAGGCCGAAGCCGCCATGCGCCGGCATATCGAGCTGAGCTATGGAAGGCTGACAGATTTCATAAAGGAGTGAACTTCACCCTCCCCTTGAGGGAGGGTCGAAATGCCGGAGGCATTTCGGGGAGGGGTAATGCCCCTCACGAACGACCCCTCCTCGAAATTTGCACCCGCAAATTTCGATCCTCCCTCAAGGGGAGGATGGGTAGTTGTGCTACTTCTTATTCTCTCTCCGCCACGCCGCGTAGCGCGCCTTGGTTTCCTCATTCGGCGGATAAAGCCCTGGCAGCGGCACGCCCTTGTGCACTTCATTGATGATCCAGGCTTCCTGCTCTTCCTGTTCCACCGCCATCTCGACGACGTCGGCCAGCATGGCCTGCGGGATCACCACCGCGCCGTCGCCGTCGGCGACAATCGTGTCTCCGGGGAAAATCGCCACGCCGCCGCAAGCGATCGGCTCCTGCCAATTCACGAACGTCAGGCTGGCGACCGAGGCCGGCGCCGCCGCGCCCGCGCACCACACCGGCAGGCCGGTCGCCAGCACGCCTTCCATGTCGCGCATCACACCGTCGGTGATCAGCGCGGCGACGTTGCGCTTGGCCATGCGGGCGCAGAGGATATCGCCGAAGATGCCGGCGTCGGTGACGCCCATGGCATCGGCCACCGCGACCACGCCTTCTTCCATCGCCTCGATGGCGGCGCGGGTGGAGATGGGCGAGGCCCAGCTTGCGGGTGTCGCCAGGTCCTCGCGGGCGGGGACAAAGCGCAGGGTGAAGGCGATGCCCACCACCCGCTTCTGGCCGGGCTGTTTGGGAAAGGCGCCGCGCAGCCAGACATTGCGCAGTCCTTTCTTGAGCAGCACCGTGGTGATGGTGGCGGTGGAAATACCGGTCAGGATGTCCCGGGTTTTCGCGTCCATAACAGGTCCCCTCAGCTCTTATCCGGCAGCGCGAAGATGGCGAAGACATCGCCGAACAGCGGCCGGCCCTCATCATGCATCAGAGGTTCGCCGCCGTGGCAACCCCCGGCACCTACGGCGACATATTGCACGCCTTTGATGCGGTAAGTGATGGGCGGGGTGCAGACGCCCGCCCCCATGGGATAGCGCCACAGCTCCTTGCCGGTCTTGGCGTCAAAGGCGATGAAGTCGCCATCCATGTCCCCGGCAAAGACCAGCCCGCTGGCGGTGGCCAGCGCCCCGCCATACATGGGCCGCTTGGACTTGTACTGCCAGGCGATGGCGCCGGTGGTGGTGTCCACCGCCGAGAAGGTGCCGCTGGGCGGGAAGACCTTGGTGTTCAGCGCCATGTCGCCGCCGCTGTATTGGCCGCGGATCGGCGTGCCGGGTTTGTAGATCTCGGGCAACGGTTTGTTGGCGGTGTAGTCGTGCGCCTCGTTCACCCCCATGGTGTAGAAATATTTGGTCTGGGGCGAATAGGCCGGCGGCGACCACATGGCGCCGCCCTTGTTGCCGGGCCAGATGGGCATCGGCGTGGTGGTCAGCGGCTTCATGAAATTGGGGCCGATCGGCACGATGGGCTGCGATTTGCGGATCAGCTTGCCGGTGAGGCGATTGACGATGAAGACGGTGCCGACCTTGCCGGCTTCCGCCGCCGCCGGCACCATCTTGCCGTGTTCGTCCACCGTGTCGAACAACACCACGGGGGCACAGGCGTCATAGTCCCAGATGTCGTGCGCCACCTGCTGGTACCACCAGCGGATTTTCCCCGTGCGGGAATCGATGGCGACGATCGAGTCGGTATAGGCGTTGTCGCCCTTGCGGCTGGTGCCGTCCAGGTCGGGATTGGGATTGCCCACCGCGAACAGGATCAGATTGTTCTTGGGATCGATGGCGGGTGCGTTCCATACCGAGCCGCCGCCGAATTTCCAGCTGTCGCCGCTCCAGCTGTCGCCGCCGGGCTGGTCGGGCGCGGCGGTGGTGTTGAAGCGCCAGACCAGTTTGCCGGTGTTGGCGTCCAGCGCTTCCAGGAAGCCGCGGGTGGGCCATTCCGCGCCGGCATTGCCCACCAGCACCAGTCCGTTGAACACGATGGGCGCGATGGTGAAGGAATAGAAATAGGACGGCTGGGGCAGGGCGTTGGCGTGCTCGGTCTTCCACAACAGCTTGCCGGTGCGCGCATCCAGCGCCACGACATGGCCATCGAGCTGCGCGGCATACACCTTGCCATAAGCGACGGCGACACCACGGGCGATCTGGCCGCAGCAGAGGTTGGAATAGCCCAGCGTCGGAATATAGGACCACAGTTGCTTGCCGGTCAGCGCATCCCAAGCCTGGACCTGGTTGTCGGCGGTCTCCAGATAGAGCACGCCGTCCACTTCGATGGCCGTGTTCTGGAACGTCTTGGTGACGCCGGTCTGGATGATGGCGGTGGGCCGAAGCTGGCGCACATTGGCGGCATTGATCTGCGTGAAGGGCGAGAAGCGCTGATTGTCGTAAGTGCGCCCGTGCAGGATCCAGTCGTCGGAATGATCGGAGCCCAGCATCATCTCATCGGTGATGTCGACTTTCTGGGTCACCGGCTGGTTCTGGAAACTGCCGCTGTTGGGACCCATGCCCGCGATCGGCAGCGCGGCCTCGCCGGCGCTGCCCACGGGCGCTTGCGCCTTGGGAGGCACGGACGCCTGTCCCAGCGCGCTGTCTTGCAGAACGATGTTCAGCAGCAGGCATGCCGCCAGCCAGCCCAATGCGGATCGCTTCATGCCGCGCCCTTGCCGGTTTCGATTTTGGGGAAGCTCTTACGGTGTGACCTTGGCATCCTTAAGGCCGGCGCCGCCCTTGGCCAGCGGCGTGCTGCCGGCCGGATAGCCGTTCTGCTGCAGGATATAGGCGGTGACCGCGGCATTTTCCTCCGGCTTCAACGAACCGGGGTCGGACTGCGGCATGGTGTTGGTGATCACATCCAGCAACGCATCCACCGTGAGGCTCTGCGCAGTCGCCATCTCGCCAAAGGTAGAGCCCTTCAAGGCAGGTGCGGCCACGCCCTCCAGCTGCTGGCCGTGGCAGGCGGCGCAGGACTGGGCATAAACCGCGGCGCCCGCGGTCGCCTGGTCGGCGGTGAAAAGGGCGGGCTTGGTTGCCTGAGCGCCCGCCAGATGCGGCAGGGCGGCGATCGAGGCAGCGGCGGCGGAGAACAACAGAAGCGAGCGGCGCATGAGGATCCCTTAGAGTTTTCTTTTGCCGCGAGGATAACGGCAAGACCTCAGCATTGCTAGCAGACCAGCGTGTCAGAAAAACGGCCGCCTAGTTCGCGAGTGTTTTCAATTCCTTCAGTCCCTCGGCGAAGGAAATTTGTGGCGCCCAGCCCAGGGCGGCCCTGATCTTGGCGATATCCGCCAGGGTGGCCATGGAGTCGCCCTTGCGCGCCTCGACATGCACTTGGCTGGGTGAAATCATGTCGGCCAGTTCCTGGACCGAGATATTTTCTCCGCTGCCCACATTGAAGACTTCGCCGCGCACGTTCTTTTGATCGGCCCGCTCGAAGGCGGCGATATTGGCCGCTACCACATCGCGCACATGCACAAAGTCACGCCGCTGGCGGCCGTCGCCATGGATTTCCAGAACCTGGTTCCGGGCATGACGGTTGAGGAAGATGCCCAACACCAGGGCATAGGCGCCGGTTTCGGGCTGGCGCGGGCCATAGACATTGAAGTAGCGCAGCACCACGGAAGGAAGATCAAAGCTCTGGTCGAACAGCAGGCAATATTGCTCACCCACCCGCTTGGTCAGGCCGTAGATGTTGAGAAGATCGGCAGGATCGTCCTCGCGATGCGGCGGTGGACGGTTGCCGTAATAGGTGGAGGAGCCACTGTAGATGAAGCGCTGCACACCGGCGTCGCGCGCCGCCAGCAGCATATTCTGGGTGCCGGTGATGTTGGACTGGGTGCAGACATCGATCTGCTCCTGCGACGGGCCGGAACGCGACATGGCGGCGCAGTGAAACACGCCGTCCACGCCTGCGGCCGCGCGCCGGCAGGCCTCGGGATCGCGGATATCGCCTTCCAGGAATTCGCAAGCCTCAGGCACCCATTCGCGGCGGCCATAGACCAGGCTGTCCAGCACCCGCACTTTATACCCGCGCGCCAGCAGGCCTTCGCAAAGATGGCTGCCGATAAAGCCGGCGCCGCCTGTGACCAGAACAGCTGTCATGGGGTGCTCTTATACAGGCTTTGAAAGAAGACGAGATCCTCCGGCGTGTTGATGCCGCGCGCCTCGGTGGGATCGGACACTTCCAGCGCCGTCACAGTCCATCCCGCCGCCGAAAGAAAAGGCAAAAAAGGCAGGAAATTGATTTCGCGGGTCGTGCCGCCGCGCGCGGCCTGGGCCAGATAACTGTCCCAGCATTCCGCCAGTCCCGGTGTGCTGAGCAGGAAGGTGCCCACATCCGAATATCCGTTCGCCTTGGTCTGGTCGCCTTCGCGGGTCTGAAGAACCTTGATCAGTTTGGGTCCGTCGAAAACATATTCGACATAGGGCGTAGCCATGCGGGTGACCGGCAATACCAGCTGCCGTTCGACCGTCAGCCCGGCAACGGATCGGCGCAGCGTATCGCCCGATACGAATACCTGGTCGCCCCACACAATCAGGATGGCATCGAATTCCGCCCAGGCCGCGCGGGCGCCGAAAATCGCGTCTCCCATGCCTGTCGGGTTCTGCTGGATGCTGAAGGAGGTGTCCGGCGGCAGCGGCGGGAACAGTTTCGCGCCATCCGGTGAAAGAACCAGATGGGTGTGATCCACCAGCGGCGCCAGTTTGGCTTGCAGGATGGACCAGACGGTGTGATCCGCGCTCAGGCGGGTGAGAATTTTCGGCGTCGTGGTGCCGAGCCGGGAGCCTTGTCCCGCGGCGGGAATGACGGCGCATATTTTCATGCCATCTTTGGGCATGGTCAGAACAGCGCCGCGAGATTGCGCAGGCCCCGCCGCATCCGCCAGTTGGGATCGGTGAAGCCGGAGAAGGTGCGGTAGAGGACCGGCAGCTCCGCCACCTCCACACCCTGGCGGATCAACTGGCGCACGATCGCCAGCGGCGCCTCGCCTTTGATCTCGCCCAGATTGGCCAGCGCCTCGCGGCGGAACACACGCAGGCCCGTCAACGGATCGGAGACGATCATGCCGGTGCGGAAATAAAACAGCATGCTGAGCAGGAAGGCCGCCATCTTGCCCAACCAATAGAGCAGCCGGTTCTCGCCGTAAGCGGCGCGGATTGAGGTGATGAACTGCCGCCGGCTCTGGGTGCGCGAGCCGAAGGCGGCGCCCAGTGATTGCTGCCGTTCCAGCAGCCGCAGCATGGCTTCGACATCGGCAAAGCGATAGGCGCCGTCGCCGGTCATCAGCACCAGATAGTCGGAGGTGCCGTTGTTCAGCCAGTCGCGGAAAAAAGCGATTTCCGGAAACAGTCCTCCCAGGTTTGAACTGGCCACCAGCGCTTGCGGCTGCGTCCCGCGATTGAGGGTGAGATGGGCGGTGACACCGGCCCAACCGGTTTCCAGGAATTCCTCCACCAGCTCTTCGCTGGCGACGGAACGGCCCAGTATGTCCACGAAGATTTCCATGCTGGGCGCGGCGCGGCGCTTGCGCAGGCCCAGTACAAGCTCGGTCACGGCGGTGCCATTGTGGACAGAAGGGCGGCTGGGCGAGGCAAGGGGCCCGCGCGCGATCTGCACCCCGCGATAGGCGTCGCCGGCCAGGCCGCCATTCGGGAGCGCGCCATCCTGGTGGACAAGAATATGCGTGAGGGTTGCGCCGTAGCGCATCGCACGATCGGCGATGTCGCTGGCACTGAGCGCCTGGATGTCATGGTCGCTTTCCAGGTTCATCACCAGCGCCTTGACGCTTGCAGGTGCTGCCTCCAGCGCGGCGCGGGCGATGCGATAGCTGGGAAACAGCGAGGAATGCTGAGTGCCGGGGCCATAGAGAATGATATCGGCGCCCGCCAGTGCGTCCGCCGCGGCCTTGGAGAGCTTGGGCACCGAGTCCCGCGTCGTCAGCCAGGACTGTTTCGCCGCAAAGTCCAGCGCCGCCAATTGTTTAATTTCGTCCGCTGTCGGGCAGCGTTCCAGCAGATAAAGACCGGCAATTGGGCTGGGCGGTTGCGGGCCGACAATGGCGGCCTCGCTGGCCAGAAGCGTGCCGTCTTCCTTCAGTCCCATCAGCACGCGGTTCTGCTGTTCGCTGACATTCAGCAGCCGGGCGCGGCTGCCCACCAGCTCCGCCATCGTGGCGGCCGCGGCATTGAAGTCACCGCCTTTCTCCAGATAGGCGCCCGCGAACACCAGGTTGCCCAGCGAACAGTCGCGGTAATCGAAATTCCTGCCGGATGCGTGATGGAAGAACCGGTTCAGCAGCGCGCGCAGCCGCCCCAGAATATCCGGCGGCAGTTGCACGAACCAGGCGGCAAGAGGTTCGTCCGGCGGCCTTGTTCCGCCACCGGCGGCGAAGCGCGCCAACGCTTCCATCTCGGTTCCGGATAGGCGGTACTCCATCAGGGATTTCAGGGCGTATTGCGCCTGGGAATAATTGCCGAACAGATAGGAGAGGTTCTTGCGGAAGTCCGACGGACCCAGCATGCCGGGAATGAAGTCGCGCAACGCTCCAGTGGAAAGGCCGTCGTCATAGGCATTGACCAGCAAGGTCAGGTCCACATCGCTTTGCCGCAGCAACGCCCGGATGATGGTGGCGCTGCCGCGTCCGCCGCAGAACAGGACGATGCGGACGCTCATGGCCGCGGCCGGATGAGAATGCCCAGCCGCAGCAAGAGCTGGCGCAAGGCGATATAGATCACGAACAGGAAACGGTGCAGCGCGCCGCGC
>Ga0157379_10003885_pt1 | contig 12732 bp, 16 predicted proteins | sample S25metaG_FD_121802 | JGI IMG/M metagenome (GOLD analysis project Ga0157379, IMG submission 121802) | Switchgrass rhizosphere microbial communities from Kellogg Biological Station, Michigan, USA - S2-5 metaG | ecosystem: Host-associated > Plants > Roots > Rhizosphere > Soil | place: USA... | reverse complement strand
CCAAGGGGTGAGTGGCTATTCACTTTAATAGCATATAGGCAATAGTTTATTGATTTATATAGATGTGAACCAGTTCAGAACCACAAACTGAACTGAAAATCACCCACATGAACCATCTGAACCATCACAAGCAGGGTCAAATATCTGACATTTATAGTTTGTGCTTTAATGTGCCCTAGTATACTATTGTTTAGTGTGCCCCCAGTGAAAATATCCTTTTAATATGGGAAAATTTATATTATTTCAGCAATATATATGTGTCAGGTTGAACTAGTTCAGAACCAGTTCAGAAGATGCACAGAATCTCTGAACTGTGAACTGAACCAAGTCTGAACCACCCCGAACTGGTTCTAATGGTTCGGTTCAACATGGTTCGGTTTGCTGGTTCGGTTCTCAGTTCTCGAACCGAACTGTGGCTGCATTAGTGTCAGCTTCCATTTTCAGTGGTACTTGGCTCAATGACACTGTTCTATTATTACTTTATCAGATACACTGATTCATGGCTAAATCAAAAGAAAGAGTAAGTGTGACTTTATCAACTACTCGACAAGAAGTATGAATGTTTTATGATATATTGCAGGGGATAGCACGGGTTTGGGCACACAGAAGGTACCCACGGGAAACCTGTGAAAAAATCTGCAGGTAAACTCACCTGTACCTGCAGGTACCCGTCGCCTAAAATCCTGTATGGGTGGAGGTAGCATTTTAAGCTATAAAAACCCTGTAAATCCGCAGATACCTGCAGGAAAATTACTGTATAAGGTAATTTATACCCGTATACACATCCCCAATCCTTCTGCAGATACCCAGGAGCCTCATCCGTCACGGATGGGGGTGACAATCTCGGGAGGATTGTCACCGCGGGTATCATCCACGGGGGCCCCGCAGGGCCCCCGTGCTATGCCTTATATTATATTGTAACTGTGCAATTTAAAGTTATCTACATCTGAGAGCAGCAGCTGCAGCACTGTCACTCTACTTCTGGCTGCATAATGGGACATAAGACTTAACTTCATAAAATCTCATATAGGAGGCCATTGGAGCCTCCCGAAGCGATTGGGACTTGATAGGCACGCTCCAGCGCCAAAACACGTTTACTGATGTAGGTCAGCCCAGGGATAATGTTGTCATCAGATACACAATGACACAGGGGAATTGCAATATTTATTTTTCTAAGACAGTTGTCGAACCAATTATCTGACATTAATTTAAATTAAATTTCAAGAATCTTCGAAAGCTTGAATGACAAACGTCAGGGGGCCGACGGCAGAGGCAGAGGCAGATCTTGCCTCTTCAGCAGACCGACCGCTAACAACCTGAGTCGTCAAATAGAGTGAATTTCTGACGAGGGGTTTCATCAGGGTTGTTGGATAGATTTATCCTTCGTGATTGCTGCGACGGGCGTCTTAGTTATCACCCTCGCACGGAACATGGGCGGGCAGGTGATATGTTTTCTGATCCATTATTTTTCCTACTTCTTAACGAAGCGGGTTGATATATTTTTTATTTTAGATCAGGTCAGAAAACAGTCCTCCGGTCAATTGGGGGGAATCGTAGTGTATAATTTCAGTGAAAATTCTTAAGAATTCCTTAGACGTTTAATCAGAAGCATCAGAGCCCTTGTCAAGGTTCCCTCAATATCTGTTTCTTCAAATCATCTTCTCCTCATCCGTATCATCAGAGCAATGCATTAAACAGTTTTACAGTAGAAGTTTGTGAATTTATTCATATGTCGATATCCGTTCTAGCAGTAGAGTCACTGCTCAGACCGGACCTCAGACCGCCCCGCCCCATTGGCGTTGGAAATACCTACTTCGGACCTCTACAGGGTGCATCTAATCCATTAAGAGTATGTGGTTTTTCTATTTGGTTCCATATCCTGTGCTGACAAAGATACATTATAGGTATATGGATCCGATCCATGAATCCACTCATTCCTGGGTGTTTAGGTATGCCCTTTGTTCCAATATCTATGCCCAACGGAGATTCAATAATCCGTATCATGAGGAGGAATGATCTATGGGAGCCAGACGCTTCGTGGCATAGAGCAGGAGTGTCGTCTCACGAGCTGCAGGAACAACCTGAAAAAGGAAATTCAGTATGAATCAGTCATCCACAAGGCAAACAACAAACCGGTCGGGGACAATACATGTACCGCAACTCCATCATCACTCCATCCGGAGATACCAATCAGTTTGTTGTGCTCAAACAAACTTGTGGTGTACCAATGGTCGTTAGGCCCGGAAGCTGCGTACAAGGGAATGCTCCCACAAATCTGCGTAGCATAGACATAGCCAATGATTCCGTGGGCCTGAAATCTACTCAGGGTGGGAGCAGTGCCATTAGATGTCAAATAAACGAAATCTGTAGTTGTCGGATTGAAGAGGGAATGAAGAGGAGTGGTACCGGGCTGTCCTGGGGTGTCCCACGCTTTAAAGGAAGGCTCTATGATCTGCCAAATGTCGTCTAGAGCTGCTGAATTAATAAAGGCCGCCAGTGTGTTGATATCATGCACTAAAAAGGAAGAACTGAAAGCTTCGTAGTATGTTGTGGCCAGCGAGGGGTCACCACAAGTATTAGCGACGCGACGCTTATATGGAATAACTATTCGGTAGGTAATATAAACACTTAAATTGGATTTTCTTACATCCTCTGATGAAGTACTAGCCTCTGAAATTGAGGTAGAGTGGACTGAGAAATGGTCCAGCAAAATAGTTGCCAAACAGGTGAAGAGCACCACGCAGTCATCTTGGTAGAATTTCGGCACAAGAGTGTCTCAGTTAAATACTTACATGACACTATGATACCCTATAAATAGACTCAGTGATGCTCTTCTAAGTGTATGTTACTCCCGTAAGTACACAACGCATTAAAATAAACCAAATACTTGCCTCGATATTCACTTCGTAAGTGAACAGTTATGAAACCACTCTTTTCGTTCTTAGCATTCAAAGAATAATCCGACGATTGGAAACGTAGCACGCTATTCAAGCGTTGGAAGAAAGATTCACTGATTAGATTTGAGACGGGAAAGATGTTCATTAAATGGACTCAATGGAACACCATCTTCGAGGATGTCTTCCTAGCATCGGTATTTTTTTCGTTGAGGATAATGAATAAACCATGGCGAGTGTTTACGAAGATACGGAAATATTGTCTTCGAATTTAAGACGAAACATACAACAAAGGCTTGACATGGCTGTTCGGAGAGAGAATGCAAGTCAAACCTGTCACTGTAGAAGTGGTCCGGGAAGTTATATCTGGAGGTAAGCATAATGTATCTATCGACATGTTGATTCACACCTGTCTTCCAAGACCTTTGGCCGAAGTTTTTTTTTTTTTCTCGTTGAGAACTACATGGAATTGTTGGACGAATATTCTCAGAGTTTATTTGGTCCTAAAGACTCTATTTTTAAGCGTCTTCGATTAATATATTCGATGGATCTGGATATAACGAGGTAATGGTAGCGCCAAGGCTACGAAGTATTTCGATTATCTTACCTCGCTTCGCCATCCTTGTAAAATTTCACATGTAAAGATATCAATGATAATCGGGCCGGAATCCTGAACCCTGGAGAAAGTTTGTTGGGTCGGATTATGTTACTCGGAGATGGATCTGTGGGACTCAGAAGAAGACAGGGGGTGGACAAGGGACGAACATGAGGACGCTCAACCGACACGGCACAAACTTACCAGATAAGATATCTGCAAGGACCATTGTATACGACGATGACTTTCAGGATTCAAGAGTGAACGATCTTGGAATAATCGCCTTTAAACAGGCACTGGCTGCGGCTTGAATCCGATAGGGAAGATATAATCGGCATACAGCTTGATATGATACAGATGACGCGTGGATGGTGATTACAGAAGGATGCATTTAGTGAAGATAGCGACAATAGTTGAAACTTTGGACTGAATCCCCTAAAGATACATGTCAATGTCCTGCTCGTCACACCTAAAGCAATAGAACATACATCATGATTAACATCTTATGTAGCATTGCCATTCTTCTCTCGCTCTCGTCTCCAGACCGCATCAACATCCCTCCTCAACAATTCCCTCACATCTTCCATCCTCGGCTGCTCGCCCAAACCAGCTCCATTCGGCTCACCACTCCCTAGGCTTGGCGCACCAGCTCTCATATCTGGTTCAATCGCACTCTTCCTGTGCGTGAACACTCGCATCGAACTTTCAAATTGCTCTTCTTCCTCGATTTGAGCGACTTTGTAGCGGAGTGAGTACATCACTCGTTCGAAAAGTTCTGGGGCGACACAAATTAGTCGGAGCAGGGATTGTTGATATTAAGACGAACCATTCTCCTCGATAGTGGTTCGTGGAATAGGTAATGGAAAAGGAACTCGTAACATTTCATCTTCTTCGACAACAGGCTTCTCTTCGCTGGGGTATATCCCAATCTCTCGCAACGCCTCTCGTTCGAACTCGTCTTCCTAATAACATAAGAGACATCAACCAGGTTTCAAAAATAAGCAAATATTACACTTGCCTCTATACACCATGCCTCCTCGTCTGCATCTCCTCTCGGCTCGCCTGTCAAACTATCGGTGTCATCGTACCCATCCTCGCAATTCCCATTCCCCATGCCATTTTCACCGTTGTTTCTTACGACTCCTGGAATGGACCCAGCGTCGTGCACCTCAGGCGGACCGTATGCAACATCTGCGCGATGGATAGGGTGAACAGCTGCCATGATAATTGCGAAGCGGAGACGCGTACATATGGACCCATATCGCATTGCGCCCACCGACGGACGCACTCTCGGGACCGCCCGAGTTTGATAAGTAACCTAGCTTAAAAAATCGTTTCAGAGCTTGTAACCCATAAAAATATTTCTAGGTGCCATTCGCCGTTTAGATACTCATCAATTACATGCTTGAAGGCTTATAGATCCTACCATACACTCCCCAGTCACTTTATGAAGCTTTCCCATGTTTCGAAGTTTCAAAATGACGCTTTTACAACGGGAGTATTTGCTCTGATGTAGGCGTTATTGCCAAGCTTCGTATGGATCGGTTTGCTGTAATGATCCTTTGTACGAAGGGCTGTGTGATTTTTCCGCTAGTTGAGCGTTCGATTCGCGGTATGTTGTACTCGTGCTTATCAAAAGTAAAGGACACAGCGTGTTCGGCGGTTGAACAACGCTATGGTCGAGCGATAGTCTAGATTTTTTTTCCGTGTTATAAAATATATTATCCATCTGTAATTTGACTCTACAAACCATAGGCTGAAAATAAGATCTGAGCTCGGTAGGAATAAAACTGCGAAATATGCGATTTTCCATCTCGGGCCACGATTTTTTTGAGAGAAATGCGTAATTACTATCTTATAGCATAAAGAATTCTCTAAAAAAAACCAGCTTAGAAATCATATTCTGAGTATGCCTTGTTGCGGCTGTATCAGGCCTGCAAAGTGGCCATTTTGGTGTAATATGCTGCATTTTACACCAAAAAGCTGGGTTTGCAGCTCTGATAGCGCAGGAACGACTAAAAATTAGAATAAGGTTCTTAAGCCAGTTTTGTGGATAATTCTTCATACTATAAGATAGTAATTACGCATTTCTCTTTAAAAAAATCGTGGTCCAAGATGGAAAATCGCATATTTCGCAATTTTATTCCTACCGAACTCAGATCTTATTTTTAGATTATGGTGTGTAGAGTCGATTTACAGATAGATAATATATTTTATAACACAGAAAAAACATCTAGACTATAGCTCGACCGTGGCGCTGTTCAATCGCCGAATACGCTGTGTCCGTTAATTTTGGGTAAGCACGAGTGGGAGCAAAGGGAGATTTCCCACAATATTGTCACACATTTCATTCCTTGAGCCACACCGGAATCTCTTATTCAGATGGCTAGAAAAATGTATTATTGGCATGGAAAATATATTGGTGATATATGGAATGACATCAAGAAAAAAACGAGCGAAATTTGGGCACTATTGCTGGTGTGGGGATGCCACCGGCTTGCTTCCCTTCCTCCCTGTCTGTCACACAAACCAGAAAATGATTTTTGGAGCAACTAGCTCTGCTCCAACTATCTTGGTATCTTTCTCAAACTCTTATTTATAGCTCTTGTAGCTACTTTAGTCCCACTTAAGAGCCCATTTCTGTATGGTTGATTAATGATCATTGAGGTCTATGTTGCTATCCGCTAAGTTGCGCCATTTTGATGCCTGTTGATTTATGGTGAAGCTACCATCCACTCTAATATTTTGAAAATATTCTAGTATGTTACTAATGGGTAATATATACTACACTAAATTTAAAGTATCAAGCTGAACTGATAAATATTTGAAGCTCTAGAGGTGCGTGGCTCAAGGAGTGATAGCGGCTCAAGGGGCGCCTAATGACTGTACGGCCAAGTCTGTAAGAAATGGCGGGAAATTGCATTTGTCGCTGCTCAACTGTGGACCAATCTTTCCTACACTTCCACGGTGTCATATGTAATTCCAGAGGGAAATAGTGGCGTCAAGCCAGCCACGAAAATGCACGCCCCATTGAATGTAGGAACCAAGCTTGCCATACATCAGTCTAATCCCCTTGAGAGGTGGCACAAAGACTGGGATCTCACCATCCAACTGCTCGAATTCCTCCTCTCCGAGACCTTCATTGACAATATCGGTTCATTCAAGCTCCAGGTGAACACCTAAGCCCAAATTTGAGGCTGGCTCGACGCAATTTACCCAGCGACTATGATGCCCAACCTCCAAACCCTCGAGATTTTTTCTAGCGCTAGCACCACTTTGATCACCATCCAGCCTACGGAGCTTGCTGATCTTAACTTAGTCCCTTCCTTTTGTAAATATGGAACGCCCAATCTCGAATCCCTCCCTCTCACTGGGGGTATATCCCAATAGGATAGCTATTTGTTCGATGGCGGGAAGCTCGAGACTTTGAATCTTACATGGATCTCCCGCGATGTCGTGCCTACTGGTATAAAACTCATGCTAACTTTGACGAGCATACCTCACTTAAATTTTTTGACTCTCCATTACACCAATTCGGCTAACCAAGCGATGTGGCTCAACTTCAGAGCCCAACTCCCCGACCTCGAGGAGCTCACACTCATTAGCGAATACTCGAGTAACATCGCCAAGATCATCAATTTCGTTGACCTCCCTTACTTGGTAATGTTAGCCTTACTCGATTGGCGCCTTTCTGACTCTTATTTTCTATGGGTCTCGTTGGCTCTCGGATTGACAGAGGAAGGCCCAACAAATTTCGTTGCCTTTGTCACTTCCTCCAAGCGGAGACCTCGTTTCCCTTCGATCAAGGGCCTCACAGGCCTCGCTCTCCGCTGAAAAGAAGACCAGGCTCGCAAGCTCTTCCACTCGATGCAGACGTTACTTCCCTCACTTTTAACGCCAACTATTTCAGCATCAAAATCACCCAGCTCATCGTCGGGCATGGCTGCTCCCTCTTCCAAAACCTCAGCGCTTCGAGGTCTGCGTCTCCGCGCTCCACCTCCGCGGAAACAGCAGTCTCACCATTCTTGCGTTGGTAAATATTTGTGCACAGATTCATCCCTTCAGCAACTTCTGGCTCAGTTTGAAAGATGCGGATAATCACGGGTTGATCACTGATGAAGGCATTTTCTTGAGCAAATTATTGGTATAATTGAGCCGATCCATCCGCTTCATGCGATAATATCCTCGGTGATAACTGTCGTGAAGATATCCTCTTTGATTCTGGGGAAATCGTTTGGAGGACACCGGTTTTGCTGCTTTCGACTTCTCCTTGATCCACCATGACAGTTTCATGCTCCCTACCCGATGGCTCCAACAAATACAGGACGCCGAGATACGAAGTGGTAAGAACACGAGTGGAATAAATGACGGGATAAGATTTTGTATCGAAGTAACTGTCAATTACATATAAACAAGAGTGAAGGCGTTATAGCCAAGTCCCAAACAAAGACAGAAAGCAAAAGCAGAGGCAGGAATGAGTGAAAATAAAATCTCAGAAGCCTCCCTTCCCCTGCACTCTCGCAACAGCTCCCATCAGTCCCTTAACCAACTGCGACGCCCCTCCCTTCCCAAGCTTACTATCCACCGCATTCCCCTCCTTATCTTTCCAATACCCATCTTTCTCATCCACCTTTCCGAAACGAGCTGTGTTTTGGTTTGCATCGAGTCCGGCATGCCATTCGGAACACATTTCGGGAGAATCGACCATTATGTTAATTTCTTGGGAGTGGAACCAGGATTGGGTGTCTGAAGAAACATGTCAGGAATTTAAAGGTATTGAGGACTGAAGGGTAATAATTTATTTACCTTGGTTTCCATTGCCTTGGATTGCAACTTGATCATCTATCGTACAGAACTTGACTAACAAATAACCTATGAGCAAGTGTAGATCCATGATAATAAGGAGTCGTACCGTGGCAATTTCGCCTCTTATCCGCCGCATCCATCGGAACAAACTGATCTTTAGCAGTATACCAGTAAACCTTAAGGAATTGCTGTTTCTTTTCCGCATTCAGCTTTGCGTACATTTCCCTGATGACTTTGCTATTGGTTCCGCCTTGGCCTGGAAGGAGCTCTGCGTACGGTCAAAGAGAGCACATGTGCGGATAAGCTAGAAGAACGCACCTCCTCCATCGTTGAATCCGAGATCGAGATACAAGGTGCATTCCACACCGCGACGACAGGCATCCAGGATGGCTTCGACGACTGGAACAGCATTAAATGTAGGGGATTGACTTCACAATGCATGAGATGAATATTTATCGTCGATAAAAGATTGTACCCAGACGCACATGAAGATATTCTTCTGGGCAAGCCTGAATCCCGCCAACCAAGCGACATTCTGAGGGACATGAAGATCGCTGTGTCCGGGTGCTAATGAATCCAATCAATTAGTCCACGACATTTGCACATAAAGGTCGAGACACGTACTGCCATGAGGAGGCCTGTTGACCATAACGATAGGAAATGGATCACGAGGTTTATGTAAGATATGAGGATGGAACCCTTTGGCGGTTTCATTGTCTGCTGTCGGGTCGGTTTGTTGCATCCCAGCATCTGTAAAAAAAAGACGATAAAAATAATTTAGTTATATATTAAATAAAGTAGGGTGGCTTCAACTGACTGAGGTGATCCGCAACAGCCCTAGCTACACCCTTCTTTGCGGCAGCAGCTTCAAGTTCGGCATCGGCGTTTCTGACCTCTTCTGCGTCCGTTGCTTCGGGCTGAGGAAGATGTTGCTTTGCGATTGGATCTGGATCATTTTGATCGGCCTTCCTACCAGGTTCTGTAGAACATCTGTATGAGAAATTATATTATTAAATGGTAATCGAAGAACATACGGTCGGTATCTGAGGGGAGATGAGGAGGCGCGGAAGTTTCGAGATCCTTCTTGTGCTGATCGGAGACTTCTGTGCGAGGTTGGGTATCACGTCGTTCGACGTGAGGGTTTATTTCGGATTCGCTTCCGTGAGGATTCCAATATTTTCTGTCCGTGTTTGCACCATGAGCGAAAGATTGGTCTATAGGATAAATTTATCAGTAGAGCGTCTTCAAATATTTGAAAAGGCGTTTTCTGTACCTTTCACATAGCGACTATCGTCTGAAACCTTGGTATCCTGTGTCTCTTTAACAGGATCCTCGGAGAGCAACGGCAAGGCTGGTTCGAGCACATTCGCCCAAGAGAGAAGCGACATGTCGTAAAAGGCGTCAACGATGGGACCTTCGATGTGTGTCATCATTTCAACATTGACTCGATCCTACAACGTGGTAAATTAAATTGAAGGGTATCTGTAAATGAGACGAATATACCTGGATATTATTGGAATTAAGACAGGCAATTTTCCTATCGACGATCATGTACTTTGAATGAAAGGTACCCATGATTGGACGGTGGTAATTCTAATAAAAATTGAAGTTAAAGCAATGGAATTTTTCCATTACGAAAGACATACCATGACTTCGAATTCAATATTAGGAATTTCCTCCTTCTTGGGCAGACCAACCGCCTCCCAGTCTTCAGCAGGAACCTGTTGGTGATTCTTGAACACCTGTGTGAGATTTCCTCTGTCGTAGATCAACTTCACGACTGGCTTCTTGGGTTTGCCCTCGTGTTTCTGGGATAACTCAATAAGAGCTTGGTGAATCCTAAAGAATGTTTGATCAGAGCAAATGTAAAATAGAACTGAAGAAAGACGAACAAGGAAGAAGAATAAGAGGTCTCCCAATAAGTTGTCGCGATCATAACTTCGGTTTGAGCGTTCGCGATGAGGTTTCTGTAGTGCCTCATAATATCAGGAATTCTAAAAAAAAATCAGAAAAATCAAGTAATAATAAAAATACTGGGACGATCACGTACACTGAAACGATGGTCAAAGGAATGACCCCTGACGACCCAAGCAACGGAGGAGAGACCATTCCGACCCATGGATCACGTTCAAGAGTTTCGAGGACATCACAATAGATCTGGTCAGTGAAGAAATGGGTATTAGTTATAACGAGAAGGCGGTCGTTCCGCTCACCATCAAAAACAAGTCACTCGGCTTATAAGGAAACTTTCCACATTTCTCAGCCCACGCGAGGTCTTCAGAAGTATAATCTTCCCGGTTTCTGGCTCTTCTTAACATTTTCTTGGCATCTTTGGAGCTACCGTCATATCCATGTTTATAGAGTGCCGAAGCTAATTTCGCGATCGACTCGTTCGGATGAGCTGCCACGGCCTTGATGAGGGTCTGGTCGCTGTTCGTGAGCTTGAGGATGGCTTCAGAGGGCATTTCTGGAGGATGTTAGTTAGAATCAGCAAGCATACGCTGTAACCTTATATGTGGGTTCCACTACAGCATCATCGCTATTTCTGTTGGTCGACGTCATGGGTAAGTGACTGATGGAGGAAATGCAGTGTGGGTTACCGTGGGCGCAATAGGCTCCCGCGGTCCATAACAACCCACGACGTTCGCTTGCTTCAACTTTTTTTTTGCGGATGAAACGCTGGTTAGACATGATGGTCGTCAAGACTACACCATTTAAAACACAACGGCAATTGTATGGGTAATATTTCTTGAACACTTCACCTCAAACAAGCCCGATTCAGGGTTCAGAGCTATCGCCACGCGTGAATATTGCAGCAGCCCCAGAATCGAGCATAGCACTCGTCCTTCTATGCTTAGTGCTGTACATGCGTGTTTGCTATTTTGGGGAGACTCAATTCATGCTGCCCGTTGTTAATAATATTGTGTTGTAGATTAAATGCATAAATTTCTGTGGATGCAACATTATGGACCCCACTATGTCTAAGGGTTGTCTGCATGCATTATTTTTGCATGCCACTGTACAAATGGGGAAAAGACAGGGTTGAACAAATATGAAACAAAGGTAAGTCAGAAGATAACAATAAGAAGTTCAGAAGTTCAGAATGGGGTTCAGAAAGGTCAGAAGTGGAACAGGTTGTGACAATCTCTTATTTCATTATATAATGCCTCTGAAAAAGACAATCATTGGTGCACCTTTTATCAAACTCTTGATTGATTCCTAATATAATAAACCTTTAATATGATGGACATGTAAAATTGTGGTCCAAGCAGATCATTCGCAGTTCATGGTCTCCCAGGATTGTCGCTGTTCCACACTGGCATTACCGTTCTGGGGTGTCTCAGTGGGATATTACCCCGTTATTACTATTTGCCCTCTCGTGTTCCTGTACCATATACGCGGCCAATACACTGACACGACTCAGAGAAGTCCACGCCAGCCTTAAGAGTGATAATTAAGCCAAAATGTATCATTGTTGCTCAGAAACTCAACAAAATTACAATACAGTAATATGGCAAATACAGTGTTCTATTATGGCCAAAGTTGTCTCGTTCTTTTCAAGTCCTTTCTTCAACCTCGGGCCTCCCCAGAATCGCGTAAAGCAGGGAGTACATGCATAAACTGTGCCGGTGTAAAAGTCGGTCTTGTGAAATCTATTTGATCTCGATGCCTGTGGTTTTGAAGGCCTATTGTCTCAGCTGTGAAGGTCCTGTATTTGGTTCTTCCTTCTTGAGTGCGCAGAGATCTGAAATCAGGCTCTGTATAAGTAATTGGAGATTCCGAAATGAGGTATGAACATGGTAAACAATTAAATCATGCGTGTGTAGTGTTGGAATACGAGCGCTGCGCAAGGGTTCATTCAGCTCCTTTAATTCACCCCTATATGCTGTTGCTTTCCCCATTTTCATTTTCCTTCATTTCCCCCATTTATCCATTATTCCGTCGACCCTTTTTTCTACTCATTGTGTATTTAAACGTAACTACAATAATTGAGAACCCCGCGCGATTGTGAGGGTCTCTGCTAAATCCCGGGTGAGGCTCGAAGACCCCCTCATCTCAACATGTAGTACTCCAAAAAATTCCGACCATGAGTTTCCGTTTAATTTTGCTTCAGCTTTGGCTGGAATAAGGCTAGTACTTGTACTTATATTGCAAGCAAATTGCAAGTAGAAGTTAGCGCTTTGCTGCGTTGCCAAGGTATGTAACCGTGGGAGAAATGACGCTTTGATGTGACATCAATGTGACGCCTTGTGTTGACTGTTTCATGCTCTCGTCTGCTCTCCCTCCAAAGAGTCCAAACGATGCAGACTGATAACTGAGCAAAGGCATCCACAACTACCGCCCCAGTCTTCCCGATTAACTCCTCATATCCCGGTCATCACCTTCGCCGTCGCCATCGCCGCTTCAGTCGTCCTCGCCCTCCCCGTCTCTGTCCCT
>Ga0157379_10003883_pt1 | contig 12735 bp, 12 predicted proteins | sample S25metaG_FD_121802 | JGI IMG/M metagenome (GOLD analysis project Ga0157379, IMG submission 121802) | Switchgrass rhizosphere microbial communities from Kellogg Biological Station, Michigan, USA - S2-5 metaG | ecosystem: Host-associated > Plants > Roots > Rhizosphere > Soil | place: USA... | reverse complement strand
TAAACAGGCCCTTGGATCATCTTCCCTGGTGATGTTCCATGCTCCCGGTGCAGCTGTTGTAATGCAAGGGTGGCCATCTGCTGCTGCATCTTGTCGCCAGACACGATGGCTGCTTTCACGTCCTCAGTAAGGGCGGCGACTTTATCGCGGATGGGGATCATGTTAGAGGCGGCACGAGCGGAGGTGATGGTCAAAGTGAGGCCTATCAAACGCACAAGGACGGTGGTGACGACGATGGTGCCCCACCAAGGCATGCCAGTCGTAATATGGACCAATTCGAGTGCACCTTGGATGGCGCCGATGGGGGACCACCCGACGAAGCCTAAAGCATGCAAGTCGCCGAATTGGAGGGCGGGTGGTGGAATGGAGGCGAGTGTGCTGGGGTCGGAAGAGATAGCGGATATCAGATTGTCAGAGACAGAGGAGGGGTCAGCAGAGACGATATTGTCTGAGGGTGTAGTTGAGGCAGTTGATTCTGGTGGTGAAGTGGTTCGATTAGAGGTTGATTTCGAGGAGAACCAGAAGTTTCTTCGTGTACTTGGTGTTAATAGAGGTGGAGCTCGTCTTGAAGCGAAGCTCAATGGTACCGTGGATAATCTGCTCCCAACCACAGCAAAGACAGGAGGCCTACCGGAACTCCATTAAACAGAATAAATATGAAATTAAATTAAAAAAAACACACCTTTGCAGTCTGACTGCACTGCTCAATCCTCGACACCAGGACATGTCGTGAATTCCTACCGAACGCTTCCGAAATTTGCCTCGGAAGCAAAATAGCGGCACAGCCACATGTGGCGGACGCCCGTCACCACGAGCGCAATATTCGACGGCGCAACAAGCGGGACAAGAGATAGACAATTCGGGGATGCGATCTTGATTCAAAATCTCCTGACCATGTTCAGAAGCTTTTTGAGGTTTACATACCTTTTTTTCTGGTAAATTGTTTAATTTGGATGCATGGCGTTTCGCGTTTAGAGACCATAGAGATCAGGAATTCTGTCCCTCTATCCTCTAAAAAAATTACTGCTTCAGTCAAGTCACGTAGTATGAAGGAACAGTTAAGTAATCTTCCCTCGCCGGAGTTTCAGGAGAACCGTCGAACATAACTAAGCATCGATGAAGACGATGAACACGGGGTAATTTCATTCTGTTGAATTTCCTATTATTGATCAATATAGTTGGAGCCAACAGAAGAGTTTGCGCGGCTGACCTTGAATGAAACTTCAGAGAAACGCCACGATCCTTGAGAATCTCGTGAGTATATATTTTACGACCATAACATTCGTCTCATAGCATAAACCATTTGCTTAGTATTAGATAGCGAGTCGCCGAGGAGGTATGGAAAAGAGTGCACCGAAAGCATTCCAGAAAATATGCCGTGGGTAAATTGGACGAGACAGATTTATGAAGATATCGGCATTCCCCTGACATCGCACAAGATATTCGTCCTGAATTGGTTACTCAAACAACCTGAGGTCGGCACGGTTTCGGAAGACGTAAGGGGTATCCAATTGTTTTATCAGGACTTCTCAAATCTTTATTCAGTCGTGATGAGGCAATAGAGAAATTTAAGGACTACTTTATAAGCTACTATTAGACTAGAGGAAAATATAATTGGAAACGAGATTGCTTTTTGTCCTAACTATAATACAACTCCATCCAACAGAAAGAAAGGGTCTATGCTCTGAGTATACTGCTCAATATTCCAAAGCCTTGACACCAGCCTCGAAACATCTATCGCACACCAGGTTGAAGTTGACACACTGGCACACTGCACTTCCCACTCCTGGAGGAACGCATCTATTCCCTCCCTTATTTGATACGATGGGAAACATTTATTTAGGTTCACAGCCAGTGTCTCCCCTTTCTGTGCATCCAATCTTTGAATGCGACTTCCAATGGCATCATAGAGTGCTAACGGAAACTCGTTTAAAAGACGCATATTCAGATCGGACCCCAGCAGATCCAACTCCGAAAACACGGGGCAAATATCGGTGTATAAGTCCCTGTTCAAAAAGTCGATGATATGGTCGCGGAGGATGTAATCCCTGAGTGCTGGTGTCTCCAGGCGATGCATTTCTCGCATTAGAGCGAGGAAGACTTCTGAGGATTGGTCGATATTTCCACTCCAACTGAAGGACGGCACATCCGCACTGGAAGCAACGATACATGCTCGAATAGCATCTGGTATTTCGTAGTCTGGCATTTCGGTGTCAACGGGTGCACCGTCGTTAGATTGCACCATGACCTCTTTCAAAGCAGGGAGGCAAAGCATCGAAAATAATTTTTCAACGCTCTCCACTGCATTTCCAACCAGTAAACAGTCAAAGATTCGAGAAACATGGACACTGTCCTCCCACTAATGGTCATTTGGAGCCCAGGAACTGGGTCATGGCACAAAACTGTACATGTTACGACATTGGGATAAAGCACCATTAGCTGAATGAATTCCTCCATTGTGTGAAGGTGTTCAGGATTATGATAAGCTTTGAGGCGCTCCCCCAAGCGTAAATCACCAATCGATTGGACATTAATTGTTTAGGACCAAATTCGCATAATACTACATAAGATTCGGCGCGTCGAGCCCTTTGGGAATTTGCCAACATCGTTCGGAATCATGATAAAAGCGGAGATACTGAGGCATCGGAGCTTTAGTTTCTATATTCTCGCCGAAGACCCTGTCAGTGAAAATTTCACCAAGGTCCTGATACGGTGTAAATGCAGGAGGAGCTTTCCGAGATCTTGTGCGAAATACTTGCACCTCCATTCGGCTGGTCAATGTAGATGCATAATTGCAGATCTCTAGAGCAGGTGAGCCTGTTCTTGAAAATGAATCCTGGGTCGCCATCGATTCTTGCTCCCTGGATGACTATCTGCCGAAAGAGATGCGGGGTACTGGAAACGATATCTTTCCACCTATGATATACCTAAATGAGGTTAAGAGGAGACCTCTTCCTTGGAATAACTTCTCCGTTTTCGATGGATGGGATACTGTCAGGATCCAACCCTCGGGACGTCCTGGAGAGTAAAAAGGAGCACACCACAGAAATATTTGGGAGAGAAGCTCGAGAGGGAGCTTATGTATGGGTGAAGAAGGTGCAAGAATGGGATGATGGTTGTGAGGGGTGCGCTCCCTTTTCGGAACTTGGTTGCGCATGGGCAGGGAATGACGTTTTCCACGTTTTTCGATGCCCTGAAGGACCTGTTGCCATGTACGCACTAATGATGCCGCGAGCCCTCCCACTTCCCTTTTGCGAAGGCGGGGCGTTGCTGTGAAAGAAATCTTGGTGTCCATGCGGACTTCGCATTATCGTAAGAGGTGAGGGGGAATAGCCGGATGATTGCGGCACGGAGAAGTGGTGAATAAGACAGCTTACCTCCCTCCATGTTTAAATACTCGAGTAGAACTATTGTATCCCAAAGTAAAGTCGCCTAGCTTATTCGAGGTCGAAGACCTGGTGCGCTTCATCTACATGGTTCCCAATGTCTTGATCAGTACTGAGGTAAAGCTCAGGAGTAGCAAAAGCTAAGCGCTTACGATTAAAGCCAATCACATTCCCCTCTTCATTCAAAACCCTCGCAAATTTCAATTGAAAAGGCAGATCCTCGAAGTAATATCATCTTTTGGTACAATAGGGAAGTAGAAATCTAGAGATACACATAAAATGAATCACAGAGAGTAGAAGAAATACACAGTGAATAGAACCGATGAAGAACTCAAGCCGTATATACTCGCACATGCAGTGGCATCTGATAACCTTCTTCCCATTTGTCTTTGACATATGGACGTTGAAGGACGCTACAAACAATGGGTTAACAGGAGTGATCTTCAGAAGCAATGAAAATACGTACGCATTCACTCTTCGGATCTCCTGGGATGGAGTAAAGACGAACTGGGAGATCAACGTGGCCAAGAATATTTTTATTTCCGCAAAGGCGAACTTCCATCCTATGCAGGACTAGATACCATGGGCATTAGCAGCATATAAGCGACGGGATAAAAAGAAAGCTTACATGACCACCCATTGAGAAAGATAATACACCACCCAAACCTGGGTGTGATTTTGCAGATGCTGGAAGATTCGACCACCTCCCAGGTCTAGCGCCAAATGTAAGTTTATAATGCGTACGGAACACAACAATGCACTCACTTGAACAACAAAGCATCCTCCCCCCACACTTTGGTGTCGATATTGAATCCTTCGAGGGGGATGTGAATATACGTCCCCTTCCGAATTCTTATCTCACAAGCCTTGGAACCATCTTTAAGCGTAATCTCGTCGGATAGAGGAATCACATCGTCCTGAGACGCCGCACGAATGGTGCTGTGCACTGGAGACGATAAGCGTAGAGTTTCTTTTACGACAGCATCCAAGTAAGGAAGGGAATCAAGGCGTTTCGAATATTCTTCCGGACTCAAGTTTGACGGGACCGATCTGATTTCTTCTCGTAGCTGATTTTGAATGGAAACGTCTTTTGCGAGGAAGTTTAGACACCAGCAGATTCCTATACCAGATGATTCCGAGCCAGCGAAGAGAAAGTTGTTGATTTGATCCATGAGTTGGGTGTCATCGAGGCGTTGAGACGGATGGAGAGCTGGATTAATGTTTGCTTCGACTGAAAGAGGGAAAAATATAAGTAATGGTGGCAAAACGTAAGGAACAACCAACGCACTGAGCCGGCTCAAAAGATCAGGTGCACAATCAGATGTCTCTTTCTCATGAGAAGCCTTTGTGACGTCCGACACGAAAAGCTGTTTCTTGTTTTGAATGACCGTTTGTCCGAAGTTGTGAATAACTTTCATATTTCGTTTAAATGTCTCCGACAATTTGGTTGGCTGAAGCAAAGGCCGTTAGCAAAGAGGATACCAGTGAGAGTAAGACGCACACGAAATTTGGTTATCCAAGGAATGTGGATCTGAATCATGAAATCAAGGGGAGATCCTGTGATGAATTGCTCGAACATTTCGTTATATGCTGAATCGCAACATAAGAGAAGTATATGTAAAATTCAGAATAAATACGCTACCTTTATAGATGCTTTGACTTTCGTCTCTAAGACCATTAAAATCGTAATCGAATGCTACGAGAAATTAGTTTGATAAAATATAAAGTGCAGTGATCAACGCTTACATGCAAGACCAATGACATCTAGAGTCGCTCGTCCAACCCAGCGGATAACATCTACCTCTACCATTTTTTCTTCTTCAGACGTAGTATTCTGGTTAGACCCAAGAGTAGCGTGCAAAACGTCACAGAGCTACAAAGCAATATTCAATACTGCCTCTTAAGAAATGGAAATGACACTTACTTCTGCAGCTTTCTCCACGAAAATAGGACAGTATAGTCGACGGACATTCGCAGTGGTGAAGGCAGGTGAGGCAATCTTGCGCTATTCAGAAGAGAGAAATCATGAGCCCAATGTGGCGTCCCTATTTAATCGTACGCACCATGTAACCATGACCTTCTCCTTCCATGATCGATAACCCTGTAAATCTCATAATCAGCTTGTTCTCTTCGCAGAAGATTTAATTGAAATACCTTGGCCTATGAAATTGGATAGCAGACGTTGTGTTTGCCAAGGTTTCTCGTATATGGGAGAATTGAGGATGTATGATAGGGCACGGATATCACTCGTAACGAGTCTGTAATCGTGCTAAAGACTGAAAGTATTAGAAGACTGCCAACCACTGGGAAGAGCAGAAGAACGCACTCTACCAAATCCGTTGAATCTAAACGTCCGTCCGTACTTCTCGACCCATTCATTATGTTGAGCTTGATCAGCCCTGCTCAAATTACTTCATTTAAACATTGAATGACTTCGCAACGCGTCTGGCACTCACCCTACGACAGCACCGTATCCACCTTGGAAGAACGATCTCTCTATTCCGTCCAAATTACGCAGAGGATCTGTCTTCTCATTCCAGTATAATTTGATGAGCCAAATGAAACCAATCATGGCTATCAAACCGAGGAATACAACGGGAACGATAGCTACCCATATCAACTGCGAGTAGAACAAGACTGATTGCAAGGAGAACATAGTGATGGGGAAGAGGCACGGTGGACGAAACAGATTGTTAAATAGGCCTGCACTTTATATATGTCTGTAGGTCGTTACCACAACTCTGTATTAGTATCGCGAGGATATCCTCATTCAGTCGGCCAATCGATTGGACGCGGAACTGGCATGCATGGTGGGTACATATATCCCTCAAACTATCCTGTCACTAGATTATAGAGAAGCTCCAGACAGGATATCTCTTCAAAGGGTTTGATGCTTCCGGGTTAGGCTTCTAGACAGGCGTCTGTACGCCAGGTCCGTGGGCAATACCGCTTGCCTTTGTTCTCCCTCGTTCATTGTTCTCGGAAGCCTTGGTGAAATACGTTTGAGACAGAGATGTAGACTAGCATGTAAGAGTGCATTGTGCTTGTAGGGTCACTCGGACATAAGGCGGAAATTACTTGCGTTACTTACTGTATCTACTTGTTGGTGAATTTTATTGGATAGTTGTCGGAATTTGCCCATAAGAAGAGGAAAGGTCGATAACAAACGAAAGAGATATAACCAAAAGAGTTCTGTTGAGATATCCGTCGAATTGAGAGGATTTCTTAATAAGCAGTCTTACCTCTTACGTCAGCATCCTCGACGCGTCTCAAGCGCCCAGTACAGAACGCGTCACCCGTATACTTCCTACACTTTCTACAATGGCCAACCCTTCAGTCGCGGACTTGCTCACTGAAGCTCAATCTATCCAGAAGACTGAACCACAACGAGCTGTAGATATTTACAAGCGTATCTTAGAACCTTCAGGGAAGCAGGCGCAATCACACGAGCAAGGTATATTTCTGTGGCCGCAAGCAAGCATTTGCTAATTTGTTGCAGATGCTACTCGAGCAAGGGAACAAGAGACAGCGTTATTGAAGCTAGGGGAGATATACAGAGATCAACAGTCAGTTGTTCTATCACCATTCCTCCGTTGGACTGCACTGAACGTTGCCTACAGAAATGCTGATGGTCTTGCTGAAGTTATTCTCACTTCGCGGGCATTTATGGCTTCATCTACCGCAAAGGCTAAGACAGCTAAACTCAGTGCGTACCCCAGCAGTATATTCTGACTCACTGTCGTCCTGACTTCCAAATGTTTAGTCCGCACTCTCCTTGGCCACTTCAACTACATTCCCAACTCCATCCCCATCCAAACCCGTGTCCTGAATGAAGCTATCGAATGGGCAAAGGCTGAGCATCGGATATTCTTGAAGCAGAGTCTAGAGACTCGTTTAGGTAGGATTGCTGTTAGACTTGTTTATCCCAGGCTGACCAACTACTTTGTACAGTGTCACTATACCTCACGACTCGCTCCTATAAACCCGCCATCGCACTTATTGATACTCTTCTCGGAGAACTCAAGCGGTTAGATGACAAGCTCGTCCTAACGGAAGTACACCTTCTCGAGAGCAAAGTCTACCGTGGAATTGGAAATCTTGCCAAGGCCAAGGTATTTGCAAACTTCTTATTTCCTTTTTCTGTTCTTACCATTATTCATAGGCTTCACTTACCTCTGCACGGACCGCAGCTAATTCCATCTACTGTCCACCTTATCTTCAAGCTGCTCTTGACCTACAGAGCGGTATTTTACACGCCGAGGACAAGGACTACACAACAGCCTATTCGTACTTCTACGAAACATTCGAAATGTTGGGTGCTCAAGTACGTGTTTACTTTTTTTATTTTGAACGGTTGAGCTAATCGGCTTATAGGAAGGAACAAATCCTGAGCAAGAGGCAGGATCTGTAGCCCCAGAGGGCGGTGCACTAACCGCTCTCAAGTACATGCTTCTGTGCAAAATCATGTTGAACCTGGTACGAATTGTTTTAACTCGTTTACCATACTTCCTCTAATTTTCTGTCTGTAGCCAGAAGATTTACCTTCCTTACTCTCCATCAAGCTTGCAGTACGATATGCCCAACTCCGTGAGGTCGAATCGATGCGCGCGGTTGCCCGTGCGCATCAAAACCGGAATCTCGCGGAATTCGAGAAAGCATTAAGAGATTACCGCGAAGGTATTTCTTATTATTTCTCTTGCTCGCAGACGTCTGATTCTTTGCTTGTTTTGTTTTCAGAACTTTCATCTGATCCAACGATTCGCTCACATCTTGCCGCGTTATACGATACCCTTTTGGAACAAAATTTACTGCGCATCGTTGAACCGTACTCAGTCGTTGAGATTGAATACGTAGCGCAGCAGGTTGGACAAGAGCGACAAGCTGTTGAGGCAAAGTTAGTTTTTATTTATTTCGAAAATCCTCATATTCTAAGCCAATCGTATTTGTTTAGACTCTCTCAGATGATCCTCGATAAGACTTTCCATGGTGTTCTGGACCAAGGACGAGGATGTCTCCTTGTCTTTGATGAGCCCGAGGAGAGTCCTATGTATGGTACTGCCATCGAGTTACTCGAACAAGTGGGTACTGTAGTAGACAGTCTATACGCAAAGGTGCGTCTGATTGATTCAGCATAATTTCACGATTCCTCATTGGGTAATTCCTTCAGACAACAAAGATTGCGTAAAGCCCCAGTCTCAGTCCTGGGTAAGCCTTCAGTGTTGTTCTTGTAGATAGTATTTTTTGGAGTGGCCGGTAGTTGGTTTGATTGGTGCCTCGTGCTACAGGCAGAGTAATTCCTCCGATACATTCCTTCGTTTAATATATAACAAAACAAGCAAGGTTGACCTATAGAGCGCTGATTTTCTTTGAACGAGGATCAGGTGTATCACCATTCTCTTCAGCGAAGTGCCAACGAGACGCGTGGAACTTCCTTGACATTTTTGCATTGGCGGGCTCGGTGGGTTCCTAACGCCGGAAAAACGGTTTGTCCTCAGTTCCGTGAATCCGTTTACGGCATTGATTTTCTTGGCAATTCCTTTGCATTCACAAGCACCTGGTTGAAATAACTGCTCAATTGAAATACAGTACACCTGCTCATAATGCATAGTGCTCGGGAAGGGCGAATTCTGATGCATTATCAGAATTATGCATTATGAGAGGGTATTTTGGGTGGTGCCTGCCATTTGGTTCTGCCAAAATCTGATGCATATGAGAAATATACATTATGAGATCATGCATTATGAGCAGGTGTACTGTACTGTGATGCCGACTTTTCATTGGGATGCCCTCAGGCTGGAGCTCCAATATTTCCGCCATATAATTCAATTAAAGGTTGTAATAATTCAGCAGTTTTTTGGCCCGCAGATATAGATAATTGGATAGGGCTGCGTCAACCTTCTGAGGGTGAGAAGGAGCCTTTCTGGATAGGATGCTTGCGTAGATTCGGAATCAGATTCACATTCCGTCGGCAGTTTCCCTTGAACTGTCCCTTTTATCGTGCGAGCAAAAAATTATCATCAATGCATGTATTGAGCATTCTGCATAGCTATTATTCCGGGTCCGAGGGTGTCTCGAGGGATGCACAAATCTTCACAGCGTTGGCTGTTCAGATTAGATTTGGATTTCGTTCTAGAGTAGTTTGATTGCAATATCCGGGGAGTGACTACGGTGTGGTTATCATATAGTCCATGGTGCTGTCAGTATGTTAGTAATAACATGTACTGGTAAATGGGCGCTGTGGCGAAAGGTGTGGGATGGCTTACAGGTATCTCGCCGCTGTTCACCATCAAAGTGATCGTCGCAGCATGGACGCTGGGTAATGAAACTTTTAAGGGGGCATTTGAAAATGAATTTGCATGCTGTTGTTATCCTTACCCGCCTGGGTACGTATACCCAGTTCCCGCCCGGCCTACAGTTCTTTCGAGACCCATCACCATCATGATGGGTCGGCATAGCTTTGGGCCATTTACCAGTATCTCTAAAGTAACTGTGGCTAAGATAATGAACTGTAAGGGGTACAGCTCGCGTCAAAGCTACGGTGACATGCTAGCGATGCACCTACTTAATAAATGGACTAGTACTCGGATCTCTTGGGAGGAAGCTGTGGAATTCATCAACCGAGTCTGGTTAGAAGGCAATCTGGGCGGTTTACATAGGTCTGAGAGAATCTTTGAGGTTGTCAATAATCAGAGGATCAACCATATCTCGCAGTTCATAACTACATATGGAGTGAGCGGAAATGTCGCTTACGACGTGGTGGGATAAATACAGCTCATAGTTATAAATACTGCTTCATGGCTATAAAAACACCCTGGTATTGGATTTGTACTAGAAGCGAATCCCGAGGTAACCGAGTAAGCCAAAGCCCTCTTGGAATCAATTGTTTAAAGGACAAGATAGGGGTAAATGAACTGTGTTCTACATCTAAGATTTACGTTCAGGAGAATTGGCCACCATCTTCCAGCCCAAGTTGGAAGCCAATTCACCAGACTCGCACATATATATTAGGGGCTCTGCGTCTTCTGTCTAGAACTCTGTAGAGAACCTATTCAATGTCAAGGCGCATAATCGGTGGAGGTAACGTGAATTATTCGTGAATGTTGACTGGGAAAGCTATGAATGCAAAAGAAAACACAGGTACCCGAAGAAAAATGTACGGTCATTATTTGGACCTCATCGATTCTGTTGGAAACGAGCCGCCAGCGGTCCCTAAATAATAACAGCTTCTAAGACCCCCTCAACGAGGTAGAAACGGTGAATCCAAACAAGTCGAGGGAGTTTTGCAAGGGAACGTGATGACCCCCAAGTCCAGACGATCATAAGCAGAACGGCCATGAAGTTCTTTTGAACTACAGGGATTTAATTAAACTGTGAGTACAAGGGTGTAAAAAGGTGACTTACATATAGCTGAAGTAAACACCCTGAATAACTTAGTGGCCTTTACTACTTGAGCTTGATGATTTAGGTTTTCCGGTTAACGTAGGTCTACGTGGCGGGGGCTGACGATTCAGGAATTCAGGAGAGTAGCCTGGGGGAAGTTCGACGACTTGAGTGCCAGGTGCTGTAATGACGCTAACAGGAGCCCTCCCTGAATCATGGTGAATTACGTAGACCTGTCCACCATTGTCTTGCGAAACGCTCTGAGATTCCCGTTCGTCCATCGAATTTGAGCTTGCCGAACGAGGACGGACGGGACTCAGTGGATGTGAAGAACCTGCTGCTGCTCCTCTATTTGACTCGGGTTGGAATACTTCCGTTTCGTAATGTTGTGGTAATGCGTGACTCGAGGGAGAGGTGAACTGTGAATATTCTCTTTGACGCTGTTTACTTGATGCTGACGAATTCGGCGTGACAGCCCCAGGGGAGAGAAGGCCTTCCCTGCTCGGACGGTGCATATGACTTGGTGTAGTAGGCACTCTATCGGGAACCGTATAAGGCTGGATATGGTCAGAAGAGTCTCCAAGGACACCTCTACTAGCAGGTCGTGGTTTCTTCATTGAACGCATTTGCCGTCGAAGGAAGAACCTGGTGACCAGAGCAGACAGCGTAGCTCCCAAAATTAAAGCTCCAGCTGCCGTCCCTGCAGCAATGCCAATCGAAAGAGTCTTCTTATTCGATGCACTGCGACTTATCAGTTAATATTCAATTAATCCGTTTAAATATACGTACGGAGTCATAGAAAGACATTCGATATCCCCCTGCGCTGAGTGAAGCAGACCATTTGACCAAGTTACACCATGGGTGTCGACTAAAGATACGAAGAAAGAAGATGCCCATGACTTTCAGGGAGATGAGATCGAGTGCCTAACACATACTTCATACTAAGACTTACCAAGGAAACCGTCCAATTAATGGGGGCCATACTATTGGAAGTAATATTCAATGGCGGATGAAGAGAAGGTGCTACTGTTAGCGTAAATGGGGGGGTTCCGTTGACAGGCGTAACTTGTAGATCTGTGCACTGTTGAAGGAATTCATTAATATGAAAGTCATAAAGGGGTTTGCGGCTCACTGAGGGAATCCAGCCGAACATGGATAAAGGACCTGAGGACGAAGACAGTTTTGCGTCTAAAATTGTGGAGGGCATCGTAAAATTAGCGCAAGTAGCTGTTGTATTTGGATTAGGGTAGACTGTATAAACGTCCTGGCATCCTCTGGAGATAAATCAGTCCTGTGGACTGTCTCGTTTTGGCGGGCTTACCCTGTGTTTCCGTTCGAATCAAACTTGAGAGAAATATGGTCAGTTCTTTGTAGATAGTTCTCGGTGGGTTGTTTTACCATGCAAATTTGATACTTTGAAACTCAAAGATTAGTGCGAACCCTTCTCAAACGATAATTAACATACCAAAGTCCCGGGAGCAAAGGGTATCGTTACATCCTACTCAAAACTCATCAAGAAAATTTTCCTTCGAAGGAATCGGTCACATACTGCTCTAGGATTCGGACCAGCTGGTATAATGAAAGGAAAGATATAATTCCTGAGGGGGCGAGTGGGTTTAGAAGAAAAAGGCATAGTTTCACACATGACGTACGAGGTGTATATTTGAAGATAGTACGGCGCAATCCCATCAGGTCTTGAAAAGAGAATAAAAAGCTTAGGGATATCGATAACGCCCCTAAATGTGGCGAACTCACCCAGTGGCAGCGCCACGTTGCCAAGTTATGTGTATCGTCTCGCACTGGGCAGTCGTCGGAACAGGGAAAGGACTTCCAGGCACGTTCCAGTCGAAAAACCAAGACTGAAAAATAGAGAGAAAAATACAAATTTTGTCAATGGTACTTGGCAATCATCGCCGAACTAAGGCAATACTTACTTGGGACATCCAGTTGGATGTGGTCACCGCTGCGG
>Ga0157379_10003882_pt1 | contig 12736 bp, 13 predicted proteins | sample S25metaG_FD_121802 | JGI IMG/M metagenome (GOLD analysis project Ga0157379, IMG submission 121802) | Switchgrass rhizosphere microbial communities from Kellogg Biological Station, Michigan, USA - S2-5 metaG | ecosystem: Host-associated > Plants > Roots > Rhizosphere > Soil | place: USA... | reverse complement strand
TCTTGAAGAAGTATAGCACTCTTATTCGTCATGCTACATTAATCACCACTTACATACTTTCAGAATCCGTCGTAAACGACCTTCACTTCGATTGATCGTTTCCAGTGCGACACTTGATGCTCAGTCATTCTTGGATTTTTTCAATTCGAACACTTCCTTGACTGGCTCTAAACCAGATGAGTCTCAGAAACAAGATGCAACTATTATCAGTTTAGAAGGACGAATGTTTCCCGTGGAAGTTGCATATTTGGCTGAACCGTGTCCAGATTATGTCAGAGAAGCTGTACGAACGATTTGGGCAATACATCTGCAGGTATGTTGATATTTTATATTTTGAAGTTGTCTGATGTTTTTGATGTTTTAATACGGTTATCAGCAAGGAGGTCCAGGGGATATCCTTGTTTTCTTAACGGGAAGAGAGGAAATAGAACGATGTCTTTCTGAGCTATCAGATTTATTGCCAGAGTAAGCTCTAACCGTACCATCATTTTCATATTTTTAAAATCATTTTCAGTCTTCCGAGAGGTTATACTGCGTTGCAGCCACTTGCGTTACATTCTGGTCTTCCGACGGACGAACAGTTATTGGTATTCGAACCAGCACCCAGAGGGACTCGTAAGGTTGTGATTAGTACCAATATTGCTGAGGTACATTTTTTTCTCGTTTATATAAATTTAAAGAATTTTCACCAGTATTAGGCTAGTATTACAATAGAGGGAATTAAATATGTGGTGGATTGCGGCTTTGTGAAGGTAAGTCGGATTAGAGTCGATTCTATGCGTGGTTTACCTGACACCATACATTAGATCAGAACATATAACCCGTCTTCCGCTTTATCATCTCTCACCATGGTACCTATTTCTCGCGCATCTGCCACTCAACGAGCGGGAAGAGCTGGTCGGACAAGCCCTGGCATTTGTTATCGGCTATATACGGCCAACGTCGCCCACTCTCTCTCCCCTGCCTCGTCGCCAGAAATTACGCGGACCGACTTAACCACCCCAATATTACAACTCAAGGCGCTGGGGATCGATGATCTCATGAAGTTCGAGTGGGTAACTGGCCCTCCAGCTGAAAGTGTACTTCGAGCATTGGAGCATCTAGTTGCTGCTGGAATGATCGGCGAAGATGGGCGACTTACTGCTTCGGGAGAGAAGGTTGCCGAGTGTCCCGTTGAGGTGTCCGTTGCCCGAATGGTAGTTTGTTATAGATTGATAATTACATCCAGAACTAATTTCCCTTTTATAGCTTTTCAGCTCAAAGGATTACAAGTGTGGCGAAGAGATCCTTACGATCGCGGCCATGGTGGCTGTCCAGGTAATCATTTTACTGAAGCTTTATTCCGTCACTTACATCTCGCAGGATATCTTCATAATACCTGACGGTGCACCAGGTGCACTTGCTGAACTTGAACGAAGAAAATTCACTGCCGAAGAGGGGGCAAGTGTCATAGCCTATTTCATATTATAATCCTTCCTTATTTTGCTTTAGGATCATCTGACATTATTGAATGGTCTGTTCCGCACGTTTTATTCAACTATCTTAATCTGACGTTCTACATTTAGCCTACAATGCTTTTATTCGTTATGGCAAGTCTTCATCCTGGTGCAAGACTCATGCTTTATCGTTTCGTGCCATGTCCCGTGCCGTCTCAATCCGTTCCCAACTGAAGAAATACATGACGCGATTCAATCTTCCGCTGCAGAGCTGCGAAGGCGATGCCAAACGATTACGACAGTGTCTTGTCAGTGGATATTGGCGCAATGGTGCACGATGGGTTGCAGACGGGACATACCGCTCTGTTCGAGGAGATAAGGTATGAATGAACCGGAAAATATTCATTGGCATTGATCCTATGGATATCATAGGTACTGCACGTTCACCCCAACTCAGTCATGTTCACTAGGAAGCCCAAAAGCGGTTGGGTTGTTTTCCACGAAATCGAGGAAACCAAAAAGACACAGTACGTACTTTTTATGTTATTCGTTCAACATATCTGATGGATTGTTTAGCATGAGAATTATTACGGAAATTGAACCCGATTGGTATGTCAAGCAACTCCTGGGTATTGGCTTATTCTTACTTTTCATAGGCTATTGGAGTTTGGCCATAAATATTTTGATAAGCGAACTGGAGCTACTGTATGAATATTCGTGATTGTAAGTATTGATACATCGAATATGCGCTACCTCTGGGCCGAGGATTCAGGGGTTTAAAGTCACGGTCCATTTCAGGATTGGGAAAGTTGTCCCTTCTTGTGTATTCTCCAAGGCAAACAAATACGATCAGCGAGATATGCAGTCTGAAATGAGTTTAATCATTGGAGAACAAGCGGGACTCCCAGGTTCTATAACCGAAGTGTACCCTATCAGGTCATCGACGACCTCAACAGCCTGAAGTATATAGAGCATAACCTCATCCAGAAAGCCCTTGGCGAGATGGGGCAAAATTGTGTGCATGGAGACGGTCGGACCATTCCTGCAGATTCAGCATTCTTGTCAGGATTAGTTGGCTCCGAGAAAAACAAAACCAAGGACCTACTATGTCTTGCCCCGTTTTTCCAATACCATACTTTTCGTTGGTTTCTTTAATGTATAATCCAATTGGCAATGAGACTGGTTTCCTTAGGACATCTAGCAAGTGCCCACTGAAAAAAATAGTTAGACCAGTTTGCCAAATGATCCAATCTTTCTGAGCAAGGTTAACACTGGGTTATGCAGCTGTGAATATATTCTCGCCTGATATTTTGTTAAGTGACGTCCAATAAGCCAGCACTATATTGTGTTCCAATTGGGTTTAGTCTCGAGCGTGCCTGGTAGATTCTGAATTGGTGACCTGAATAGCGGTTTCCAATAGAATCTTCTGTAAAATAAAGCATCCATCTAAGGAAGGTTTTGGTTGCCAATCAAGGGGGCAGCAAAGCCCGAACACTGAGCTTGGTCAGTGGTCACCAGCACCCACATCCGCCCATCCGTCGCCGCCGCCCCCTCATGCCCTAGCATCTGCAGCTTCTCGGCTTTCCAAATCCTGATAATAAAGAACTAATTTGCTCCTTCTCCGCCATCTCCTCTCCTCCTCCTAGTTACACAAACCACATAATTCCTACCCTCTGGAGCATATATTCAAGATCCTGCCGAGCCAACTTGGTTTCTGCCCAGGTCCGTCACCATTAGCAAAACACATTTTAATTTCCAAGAAATGGAAGTGGTGAGCTTCTTTCAGAAGATTTCAATCAACCTTCTTTTTCCCTGAGACATATTTAGGTTTTTAGCCAAGTTAATCACCCGTTCCAGAGAGGATATGTGGTTTAAATACAACCAAAGGCTTTTTAACAGAAAAAGAAGAATATAATCCACGGATTTATGACAGGTTTATCTACCTAACATACCATCTCCGGAGAACAATCTCAGTGCAAAAATGACTTCGGATCTGCAGAGTGTGTCAGGCACCAATTTTCAGCATTGTTTTGGCTTGATGAACTTCTTTTCTTCATCTCAAATTCTTCCCTCAGTCTTTCTCCACTAGTCCTTGTCTTTTTCTCCCCCTCTGTGTTGGTAGTTTTACATAAACTTAACGGCTACCAGATTAAACTTAGGGAGATCTGGCAGAGGACAGTCCTAGTGCTGAAAAATGTTCGAAAAAAAGCATTGATTTATATTAAGATGACATTAATGAATCAGAAGCAGCAGAAGCAGAAAAGCAGGCGGCGGCGGCGGCGGCAGCAGCGGATGGGTGGATGTGGGTGCTGGTGACCAAGCTGAGTGTTCGGGCTTTACTGCCAATAAGGGGATGCGTTTACGCGTCCCGTGACGTGCGTGACAGGACCCGTCCAATAGTTGTAGGCGCCCCATTTATGGCTTGTCCTCCACCTCCATCATGGCTGCACCTGTCCGGTCAGCCACAACGCGGTCAACGCGCTCGGTTCGCAGGAAATTCACAGGATTCCGTCACAATTCCCCCCCGACTCTTCGTGACGAACTCAATATAAAACAACTTATTGACATCCTCGAGCACGGACACACTGAGCAGGAGATCGAAGACGAAGATAGGCCAATCAAAAACGGCAAAAAACGCGCTTCGAATGGTCCTGTGAATGGGTCAAAGCGGCCGAAGAAAATTGACGTGAAAGCCGACGATGACACAGCTCCGCCACCAACTACGACCATCCCAGTTTACTCGCACTCCTTTGAGCTTGGATACACCAGGAGACCACAAAGTGATGACCGACTTTCGCATTCCCACACATTTATAAGTGGAGAAAAACTTGACCAATTGGGTTGGGTGGCAGAGGAGGAACAATTGGTGACACTATTGGTTGAGAAGAGTGGTGGCGACCCAGTGGACTTGGACCTTGGCGATGTCACAGTCCATAGTCACATCGAGATCTGTCAACTTTTCCACGGAGAGCAGCCCTCGAAAGAAACTGACAATTTATATTTTAGTCGTCATCTACTTCGACTACCCTCGGTCTCCTTGGACGATGGTGAACCGGACGGTAGCCTTCTCGAACTCTGCAAATTCTTGGAATCGACTGGACATATTTCTGTGTCCGCAACCGCTCGTCTCGTTTATCTACCAGGAGTTGAAGCGCCTGAACTTCCGTTTCAAATCCGCGTCAATGTCCTCGTTTCCTTCGTCTTCCCGAATATTTATGAGCCCGTTGTTGGCCACCCTCCTGGTAGAGGTAGCCCAGCAGATAATAGACGGCGCGTTCTATCATATATTTTTCATCCTTGCCAGGCAATCACCAACGATAATGAACGGAAGACAAAGTCCATTCGTAACTTTTACTCGATTCTTGACCCCGCCGGAGCAGTAGAAAATCAAGTTATAATTAATGCACTTCAACCCAAGGAGCTTTGTGCTACTCTCCTACCTTTCCAGAGACGCAGGTCAGTCTATTCAGTATTTTATAACATTCCTTCTTCTTCTTCTGATACTCTATGTTTCTCCCACAGCGTGAAATGGCTTCTCGAGCGAGAAGCAATGACCATTGACGAACAAGGTCAAATTATCCCGAAAGAGGATTCTTTAGATACTCTTCCATTATTTTGGGAGAAAATCAAACCAACCGCAGTGCCTACTTCAACAGCAACGTCAGCAGTACCCCCTTCAGACAATGGTTGGTGGTATTATAATCGGATCACTGGTAGTTTTACTACTCGGGAACCAACCTCGACGGATGTTCTTGGCGGTATGTTATGTGAAGAGATGGGTCTCGGTAAGTCATACGCCTACCCATTCGACATAAGTCGTTTACAATTTTATTTTATTAGGAAAAACTCTTGAATGCATCGCACTTATCCTATTGAATCCGCCTCTTGGTAGAGACCCTTCTGCCACTCGCTATAATAAGGTAACAGAGATACACGTCAGTGAAGTCAAGGTGCTGTTAATTCTGGTTCATTTGGCTGACCGCCTTTCCTAATGCCATCCTTTCCTTAGACGAACCTCATTGTAACCCCCGCCCCACTATCGCAACAATGGGTGGATGAACTTCACGAACACGCTCCATCTCTAAACGTCTTGTTTTATCCAGGGTACAGCAAGGTGAGACTTCCGAAGCTTGGTAATATCCCCAAGGAGTCTCTTATTGGCGGGTCCGAGTCACATCACAGCTGGTAGGTACAACGTATTCAAATACCACCTGGTGCCATTTACAAGTATCCTCCTTATCAGGTGCACATTTTTCCAAACCTTTGATGTGGTCGTTGTGACCTACAAAACGCTGCAAGAGGAGTTGGGCGTCGCGAAAGCTCCAGTGATCCGTCCAAAGCGTCAGGCCGCATCGTATTCACACGTCGAAAAAGCAAGAAGTCCACTTGTACGCGTTGAATGGACACGTGTATTTATGGACGAAGTTCAACAAGTTGGGGGAGGAAAGACAGCGTAAGTAATCTTTCTAACCATCGTAGCAAGTCATGTAACAAGCTTTTTCTCCGCAGTGAGATGGTCTCTCTGATCCCTAGAAAAGTCTCTGTTGCAGTCTCTGGCACCCCCGCGAAGTCCAAAGTCGAGGATCTATCCCACGTTCTAAAGTGAATATTTAGCAACTTGAATGCCCTGGATGTTTTCGCTGACATGAGTTATTTCTATAAACAGCTTTCTCGGGATTCACGATGCTGTGGGAACCTCCAGGGCATGGGGACGTCTTCTCACTCCTCAATTCGAAGATCTTTTTGCCCAGATGTTCAAGAAATATGCAATTAGAACTCTGAAGGCTAGTGTCAAGGACGAGTTAACTATTCCCAAACAAAGGCGTTACGCCGTAGAAATAGACTTCGGCAAAGTCGAGAGACATGTACGTCTTCTTCTTTCACTGTTTTTCCTTGAATATAAACTGTGCTTTAGATCTATGACGAGACTCTGCAGCAAGCTCTCGATAGTTTAGGGGTAGATGCCAGAGGCGTAGCAGCTTCAGGAGGGTGGGAAATAGATATTTCTCTCCTTCGTGGTTGGTTACGCAGACTTCGACAAATTTGCACCCATCCTCAAGTGGGTCATCTTGCACAGCGTAATATCAATAAGGCGGATACTATCAAGAGTATGCAGGAAGTTCTCCAGGTGAATTTAAAAAATTGCTTCTTCTAAACTTACTAATTCTGTTCAATCGCAGGATTTGCGCGACAAAAATTGGCAGTCTCTCGTGGCGGATCGCCGCAATAAAATAAACATAATGACTAGGCGCGCACAACTTCTGCAAAAAATGGAGGAGGACTCCCAACGTCATCAATCCGCGAAGGCCTTGCTTCTTCAAGCTAAAGCTGAGATTGACTCCTTGGTGGAGGACATCGAAGATGCTATAGAAGATCACGAAGAGCGCGGGCGGAAGCTTAAGGAAGAAACGGCTAGAATTCGACGGGAAAGGGCTGAGGCTCGTGAAAGGGCTAAGAACGAAGAGGAAATAGAGCTCCGTATTAAAGCCAAGGGAAAGCAGCGCGAAACAACCCCATACGACTCGTCGGACGAAGATGGGGACGATGACGACGATCTACCGAAGACTCGTATTGGTGACGAATATCGTACTCGGAGGCGTAATCTGCAAGCCCGTCTACGAGAGACTCAGATTTTGAAGCATAAAGGTTGGTATTCGCATCCCTTTCGAAATAAGAATTACTATTTATCTATGCCTTGTTTAGTTATATTCTTCTTAGGCGACATTTATCACGTACTGGAAGAAAACCCATTAGAAGAAGATGCCTACGCCCAAGCAGAGGCAGTTCGAAAGTCCATCCTAAATGCTACTAGCAGCGCCACCACATCTTCTATGACGACTCTGTCTGAAAAATTCGAGAAGATGGATCTTAGCAAGGAGGACTTCCAGCTTGCGCATTGCGGCAAAGGCGGGATTCAGACAAACGAGATCCTAGAGGTCTCCAATGACATTTTGGGTTTGCTTACCGAACAAGGGGAGTTGCTATGGAATTGGCGTACTCAGATTTTCAAATTGCTTTCTCAAAAGCTATCTTCTGACGGAGAAAAGGCGGATGGCGAGGAATACAATAGATCTTTGGATACCCAAAAGGAGGCTGAGGCTTATCTTCAGGTGGATTCTTTCTTTTCCGTTGCGGAAATTATGCTCATTCGATTTTGAAGGCCTATACCGCATTAATTGCGGATAGGAAGGATGCCTTGACCGGTATGTTTAGTTCGCCAATACTCAAGTCCCTTCTCTTACGTAGTTGTTATTCAGCGGAACGTACTGCGCTCAATCCTAGAGACATTGAGCATAGACACACAATGATTTCACATGAAGTCGACTCGTCTCATGGTTTGTTTGACGGCGATGGCGAGGATGAATTCAAGCCTGTGGAGGATGTTCAACTTCAGATGCAGCTCGCAGACATGCGAAAGGATCTTCGAAGCAACCACCACAAGGAACCTTTGAAGGTGAGCAGCCGTTTTCCTCTAGGAATTGAAACCAATATTTATTCGATTCTATTAGGCAATGATGTCGAGGCTCAATGAAATCGGAAATCGGGCTGGAGTTCGCGTGGAGGAAGCTCACATGGCTCGAACCGAAGGAAGACGATTGCGACAGATTATCGCTCAACAAAGTAAGTCTGAAACTTTCTTTCCCCTACAGAAGTAACGTAAAGCAATAGGCGGATTTATGGAAAAGCTTGAACTTGAATTATTCTTGTTCCGCAAGTTATTCAATGACCGTATCGAATACTTCCGGCAACTCCAGGAAATATCCGATACAGTCGTGGATGTCGTGTGGGATGGCGATATTCGAAATGCCATCGTATCTTCGACCGAAGAAGAAAATACGCTTTCACAGAGTATCAATCTTAAACGCGGCCAGTCACGCCATCTTCTAAATATATCAAAGGACCAGGATGGAGGAGACACAGAAGAAGGTAAATGCATAATTCCGTTTCATAGATGAAGTTAATTTACAACCTGAGCAGCTCGGGAATGTATTTTCTGTCAAACTCCCTTCATATTGGGCATAATCACTCCTTGGTACGTATCGCCTATTTGAAGACAAAATGCTGTGGCTAAAAGTAATTAATTTAGTGCTCATATCTTCTGCGAGGTTCGTCAAATCCCATATCTCTCGCTTTCTTCCTCCTTAGTTTCTTCCTCTTCATTATTTAGCCCTGTCTGAAATTATGGATCAAAGCTCGCCATAACGATTGTCCTATATGTCGTGCCAAGTTCAAACTTGACATGCTGCAGCGAATTGCTCTCGACGAGGAGCATCTACCCCTGAATATCAAGGGGAGGAAAACTCACGAAGACCGGTTAGGTCCTGATCGCTCAATTAAGTTGAATACACTTCCTCGGGGGATCCTTGACGAGATCCAGACTTTCGAAATGCGGGGTTCATACGGAAGCAAGATCACACATCTCATTCGGCATCTTCTTTATTTACAATATAAAGAGCCTGGGACAAAATCCGTTGTTTTCTCTGCATGGAGCGACTCTTTGGCCATTATTGAACATGCTCTGAGAACTAACAATATTGGTTGCATCCGAGTCGACCAGAAGGGAAAACTGAATGCTGCTCAGAGATTCAAGATGGACCCTGAAATTCTTGTTTTCCTGCTTCACGGGTAAGCCAGAATCCTAGGATCAATCCTGGATCGAATCTAACAAAAGGTTGTAGTGAACGTGAAAATGCAGGACTCAACCTTACTTGTGCGAGAAGAGTATGGTTAATTGGTAGTTTACATTCCCCCTCTTTTTCAGACGTGAGGCTTATTCTATGTTAAAGAACCAACTGTGAATCATTCGTTCGAGGTCCAGGCAATCTCTCGTGTAGATCGCATGGGTCAGACAGCTTCCACTGAAGTTTTCTGTTATTACATTCGAGGTCCGTACTTTCTCTCCCATTATAGCTCAGAGCAGCTGATCTCCCTCGACCTAGACTCCGTCGAAGAGAATATTCTGCGTATGGGAGCAAAGCACGGATTTTCCCTTTACAGGGCGGATCACGCGGAAGATATGATGGATATTTCAGAATTTTCGATGGGGAATCAAACAGCCCGTCCCGACTCTCCCTCGAAGAAACGCGCCAGGGTGTACAAAGGAGATTTCGTTGAGAAAGCGGATGACTTGCTTAATGTTCTCTTTCCTCATCTCGATTACTCAGAGGAAGATTTCTTTGGAGAATCTCTGAGTGGGAGTGTTCCAATGGAAATTGACGTTCCTTACGGAAACGCTATTGCTGGTCCTTCCAGACGTTAAAATAAAGGACACTTTTTCTGGATATTTTTGGATTTAGATAATTATTCAAGTTATAGCGTAGTATAGAATGGTTCTTCCTTTCCAAAGAAATGGTAATGAGCGTAAAGTCACGGGCCACCCACGTTCGCCCACTTGATTCTGCTGAGCTCGAAAATCTCAGTAGGTGCAAGCTTACGCGTCCAAATTCCCTCAAAACACTCCTTGTCACTGACTCTCGTGACGACACCCTCGCCTTGAAAGATGCCTACAATTCCTATCTCTATCAAACATGCTGGCAAAACCCACCAGCTCCAACTCAACACTGATGCACCTCCCACAGCATTCAAGCAGGATATCTACCAAGTTACAGGTGTTCCTCCAGATCGTATGAAGGTTATGGTTAAAGGTGGCATTTTGAAGGTACGAGATTGTTTTATCTTGCGTGGAAATTTGCTTATGGTGATGACCAGGACGATACCGATTGGATGAAAGTGGCACCAAAGCCTGTATGTGTAGTGAGATCGGAAGGTGTATGTGGCTTCGGAAAGTTAATCGATCATTAGAACCAAACTTTCATGGTTATTGGTGCTGCTGGAGACCTGCCGAAGCCTCCAGAGAAGCCTGTTATTTTCTTAGAAGGTTCGCTTTGTTTCGCTTAGTATTTGGAAGGTGTACTAAATACTCGATTTAGACATGGATGACACTGAACTCGCGGAAGCTGTAAGTAAGATACGCTCTACACAGTATTTTTGCTGATACACCGTGTCCTTTATAGCTTCGGATGCCTGTTGGCCTTAAAAAGTATATCTCGCCTCGGATAGCTCGTGAAAGCACTAACAATTCTTTCATATAGTTTGGGCAACACCTGTTATATGAACGCGACTGTTCAAGCATTACGAGGTATCCCGGAATTGCAAGATGCATTGAAGACGTATGACATCGTCAATATTGTGCCCGTTGTCTTTCTTACATCGATATAGCTATACCTCAACTGGTGGTCCCCAAGGAATGTTAACCAAGGCCATGAGTGATCTATATGACTCTATGAGCAAAACCACGGAAGGATACGCCCCATTCAACTTCCTCCAGGTGGGTACTTCTTGGCATCCCTCGCAAAACGCGCTAATTAGATACATCAGATCCTGCGCACCGTCGTCCCGCAATTCGCGGAACAATCAAGGGCAGGAAGCGGTCCCGCTCAACAAGACGCAGAGGAATGCTGGACTCAGATCGTCAATGCTCTTTCGGTGCTCCCAGGCAAATCGACGGACGGCACGCCTAGCCAGAAGAAGTTTGTCGATCAATACATGATGGGTGAGATGACTACAGAGTGAGTTATGAATTTATTTGGAAGTATTGAAGGTTTTGTAACGACGCGATGGTTGAAGGCTGAAGTGCGTGGAAGCACCTGAAGAACCATCGTCGGTTTCGAAGGAGAAGATCATGAAGGTTTCATGTAACATCTCAAAGGAGACGAATTACTTGTATAACGGTATCATGAGTGTAAGTCCCTGCTGCAATCACTTTATGACGATACCTAACATGTCTCCTTTAGTCCCTGGACCAAACCATCGAGAAGCATAGCCCCACCCTCGACCGCGAAGCCCAATACACCCAGCACTCTCGTATATCCCGACTACCTTCCAACCTCATGGTTCACATGGTCCGCTTCCACTGGAGAAGAGACATCGGCAAGAAGGCCAAGATCATGGTAAATATCCTTTTCTCTCCCTCGAAATAAGGGTATGTCTAACACTCTACGCAGCGTAAAGTCAAATTCCCTTTCGAACTCGATGCAATGGACATGGCCAGCGATGACCTAAAACGCAAACTCGCCAACGCAAACGGTAAGATCAAAGAAATCGAACGTGAACGGGCCGAGCGTCTTAAGGTCCGAAAGAAGACTAAGGCTGCTGCCTCTGCCGGACCGTCCACCTCTGCTTCCACCTCGAGCGCTGCAACCGGAGATGTTGCAATGGCAGATGCGACTGCTGAGAAGGCTCCTGCTCCTGGGGAATTAGAGGATGAGGAAGTCGTGAGGGAGAGGGAGAGGAAAGAGTTTGAGGGAACTATTGATGCGGAGTTGAGTGCTGATACTGGAGCTAGTATTACGGGGTTGTTTGAGCTTTGTGGTATGTCATTACTCCGTTCAAATACTCCTCAAGATACTCAAGTGCTGTCTAGCTATCGTCACACACAAAGGAGCCTCCGCCGACTCTGGTCACTACATCGGTTTTGTGAAGAAAGATGCCTTCCATAAGCCCAAGTCTTACCTAGAGGAGGCCGATGATGAATGTAAGTTCTCCTTCCAGCTCCCTTACCTCCTTATGTTGACGCGTTCGTGTCAGGGTACCAATTCGACGACGACAAAGTATCTATCGTTACTCAAGAGAAGGTGTCTACTTTGGACGGTGGCGGAGAGTCTGCTAGTGCCTATATCTTGTTGTATAGGGAGAAGCGGTTGTAAATTTCGGATTCTTTTGTTTGACAATTCCCGTTGGTGGTAATAAAGTGCTGTGATTTGTTTCTGGGGGTCATCAGTGTGCGTGGCGGGGATGAAGGGTACATTCTGGGTGCGCGTATCCAACCCTCTTCGAGACGAACCTGCGTACATGACGAGGGTCAATATCTGAGAATTTCAGCTTAGAAAGATTCGGTGACAACGCGTGACTTTGTGACATTTATTGGAAAATCAAAAACGTAGCATTTGTGGCGATGAGCTCAATACTTTGGTAAACGCAAGGTTCATAATTTCGAGTTGGATTGCAATCATAAAAATACAAGCAATACAAGGGTTTAATATTTTCTAATAATTCCATCATCCCCCGTTGTCCACAAATTCGTCCCAGCAATTCTTATATTCCTCACAGGATCACAATTATACCCAACCAGCTCCTCAACAACCTGAGGACCTTCAGGTCTAATCGACGCAACGTATGGTAATCCATCTGCGCTTGCTATCGCCAATCGAACTTCATTGCCCTCAGCGGGAACAAACACCATATCTTCAACAGATGCTTCACTTCGTTGGAACGAGAATAAGGGAGCGGATATTTGTCGG
>Ga0157379_10003879_pt1 | contig 12742 bp, 14 predicted proteins | sample S25metaG_FD_121802 | JGI IMG/M metagenome (GOLD analysis project Ga0157379, IMG submission 121802) | Switchgrass rhizosphere microbial communities from Kellogg Biological Station, Michigan, USA - S2-5 metaG | ecosystem: Host-associated > Plants > Roots > Rhizosphere > Soil | place: USA... | reverse complement strand
GCCCGTGCGATCTCGTCGCGGCAATCAAAGCTCTCGCCGTCGGCGGCAGGAGTGCACACCCGCACGCGATGCGGGCTCGCATTGAGCGTGGACTCGTAGAGCATGATCGAAGTCCGCCAGATGAGCGGGAAATGCTGCTCGATGCCGGCGCGGTCACCTCCCCTCCAGAGCGAATCGTCGTAGGCCTGGTGGATCAACCACAGGTATTTGTCCAGGGACTGGTGCGCCAGCACGATGCGAGCGACCTGGCCCGCGGCGCTGTTGTCACGCAACTGCTCCGGAGCCCCGGAACTGGGCGGTGTAACCGGCGGTGGAATTGACTCATCGGACATGACATCCACGGTGTCCCGGAAGAGCATCTCACCGAGAACCCTGGCCAGGGCCCTGTCCTTGACGAACCCCCCCAGCGCAGTGTGTGGAAGCGCAGGTTTCGTGGGTGCGGCGGTGGCATGGGCCGCTGCGATCAACAGGCTGTAAATGCACAGAAACAAGACGGAGGCAGCGAACGTGAGTGGCGGTGGGCCGCCCGAGCACGAGCGTCGAGGCAAGGATCTTCTCCCCTGAAGGCGCGGCGGTGTTCTCGTTCTTGGCCGCTGCAGGAATAGTAGCAATAAGTGTAACCGGTCCGGCCTCCTCATGACATAACCACGCCGGGAACTCCGGGCGCACTTGAGAGGTCGGAATGCTGCGCCCTGGGAGGTTCAGGAAGGCAATGGATGCGCGTTGCAACGATCATCGTCGTCCTGGTCATTCATGTAATCTTTTTCGGCTTGTTCGCCCTACGCAGCCCGGTACCGCGCACTGGCAAGGAAGAAACGGCGGCGCTGGCATTCTTGTTCCTGCTGGACGAGCGGCCACAACCACCATCGACAACGCAGGCCGCGCAGCGGGCAAAGCCGAAACGAGCCACCGCTGCGCCCGCAGAATCATCGGCCCCGATTGTCACACCACAACGGGAACCACCATCAAACGCCGTCGCCGCACCGGCGGCTCCCGACTGGCGGCGCGAGCTGCAGATTGCGGCCAACAATGCGATCGAGGCACAGGAGCGCAAGCGTCACCAACCAGCGCCGCATGACTTCTCAGGTGTGAAACCCGGCAGCACCGATGACAGCAAGCCGCGGTTTGGCTGGAATCATGCGGCAACACACCGCATCGAGGAGATACCCAGCGGCGGACTCCTGATCAATATCAATGATCGATGCGTCATAGCATGGGTCGTCTTTCCCATGCCCCTCTGCAGAATCGGGAAGATCCCGGTGCGCGGGGATCTGTTCGAGCACATGCAGGACTCAGGAGCGTCCGGGGAGCCGGAGGTGCCCTGACTCGTGCGGCGCAGGTACAATTTCTGCTTCCCCGGCGGTGACGTTGCCCCGGCCCTCAGGAGCGAATACCCCTTGGCTATCTCAAATGTCTAGAAGAAAGCCCGTGTCGAGAAGAAAACTATTGCGCGCGGGAGTCGCCGCAATGTCGATGGCAGTGCCCTATTCATGGGCGTTACGGGCCGCAGTCGCGCCCGCCGGCAAGCCGGGACCTCTCAAACAACGCGGCGCGGCGCAGCCCTTTGACTACGCCAGGCTAAAAGGTGTGGCCAAGACTCTCGCGGATGCACCCTACAAGCCTCCCCTGGATAAATTGCCGCCCGCCATCGCCCAATTGGATTGGGACCACTGGCAATCAATCCGGTTCCGTGACGAGCACTCGTTGTGGGCCGGCGACGGGTTACGTTTCCGGATCCAGTTTGCGCACCTCGGATTCCGCAGCAACAAGCCCGTGCACATGTACCTGGTCGAGGACGGACAGGCGCAGGAGATTGCGTTCGACCCGGCCATGTACGACTACAGCCGGGCGGGGGTCGCCTCCACCCAGTTGCCGCCGAGCATGGGATTTGCGGGCTTCCGCATCCTTTTCCACACGGACTGGATTCGGGACGTCGCTGCATTCCAAGGCGCGTCCTATTTTCGCGCCGTCGACGGTGACATGCAGTTCGGGATGTCGCATCGCGGCCTGGCCATCGACTGCGGAATGCCTACACCGGAGGAATTCCCGGACTTCATCGCCTACTACCTCGAGCGGCCGCCAAAGGACTCGAGCCGGCTGAATGTGTATGGGCTGCTCGATTCGCCGAGCGTTGCCGGTGCCTACCGCTTCATCATCGATGTCGCTGATAGCATTGTCATGGACATGGACGCCGCCCTGTATCCGCGCAAGCAGATCGAGCGTGTTGGCATCGCCCCGGGCACGAGCATGTTCTTCAGCGGCAAGAACGATCACCGCTCCTCACAGGACTGGCGTCCCGAAATTCATGACTCGGACGGGCTGCAGATCTGCACCGGAGCCGGCGAATGGATCTGGCGGCCGCTGACGGATCCAACATCCGTGCGGGTCAACAGCTACGCCGATGAGAGTCCCCGTGGATTCGGCCTGATGCAGCGCGAGCGCAGCTTCGAGCAGTACCAGGATGATGGTGTGTTCTACGACAAGCGGCCGAGCGCCTGGATCGAGCCGAAGAGCAATTGGGGCAAAGGCGCCGTCACGCTCGTCGAGATACCCACACAGGACGAGGTGATGGACAACATCGTCGCGTTCTGGACACCGGCCGCCAAGCCGCAGAAAGGCCAGGAGTACCTCTACGGCTACAAACTTTACTGGACCCGCGACAATCCCTTTGGACCGAGCCTCGCCACCGTGCGCGCCACGCGCACCGGGATCGGAGGAATTGTCGGCCAGAAGCGTACTCACTTTTCCTGGCGGTTCGTGGTCGACTTTGCCGGCGGCGACCTCGCCCTGGTCCCCGACTCTGCGCGCGTGACACCAATGATTTCGGCATCGCGCGGGCGCGTTGAGATAACTTCCGCCCGGCCTCTGCTGCCCTTGCGGCAATGGCGCGCGATGTTCGATCTGGCGTTGACTGATGACAGCGTGGAGCCAATCAACCTGCGCCTGTATCTGTCCCTGGATGGTCAGGCGCTCTCCGAGACCTGGCTGTACCAATACGTGCCTCCTCCACCGGATCAGAGGACGCTGTGACGGCACGCCGTCTGCGGTAAGCCACACTTTGATAGTCAGTTGTCGCACCCTGCGGCCGAGAGGTTGCGGGGTTGGCTGTGCGCACCGCGTCGGCAGAATCAGACGACGTGGTCCTGGGCCAGGCGGCCCGTGGTCGGCGAACAACCACAACCCGGGGCCAGGAAAAGGTGGCTTGGGGAGCGTTTCGCGGCGGAGTTCGCCCGATCGCTACAATTTGTTGCAGTGGGTCAACGGAAAACCCGGGCGATTCCTTTCAAACCCTTTGGGTCCGTCCGTGTGGTCGAAGTGCGCGCCGGCTCGATGCCACCCGCACCCGACCACCCGGGCTTTCCGCTATGCCGTACGGCTTACTTCTTCTTGGCAGCGCGTCCGCGTCCCGCGGGGGCGGCACGGAACGAAATGCCGGTGCGCATCGCCTTCTGCTGAACTGCGGCAGGCGTACGACCCAGCTGCTTAGCGGCCGCCTGGGCGGTTCCAGCCTTGGCCAGCTGCTTCAAAGTACGCAATTCGCCGGCACTCCACGATGCTCCGTTGTTGGTTGGACGTTTGGCCATCAGTCTCTCCTCGAGATTACAGTTGAACGAAGCCGCGATCATACACAACCTGTGGGTCGGACTGACAGTGGTGTTTGGGTGGATTTGAGCGAATTGCATCAGAGTTTGGGCATGTTTGGTCAAGTTTGGGGCGAGTTTGCCCACCCGTGGGGGCTGGTTGGGCTCCGGTTAGGCCTGGTTGGACCCCGTTGGACCCCGTTGGAGCCCGGTTGGACCCTGGTTGGGGCCTGGTTGGACCCCGGCAACGCCGGGTTTGGAGCGGCGCCATGGGCGGTTTGTACCGGTTTGTAACGAGTTTGGCCGCCGGTTGGCGACAGTTTGCGCCGGATTGGGTGGCGTTGGAGCGCGGTAGTTGGACCCCGGAACGGCGGTTTGCACGCACGGCGGGCGGCGACGAAGGTCCCACACGCCATGCAACAGAGCCAACCTGACTCTCGCTGAAAAAGTCAAGAGCCACGGTGTAGACTGCGCATCCCGCCACCCGCTCGGACCTCGAGGCATGCCAAACATCGACACCCGCGCTCCCCGCCGGGCCACCCGCCAGCCGGGCGCGCGTCCCGTGTTGGGAGCCTTTCACGGGTTGAGTGTCCTCTTTTTGTTGATTCTTCCCGCTGCAACGCCGGCTGCGGCGCCTGCGCCGCTGATATTGACCAATGGCAATTTTTACACCGGGGCCGACAGCCAGCCGCGCGCGGAAGCCGTTGTTATTGTTGAGGGTCGTATTACGTTTGTCGGCAGAACGGGTGATGCGCTGCGTCGCGCACCGGCCAACGCGCAGCGGCTGGACCTACACGGTGTGACAGTGCTGCCGGGCCTGACCGATGCCCACGCTCATCTCGCCGAGATCGGGGAGCGCGAGCTGACGTTCAACCTGGAAGGAACGGCAAGTCTTGCGGAGCTGAAAAACAAGCTGCGCGTGCGTGCGGCTAAGGGAAAACCCGCAGACTGGCTGTTCGGCCGCGGCTGGATCGAATCGCGCTGGACACCACCCGCGTTTCCAACCCGGCAGGATCTCGATGCGGCCGCCCCGGACCGGGCGGTGGTGCTGCGGCGGGCAGATGGCCACGCATCGGTGGCCAACAGCGTGGCCCTGAAGCGGGCCGGAATCGACCGAAACACCGCGCCGCCGGCCGGCGGAAGCATTCTCAAGGACGCGGCTGGCGAGCCCACGGGCATGCTGATCGACAATGCCCAGGACATGGTTCTGCGCTTGCTTCCTCCACCTACGGATGCGGAACGTGCACGAGCGCTGGAACTGGGCGCACAGCGCAGTGTCCGGCTGGGTTGGACGCAACTGCAGATTGCGGGCAACTCCTTCCTGGAGGTTGACCAGATCTGCCGGTTATACGGGCAGGGGCGGATCAAACTGCGGCTGTATGACGCAATCTACGGCCCTGGACCGGATGTAGATCGGCTGCTCACCGAGGGCCCCTCCCTTCACGGTTGTGGTGACAAGCTGCCGGTGCGCGGCATCAAGCTCTACATTGACGGGGCGCTCGGTTCCCGCGGGGCGGCGCTACTGGCTCCATACAGCGACTCGCCGGCCTCCAGCGGGCTCCTGCTCAACACCGAGGCACGGCTGCTTCCCATCCTGACTCAGGCCTTGCGCCGGGGAATTCAAGTCGAAACACACTCGATCGGCGATCGGGGCAATCACATCATGCTCGATCTGTACGAGCGGGCCTTTGCCGCCGTTCCGATACCGGAGCGCGCCGTCGCTGAGCCGCGCTGGCGGATTGAACATGCCCAGATCCTGAGTCCGGCTGACATCCCACGGTTCGCGCGCCTCGGTGTCATTGCCTCCATGCAGCCCTCGCATGCCATTGGCGACTTGTATTTCGCACCCAGCCGCCTCGGGCCCGAGCGGCTCGCCGGAGCGTATGCCTGGCGCTCCCTGCTCGATTCGGGAGCAATCGTTGCGGCAGGGACCGATGCGCCGGTTGAGAAGGGTGATCCCCTGATCGAGTTCTATGCCGCCGTTGCGCGCCGCTCGTTACAGGGTTTCGCGGATGTCAACTGGCACCTCGAACAACGCGTTTCCCGCGCTCAGGCATTGAGAATGCTGTCGCTTTCGCCCGCCTATGCGGCATTTCAGGAAAAGGAGCGCGGCAGTATCGAGCCCGGCAAACTGGCCGATTTCACGGTGCTGTCCAGCGACATCATGACAATTCCGGAGGCGCAGATTCTGCGCGCTCACGTTCTGATGACAATCATTGGGGGCGAAGTGGTGTATGCCGCGCCCGATGCACCCGCGCACGCCGCCGCTGCCAGCGGGGCAGCCAACCCTACACTACAATGATGACACAATCGTCCGGAACAGCGCTGCCGGCGTGGTGCGCAGGAGTGTCGGGTTAATTTGCACCGGGATCATCCCGGTGTCGGGTTGTGGCTGTGCAATGACGACACTTTTTTGCGACAGACGCTCAGTCAATACGGTTGGCGCCGTTCCCTGGATAGTCAGAAAGAAACGACTGGTGCCGCCGGCAAGCTTCTGTACCTTGAAACGCGGGTCGGACTCGAACAGCGCGATGAGCTCGTTGGCTGATTTCCAGGCACGCGCGTAGTCGCCTTCGAACGCGTCCGCCGACTGGGCAATCAACGCGATCTGCGGCCACGCTTGCGGTAATGACCCACCAAACATACGGCGGATGTGGGACAAACCTTGGATGAAACTGCCGGTACCGGCCAGGATTGCGCCGGACGCACCGTTGAAATGCTTCCACAAAGAGACGTACACGGTATCGAACAGGGCGGCGTATTCGCGGACGGTTTTGCCGGAATGGTAAGGAAGACTGAACATCCGCGCCCCGTCCAGATGTAATCTGATTCCGTGCGCGCGAGCATAGGAGCTGATTTGCTCCATCTCGGCGGGATCGAACATTTCATGATCCCGGCGGCGGACGGGACTCTCGATCACGATCGCGCCAACCGGTGTCGAGACTCGCCCGCCCGCCGAGCGCTCAATCCAGCTCCTGACTTCTGCCACCTCGAAGGTGGTTTTGCCGGGGGCGAGCGGAATGAGGTTGATGCCACTGAGTGTCGTTGCACAATCGCCGCTGTCGTTGAACAAATGGCTCTCGGCAGGCACCAGCACCCGCCGGTCGGCGCCCGCCAGCTTCCTAACCGCAAGGTGATTCGCCAGCGTGCCGGTGGGCAGGAAGATCGCCGCCTCCTTTCCCAGCAATTGCGCGAACTTGCGCTCCAACTCCGCCACGGCGCCGCCATTACTGTAGTAGTCAGGCTGCGGTGGCCTCTGTGCCACGAGCTTGCCAAGGAGGGCAACGTATTCGGGCACAGTGAGGGCAAGGCCATCTGCTTGCAGGTTGATAGTCTTGAACGGCGGCTCATCCGCTGACTGAGGGCCTGTCCGTGCAGACACAGCCTGCGCTGCGGCAGACAACCCTCCCCCGGCCACCAGCATCTGACGGCGATTCACGTCGAGCCTTGTGGCGAGCCTTGCGGGGCGTCTGGCAAGCCTGGCGGCGAGCCGCCTGGCCCTTCCGACGAGACTTGCGGTGCGCCTTTCTCGGCAGCCGCCTTGAGGTTGGCGAGGCCGGTCTCGAAATCGCCGCCGATCATCCTGTCCATGTTGACAAACAATCCCAGCACCTTGGCGATGAAGGGCGACGGACCCTCCATGGACCATGTGACCCGGGCGACATCGCCCAGCGGCTGAACCGTGAATGCGGCGATGTTGTGAGCCCTGAAGGGCTTGATGAAATCGAGCTGGATGGCCGTCTGGGTGGGTGCGGCCGTGATGATCTGCATGCGCCCTTGACCAGCCTTGGAATTACCCTCCCATTCGTACACTGCGCCTTTGCCAGCCGCGGCACCCGCAAACGTTCTTTTCATGGCGGGGTCGAGCTTTTCGTAAGGCGACCAGGCACTCCATTGATGGAAATCATTGACCAGCGACAGAATCTTCTCGGGCGGCGCGCTGATTTGTGCGGAGCGCTCCACGCGGAATGAGTCCGGCCTGGTGGCTGCCAGCGTGAGAATGCCGGCAATGACCACAGTGAGCGCAACGAGGATGATCTTGAACACGGGCATCTCCTTTGGTGTAGATATCCGCAGGACGTTCGAGCTAGACCCGAGCCGACAGGCCGTGGGTGATTTTTCGCCGGTTGCCCGGGGTCGCCTGGACCTGGCGCCCGCATACCCCCAGAATGAACGTTCCAAAATCCTCCGACAGGCCTGACCCGAACAATATGATCCCAGCCCGCGAAGCCCTGCAACGTCTGCGAGAAGGTAACCGCCGCTTTGTCAATGACACTCGAAGCTCCGAATCCCTCATCGGCCCGCGGCGCCGCGCGGAGCTGACCAACGGGCAGGAACCGTTCGCCGCCATCCTCGGGTGTTCGGATTCGCGCGTACCGGTGGAGATTGTCTTCGACCAGGGGCTGGGTGATCTGTTTGTGATACGGGTCGCTGGAAACATCGTTGCGCCGTCCCAGATCGGCAGCGTCGAGTTCGTTGCGGAACGGTTCAAGACTCGGTTGGTGGTCGTGCTGGGTCACTCCAGTTGCGGCGTCATCCTAGCGACATTGGAGAACCTTCAGGGCCCGACCGAGAAGCGTTCGCGGAACGTAGACTCCATCGTCAATCGCGTCAGGCCGTCGGTTGAGGGGTTGCTGGAAACGGGATTGCGCTACGACCACGACGCGCTTGTGCATCATGCGGTTCGCGCGAACGTCCGCGCGTCGGCGGATCACCTGCGGCATGGATCGCAGGTGATCGAGACATTGATCCGGACCGAGGGGTTGTTGGTCGTGGGGGCGGAGTACTCGCTTGAGACGGGGATCGTCGATTTCTTCGACGGAGTGCCCGACTAGTCACGGATCCCTGTACGCATCCTTCCCGTTCCAACGGATGACGCCCTCGCAGGGATCGAACAAGCGCTCGACGTCGAGGACCAAACCCATGGTTCTTACAAGCGCAAATGCACGGATATCGGCCTTCGGAAAGGCTTCGTGTACCCGCATCGCGGCTGCGACAAGGGTGCGGCCCTTTGTTATTACGTCGTCCACCAGGACGATGTCCGATGGAGGTCTTGCAGACGGTATCACCGCGAAGGATCGGTAGTGTTGCTGCACGGTAGGCCGCTCCCACCTCCAAGCCGAGGATGATCTCTCCACGGCACGGACCCTCCGCAGGCCGGTCCAGACATCTTCAGCCAAACCGACTTCGTGCAGAGCCAGTGCGAGACGTCGCGCGACCCAAAACGAGGTCGGCATCGGCGAGGGGCTGTTTGGGATGGGGACGAGCAAGGTGTTCTCCTTGAAGATGCCACAGAATTGACGCCTTCGCGCGATCTCCTGGTGAATGCTTGCCACGTAGGATTTGAGCCACTTCGTGTTGCCGTTTTTGACTCTCGCGCACAATTGTCGCGAGCGTTCGGAAACTTCCGATTCCCCCTTCGGTGAGTACGCGTAACAAGTGGCGAATGGGAGGCGGTATTCGCGGGGAAGGTCCGGTACCTCAGCGGTCGCGCGATTTGCGCGTAGACGGCGACTACGGCTGATAGTCATCGTCGCGGGCCGTTGTATGTGTTCGGGCTGTGGGGTTTGACGGCGCCGGGTGGCTGGACGGCGCTGAGTGGTTGGACGGAGTCGCCGGGTTGGTCGGGGCCGTATGGCTGGCCTGGGCACTGCCGTGGCCGGGCTGGACTGCGGCGTCGCGATGCTGGGCATTGTCGCGGGTGCCCGTTGCGGTCGCGTTTTGCTCCGCTCGCAGTCTTAGCCAGTTCTCTCTGGCCTCGCGCCGGACGTCTTCCAGATTTCTCGGCGCTGGGCGAGCGGTGCTGCGGCCGGACTCACCTGTGGCGGCGGGCGCCGCGCGTTCCACCACGGCCGTGCTAGTCCTCTCGACCGCACTCTGCATGCGCGCCTGTACCCGCGCGTTGTAGTCTGCGCGGATGGACTCCGCCACTTCACTATACTTTCCCGCCCGCTCTATCTTGAAAGCTGCAAATGGAATATGGGGCCTTGGCTCGCGATCGATCCCCTGCTCCGCCAGCGACCGGTGATCAACACGCGCCTCGATGTTGGCCTCCTTGAGAGCTTCGTTCGTGAGTGTTGCCCAGCGTTCGCGGATCGCTGTGAACTCCTGCGAATTGTTCGGTAATCCGAGTCGCAGCCGATCGCGCGTCTGCATGTCCAGACCCGCCTTGGCTCCCAACCCTTCCGCGGAGACCTCTCTGGTAGTCAACAGGAGATGCGCGTGGAAGTTGCGTGGATCACCCGCCGGGCGCGGCTCGTGGACAGCCAGGTCGACTGCGACCCCGTAGTGGTCTGCAACTTCTTGAGAAAACGTGCGTGCTATTTCGAGCCGGCGCGCCGGCGGCAGCTCGAACGGAAGTGTCACCTGAATTTCGGTGGCTACCCGGGCGTTCTTGCGCGTCTCAGCGTTCTCAACCGCATTCCAGAGGATGGCGCGATTGCGTGCCCAATCCATGCTCTCGCCGGACAGATGACCGGGCAGCATGATTTCGGAGTGAGTGACATCCTTACGTCGCGAATGGTTGTGTACCTCGTTGGTGCGGTCGTCCCGGATCCTTTCACCGGCCCGGTATGCGGCGGCACCCACCGAACTGTGTCCGCCGCCACGTGTGATCGGGGTGATCTGCAATCGGAAAATCGCCATGGTGCGTCGTCCGTCAGTGTGATTACCGCGGTTGACGGGCGATTCGCACGCGCCGCCAGGCACGTGACGACGCTGTTTTCAGGAACCCCGACAAGTCAGGCAGTTGCTCGAGCTCCGATGGCATCACTGCCGCTTCGATGACGTGCTGCTCACTGACGTTGGTTGAATGGCGGGATCCTTTGAAGATGGACGACCCCTCGCGATCTCTGCCGCGCGAAGTCTGGCGGCGGACAATCTCGCGCTCGCCAATCAGGCGTGACGCAAAATGCGATGTGCCCCCGTCATCGCTGCCGGAACAGCGCAGGATCAGCGTATTGCCGCAGTTTTCGACGATTGTTTGGGCATCACCTGCACCGTACGTACTGGATACCTGCGCAATAGACTGAAAACCGATGACGCAGCGCCCTCCGAACTTCCGCAGCCGCGCCAGTGCATCCTTGAGGCCGTCGATGGCCCCGAGCGCATCGAGCTCATCAATGACGAACCACAGACGCTGATCTTCTTCGGGACGCGTCATGGCCTCGAAGATCGCAAGCCGCATCCAGGTCGCAATGATCGAACGCAGCGCCGCGATCTGATTCGCCTGGTACGGAACAAAGAGCGAACCGGAGCCCGTGCGGATCCAATTGCGTACGGAGAACGGCGCCGCGCGTTGGGCCTGTACGTACGCCAGCGCGGCGACGGCTGATCCTGTCACCGAGCGGATTGAACCAAACATACGGGCATTGTCCGCATCGAGGAACGGCTGTGCCGGCGTACCGGCGACCACCTTTCGCAGTTCCCGGGTCGAGGCGATGGCGAGCAGCCGCCAAAGCTCCGCGGCATCGCGCTCACCGTCGTGATGGCAGCGGCTCGCTACCGCACTTAAGAAGGTGCGCGCATAGCCACGCCACTCGCGACTCGATGCATCTTCGGTAGAGGGGATGAGCCCGCTCGCCAACTGCTCAACGTCGTAGGGAGTGTGGATTTCCGCGAACGGATCCCATTTGACCGAGCGCGGGTCGAAGGGATTGAGGATGACATCCCCCCTGCCGCGATCGTGAAAGCGCGCCAGGTAGCCGCCATCGGGATCAGCGAACACAGCCCGGTCGCCACGCCCCAACGCCCCTTCCAACAGCTCGGTGATCGCCGTGGACTTACCTGTCCCCGTCGTCCCGATAAATTTGAAGTGCTTGGTCTCATCCGCTGGCCCCACCGCCAGGCCGGCAAGCCCCAGAGACCCGCCGCCTGCCCAGCCCTTGAAGCTGGGCATGCGGCTCCATACACGCCACCCCGTCTTGACCAGGGCGCCTCGCTTGTACCATTCCATGGCATCAATACCCTCTGACGATCAGATAATCCGACTGCTCTCCATAGGGCGGAGCCTTGCGGTCCACGCGAACACACAGGCGCGCACCATCTCCGCAACGCCGCAGGTCAATACGCCCGCCGCGCTCTTCGAGATCCGCAATCTGGACGGCTAGCTCATCGCGCCGCGCACGAAGGGCCGCGATCTGGGCTCGGGAAGGTATGAGCCACGAAGCGAGCGCCAGTGGGATCGCGGAACACAGCATGGTGATTCCGACACTCCAGACCAACGCCCGTACGTTTGCCGCACGTCGCGCCGCACGCAGCGCGTCTGATGCGCGCTTGGTGTCGTCTGCAAGTGAGCGCAGTTCTTCCATCAAGACACGATGGACTTCCTCCCTCACTACCGTGGCAAGCTCATTCGTAGCCGCCTTAAGCTTCTTGAGGCTGGACTCGGCGACCTTCTGATTGGCCTGAGCCGCTTCCATGAGCAGGCCTAACTTCATTGTGGTGTCATCCATGAGGCAGCCCTACTCGTACTCCGCGCCCCCACGAGAGGCAGGCCGCGTGAAGTTGGCCGACTCGCTCGATAGGCCCCGCGGCGAGCGTTTTTCGGTGCCGGAATTGCTGGCGCGCCACTGACGCCAGAAATTCATCGCTTGCGCTCCCGCCCGAGCGCCGGTGGAATCATCGGGAACCACCAGCGCGACGCGCTGCCAGTTGGGCACTGATGCGAATTTCAGATAGCCGGACAGGTCAGGTAGCTGCTCGATCTGCGAATCCATCACGGCGGGTTCGATTCCGATGTGTTCGGACAACGTCGTGGACGATAGAAACTCCGTTGGGCGGCGGCTACGTGACCTGTTTGTGCGCAGAACCTCACGCTGACCAATGAGCCGCGAGGCAAAATTCGCCGTTCCCCCGTGGTCGCTGCCGGAACAGCGCAGGATAAGTGTGTTGCCGCAGTTTTCGACGATCGTCTGAGCCTCGCCCTTGCCGTAAGTACTGGATACTTGCGCTATCGACTGAAACCCCAACACGCACCGGCCACCGAACTTGCGTAGCCGCGCAAGCGCGTCCTTGAGACCGTCGATCTGCCCAAGCGCATCCAGCTCATCCACCACGAACCACAGCCGCTGATCCCCTTCGGGCTGACTCATGGCTTCGAAAATGGCAAGACGCATCCATGCCGAGATCGTCGAGCGTAGCGCCGCGATCTGTCCTGCCTT
>Ga0157379_10003878_pt1 | contig 12742 bp, 6 predicted proteins | sample S25metaG_FD_121802 | JGI IMG/M metagenome (GOLD analysis project Ga0157379, IMG submission 121802) | Switchgrass rhizosphere microbial communities from Kellogg Biological Station, Michigan, USA - S2-5 metaG | ecosystem: Host-associated > Plants > Roots > Rhizosphere > Soil | place: USA: Michigan... | reverse complement strand
GAGCCGGTCGCATCGTCGAGCAGGAGATCGTCCGGGTCGACAAGCTGATCGAGAGCGGAGAGTTCTTCCGTCATCCCGCCTTGCTGCAGGCCACGCGACAGTGCGCGGAGCGCAAGAGCGCGCTCCATCTGATGGGGCTCGTCCAGGACCAGGGCGTGCACGCGACCGACGAGCACCTCTATGCCCTCCTCGAGCTGGCGAAGCGCGAGGGCCTGAGCCGCGTCTTCGTGCACGTCTTCTCCGACGGGCGCGACACGCCGCCACGGAGCGCGCTCGTCTACCTGGAGCGCCTGGAGCGCAAGATCGCCGAGCTCGGCGTGGGCCGCATCGCCTCCGTCATGGGGCGTTACTACGCCATGGACCGAGCCCTCAACTGGGACCGCATCCAGCGCGCGTACGACGCGCTGGTGCACGGCAAGGGCCTGCGCGCCCCGAGCGCCCGCGCCGCGATCGAGCAGGCGTACGCGCGCGCCGATCAAACCCTGGCGGCACGCGAGGCCGGGACGGCCGCCGAGGACGCCCTCGTCGAGACCGACGAGTTCATCCAGCCGACCCTCATCGCCGGCGCCGACGGCACTCCACTCGCCATCATCAAGACGGGCGACGCGGTGATCCACTGCAATTTCCGCCAGGACCGCGCCATCCAGCTGACCCGCGCCTTCGTCGACCAGTCGTTCACGGGCTTCGATCGCGGGCCGCGCCTCGACGTCTGCTACCGTGGGCTGACGCGCTACTACGACGAGTTTCCGTACGCCGTGTTGCCGCCAATGAACATGGACGCGCTCCTCGGCGAGGTGGTGAGCGCGGCCGGACTCTGGCAGCTGCGCATCGCGGAATACCAGAAGTACCGGCACGTCACGAGCTTCTTCAACGGCAAGCGCATCCAGCCCTACCCCGGCGAGGACCGCATCCTGGTGCCGAGCGTCACCGTCACCGAGGATCGCTGCCCGGAGATGAAGGCGTACCCCGTAACCGACCTGGTCGTGACCGCGATCCGCGACGGCATCGCGGCGGCCCGCCGCATGGCCAGCACGCTCGAGGGCGTGGAGCTGCAGGTCGAGCCGAGCCGGACGCTGCCCGAGGAGCGCGGCCGCGACACCTACGATCTGATCGTCCTCAACTACGCCAACTGCGACATGGTCGGGCACACCGGCGTGCTGCCGGCATCGGTGAAGGCCGTCGAGGTCACCGACGAGTGCATCGGGCGCGTGGTCGCGGCGGCGCGCGAGTGCGGCGGCGCGGTGATCGTCACCTCCGACCACGGCAACGTCGAGCAGATGATCGATCCGGAGACGGGCGGCGTACAGACGGCGCACACGACCAACGACGTCGAGTGCATCTACGTGCGTGACGACGACCGCAAGCGGCGTCTCCGCCCGCACGGCGTTCTCGCCGACGTCGGTCCGACCGTCCTGCAGTGCCTCGGCCTGCGCGTCCCGCCGGAGATGACCGCGGCGACGCTCTTCGCCGACCCCCGGTGAGCCGTGGCCGACCCGGCGCCGCCGCTCGCGGGCCCGCTGCCGGATCGGCTCGCCGACGAGATCGCGCTCCTCTTGCAGGCGGAGGGCATCACCGCGGCTCGCATCGACTCGAGCGCCGGCGTCTTCGTCGTCGTCGGCGACGCGGATCGTGCACGCGCCGCCCGCATCCTCGCCGAGGAGTATCCGAGGGGCGTCGACACGACGGCGTATCTTCGGTCGGCGCCGCCGCGTCCGGCACCGGCGCCCGCTCCCGGAGATGAGCCGTTACAGGATGGCTGGTTCGGACGCGGCTCCTGGGTGGTCGTCCTCCTCGCCGTCGCCTGCGCCGCGATCTTCATCGCCGAGGAGCGCGCCGGCGGCTCGGAGTCGCACGAGGTGCTGCTGCGCTTCGGCGCCTCGCGCCCGGCACACGTGCGGACCGGCGAGTGGTGGCGCCTCGTCACGGCGATCTTCGTCCACATCGGTCCGCGCCACGTGCTGGCGAACGTCGCCACCCTCCTCGTCCTCGGGCCGGCTCTCGCGGCCGCGCTCGGGGCGGGGCGGTTCGCGCTCGTGTACGTCCTGGCCGGTGCCGCCGGCAATCTCCTCAGCTACCACTACATGCCACCCGACGTGGTGAGCGCGGGTGCCTCCGGCGCCATCCTCGGGGTGCTGGGCGCGCTCGGCGGGCAACGGCTGCGCTTCGCCGCGAGCGCGCGCTACCGCGGCTGGCAGGTGATCGCGGCGATCCTCGCCTATCTCGCCGTCGCCGTCGGATCCGGGCCGGAGGTGGACGCGTTCGCGCACCTCGGCGGCCTGCTGGCCGGCCTCGCGCTCGGCCTCGTCGTGCCGCCGCCCGCGCGCGTACCGACTCGCGGCGACCGCCGCCTGTCACGCGTCTGCGGCGCGGTCGCGGCGGCAATCGTCGCGTGGGCGGTCGTAGCGCTCGTCGCGTGGAACGGCCACCGCGCGTGACGCCCGCCCGCGTCGCCCGTCGCAGCGACGTGCTGGCCGCGACCGGCGAGCCGTGGTAACCGCCTGCGGGTTGCGCTTCCTCCGTCGCATCGTCGCGCCGCGCTCGCGATTCGCGCTCGCCACCGTCCTCGCCGTGCTGACCGTTCGTCACGCGGCGGCGGCGCCGGCCGAGCCGATGGTCGCCGAGCTCATCCATCTGGTACCGGCGGCGCCGGGCAAACCGGCGCCGACGTACACGCTCGCCGACGAGACCCGCCCGCGCTTCGCCGCGCCGCTGGAGACGTCGCTCAACCTGCTCGTTCCGTCCGACGGCGGCCCGACACTCGTGGTCGACGTGCCGGCGACCGTCGCGGTCGGCGACGCGATCGCGACCGGGCTCTATGGACGCGGCCAGCTCACCCTGCCGCTCCCGCCGGAGCGCGTACGCGTCGTCGAGGCGGACGGCGCGCGGCGCGCCACCATCACGGTCTCCGCCCTGGGGCGCGGCGTCGGTCCGCCGGGGCACGTCGCGCTCACGTTCACCACGCCGCCGGCGACCGCGGTGCTCGAGATCGAGGCCGCCGTCGCTCGTGTGCCCGCGCGTGCTGCGTTGCAGTTCGCCTACGGCCTGAGCGACGCGGCCCAGCTGCCCGGCGCCGGACCGGTGACGTTCGAGATCGCCACGCGCGATGCGCCCGACACCGCGCTCTGGTCGGCGACGCTCGACCCCTCGCAGAAGGCGTCACGCGGCTGGCACGAGGACAGCGTCGCGCTCGACGCGCTTGCCGGCCACGCGGTTCGCCTCGTGTTCCGTGCCCGCGCCGCGGATCGGCAGACCCTGTTCCCGATCTGGGCGGACCCGACGATCGTCGGCCCCGCGCCGCGGCTGCCGACGCGGCGCAACGTCATCCTGATCTCGATCGACACGCTGCGCGCCGATCGGCTCGGCGTGTACGGCTCGTACCGACCGACGACGCCCGCCATCGACGCGTTCGCGGGCGAGGCCGCGCTCTTCGAGCAGGCGTGGTCGGTGTGGCCGGAGACCAGCGGCTCGCACATGTCGATCTTCACCTCGCGCTACCCGAGCGAGCACGGGGTGACGAGCTTCATCACGACGCCGCCGCCGTCGCTCACGTTGCTCGCCGAGCATCTGCGCACCGCCGGGTACCTCACCCGCTCCTTCACCGAGGACGGCGGCGTCTGGGCCAACGCCGGCTTCGCGCGCGGCTTCGGCGCCTACGGCGAGCGCCGCAGCATCTCCGGTGTCTACGGCGGGGAGGCCGCCGCGACCTTCGGCGACGCCACCCGCTGGCTCGAGGGGCATCGCGATCGGACGTTCTTCCTCTTCGTCCACACCTACCAGGTGCACGCGCCGTACACGCCGCCGCGCAGCCACAAGCTCTTCTTCCTCGACATCCCGGGCCGCGAGGGTGTCGGCTTCGCGGCCAATGCGCTCGCCTATGATCAGGAGACGCGCTTCACCGACGATCAGGTCGGGCCGTTCCTGGCGGCCGTGAAGCGTCTCGGCCTCGGCGACCGCACGCTCGTCGTCCTGCTGGCCGATCACGGCGAGGAGTTCGGCGAGCACGGCGGCCAGGGCCACGGCCGGACGCTGTACCGCGAGGTGCTGCAGGTGCCGCTGCTCTTCTGGAGCCCCGGACTGATCGCGCCAGGACGGATCGCAACCCCCGTGAGCCTGCTCGACGTGGCGCCGACGCTGCTCGACCTGCTCGGTCTGCCGAAGGATCCCCAGCACGACGGCATGAGCCTCGCCGCGACCCTGCGCCGCGGCGCGGCGAAGTCCCCCGCGCCGCGACCGATCTTCGGCGAGATCGACCGCGACGATCTCGTGGCCCACGACCATGTGCGCGCCGTCTCGGTCCGCCTCGGCGGCCGCACCGGGATCGCCAATCTGGTCGACGGGACGACGCGCTGTTATGCCGCCGATGATGCGCGCGAGCAGCGGCCGCAGGACGACTGCGGCGCGCTCACCGGTCTTCTCGCCACACGCCGCGAGGCCCTGACGCGAGGCCGCCCCGCCGTCGCGGCGACGCCAGGGGCGGTCGACCCGCGCACCGTGGAGAAGATGCGCGCGCTCGGCTACGTCGAGTAACCGGCCGGCTCAGCGACGCCGCGGCACGATCCGGCGACCGATCGGCTTGCGCGGCGCCACCTTCGAGCCGTTCGGTCGTTCCAAAGGGCGGATCACCTTCACCGGAGCGCGCGCGACCGCCAGGCTCGGACCGGCGAGGACGTCGCGGCACACCTTCACGAGATCGGCCGGATCGAGCGGCGTCGGCCGCAGCAGGCGCTGGATCACGCAGGGCAACACGTTGCCCTCGGGATCGCCGTGCACCAGCACGACCAGGACGCGGCCGCTCTCGGGCGCCAGCGCGGCCAGGAACTCTGCCGCCGCCGTCGGCGCCGTGCGCAGATCGATGAACACCGCGTCGGGCGTGAACATCGCCAGCAGATCGAGCGCCTGCTTGGCGTCGCAGGCCATCGAGACCGAGTGTCCCGCCTTGGTGAGCCCGGCCTTGGCTTCGATGAACGCCTCGACGTCCTCCGAAAGGGTGAGCACGCGGCGCGGGCCCTTCGGCACGTTGTCGAACACTGCGGCCGACTCGTTGGCGCCGGGCGGATCGGCGAAGCAGCGCACGGCGCCGAGGATGCGGCTCCGTCCGTGCGAGTCGGCAGCGTAGCCGACCAGCGTCGCCCCCGCCTTCGCCGCGGCGGTCAGATCGTAGAGACCGGCCGGGAACGCGGCGAGGAGATTCGCCACCATGAGCGTCTTCCCGGGGACGGGCGGCAGCGCCGCGCTCAGTGCCGCGTGGATCTGGTCCCAGCGTGCCGCGTCCGATTCCAGGATGTGGTGGCCGCTCCGCTGCACGACCTCGATGCTCTGCCCCGAGGCGCTCGACGCCTCGTCGTCCTCGCCGATATCGTCGCGATCGCCGTCGTCCGTGGCGTCCGACTCTCCCATCGGAATGGCGTCCGTGATCAGCGTATCGCGAAGCTCGGCGCGACCGCGCTGCGCGTCGAGGCTGCGCGACACCGTCTCGGCGACGGTCGCCTCGAGCCGCGCGACCTCGGCCACGCGGGCTTCCAGCTCGCGCCGGTGCGCGGTCGCGGCCTGCTCCATCTCCCGGCGCAGCGCCGCCACGGTGTGCTCGAGCGCCTTGGTATGGACGTTCTGCGCTTTCTCGAGCTCGCGCCGATGATCGGCGTCCGCGGCCTCACGCTCGGCGCGCGCCATGGCCAGACGCTCCTCCATCGCCCGCGCCTCGGCCGCCGCCTGCCTCGTGAGCTCGTTGCGCTCCGCCGCGTGCGCGCCCATCTGGCCCTCGAGCGCAACCACCTGCTCGCGCAGCGCGCGGATCACCGCAACCGGCTCGCCGCCGTCGTCGTCGACCGCGGCCAGCACCCGCGCCCGGTCCTCGCGCAGCCGGAGCGCCTCCGCCTGGACGACGGCCAGCTCGGTCGCGATCTCCTCGGCCCGGTGCTCGGCCTCGCGCCGCTGCGCCTCCGCCCGCGCGCGCTCACTGGCAAGCGCCGCGATCTGCGCCTCGCGCTCGCCCTCCGACGTGGCAAGGCCGGCGACGCGATGCCGCAGCGACTCGCCCTCGCGCTCGGCCTCGACCAGCGTCGCTCGCACACGCGCCAGCTCCTCGGCCAGTGCCGCGGCGCGGTGCGCGACGTCGATCCGCTCGCCGTCGAGCTCGGTGCGCGCTCGCTCGAGCTCGCCCAGGCGCGCCTCGCGCTCGGCGAGCGTGGTACGCAGCTCGCGCGCCGTCGCCATGGCCGCGTCGCGATCGTACTCCAACTGGGTCAAGGTGGCGCGGCGCTCGCCGTCGATGCGATCGGCGCTGGCGTGCAGCTTGGTGATCTCGTCGCGATGCGCGGCCGCGTCGGTCTCCCGGTCGGCGCGATGTGCCGCGTGCGCCTCTTCGATCTCGCGCCGCGCCGCCGCCTGCATCTCCTCCAGCGCCGTGCGGTGCGAGGCGCGCGTCTCCGCCAGCTCGCGGCGCTGTACCGCGAGACGATGCTCCGCCTGCTCCACGTCCGCCACCGCGCGTTGCATCGCCTGCCGCTTCTCCTCCTCCAACGCCCGCACCAACGCTTCCGTCGAGCCGACGCGCTCGCGCAGGGCCTGGATGACGGCCTCGGGCGCGGCACCCGGATCGTCGACGACGGCGAGTACCCGCGCGCGGTCCTCATGCAGCCGCGCAAGCTCGCCGCGCATCTCGACGAGCTGCGCCTCGTACTCCTCGGTCTCACGTGCAGCCGCGGCCAGCCGGTCGTCGCGCCCGAGGATCTCGCGCTCGAGCGCCCCGAGCCGCTCCGCGTCCTCGGCACGCGCTTGATCCATCGCCGCGCGTTGCAGATCGAAGGCGGCCCGCATGGCGTCGGACTCGCGTCGCTCCGTCTCCAGCGCTGCCAGCGCCGCGCGCTCGCGTACGCTCGCGGCCGCCGCCACCTCCTCGCGCTCCGCCAACGCCCACGTCAGACGCGCCTCGAGATCGTCGCGCTCGACGCCGAGGCGCTCGGCCTCGTCGCGCGTCGCGTCGCGCTCGGCGAGCGCCCGGGTGAGCGCCCCGCCCTGTTCGGCGCGCAGCGTGGCCAGCGCCGCCTCACGCGTCGCCTCGGCGTTCGCCCGGGTCCGGTCGAGCGCCGCCTCCGCCTCGGCGAGGGTGCGCGCGTTCCGGACGCGCTCGTCCTCGAGCTCGCGCGCGTGCGCCGCGTGCAGGCTCTCGAGGGTACGCTCGTGGGTCCCACGCAGCTCGTCGACTTCGTGCCGCTGCGACGCGAGCTGCTGCGCCACCTGCTCCGCGTGCGTCGCGCTCCGCCGCGCCAGCTCGGCGCGATCGGTCGCATGCGACCCGAGCTCGCCTTCGAGGGCGACGATCTTCTCGCGCAGCGCGCGAATGACCGTCGCGGGCTCCGCGCCGGGCTCGTCGACCGCGGCCATCACCCGGGCGCGCTCGTCGCGCAGGCGTGCTTCCTCCGCGCGCAACGTCTCGTACGCCGCCTCGAGTCGGGCGACGTCCTCGGCGGTCCTGCCGGCACGCGACGTCAGATCGCTCTGCGAGGCGCGCAGCGAGTCGCGCTCGCTCTCGAGCGTCGCGATCGTGTCGCGCAGCTGACGGACGACGTCCCCCGTATCGGCAGCCACGCTGCGGGCGTGGTCGCGCTCCTCGGTGACGACGGCGAGCAACCGCGTCTGCTCCGCCGAGACCTGCACACGGTCGTCGTCGGTCTGCTCGAGGGCGTCGGATGCCTCCGCGAGACGCGTCTCCGCGTCGGCCAGGCGCTGCGCCAGCATCGCCCGTGCCTGCTCGGTCTCGCGCAGGTCCTGCTCGAGGCGGGCCGCGATCTCCCGCGGCTCGACCCACGGCTCGCACACGAGCGGCTCCTCGCTCGTACCAGCCGGGTCGACCCCGGGGGTCATGCCGGGGACGTGCGAGCGGGCGCGGATGTAGCCGTCGAGGGCGAGGGCCAGCGAGTCGAACATCAGCACCTGCGTCAGGATCTCGCTCTCCATGATCGGCCGGCGATCGGCGATCACGAGGAGCACGCCGACCGGCAGCTGGCCGCGGTACAGGGGGATCGAGGCGAGATTGGCCGTGCGCGGTATCAGCTCGCGCTCGACCAGCTCGGGGACGAACGGATGCTCGTCCGGACGCTCGATGACGTAAGCCTTGCGGTTGAGAAGCCCGTGCAGCGGGATCTCCCAGGAGTCCGCGGCGCCACGGCGCAGGGCCAGCAAGCGCTCGCGTCCCGCCGACGAGAGCGCGCGCGACTCGAGCAGCGCCAGCGTCTCCGACTCACAGCCGTAGAGCAGCAAGGCGCCCGCCGGCGCGTCGAACGCGTCGAGGAGCATCGGCACCATGTCCGCAGCGAAGGTCTCGAGCGGCACCTGCCGCATCTGCAGCTCGATGATGCGCTCGACCACCTTCAACGTGGTCGGACGCGGACCACCCCGGCGCGGGGCCGGCGTTCCCGACGTCGTCGGCTTCGGCGATCGCCCCGGTCGTGACTGACGCTTGGTCGTGCCTAGCATAGTTACCTCGACGCTCACCCGCAGGTGATCGCGACGCGCTCCCCACTTTTCAGGACAACTCCAATCAGCAACGCGTGTGCCATCGGCCTCTCGCCGTCAACTGGCGCCTGCTACCGCGCTTGCCCTAGCTTGTGGATGACGGATTCGCGCCGGTCGCCACTCCCGGTCGCCGCGAGCCTCGCAGGCTCGCGCACACGAAACGTCGTAGCGTTCACCCATTGGCGGCCGTGCGGCGCGCGTTTGCATCACCGCGCTCCGCCTGCCGCAGGGGGCTCACGCCGCTCTGCTTGGCGGCCGCGGACGCGTTTGCCACGATGCCGCGGACGACGCGCGACAGATCCTCGGTGTTGAGCGGCGCCGGACGCAGCAGGCGCTCGAGGGCGCGGCGCAACGCCCCGCGCGCCGGGTCGCCGTGCACCAGCATGGTGAGGATGCGGCCGCTCTCCGGGGCCAGGGCGTCGACGAATGAGGCTACCGCCTCGGGCGTGGCGCGCAGATCGACCAGCACCGCGTCGGGATTCAGCAGGGCCAGGAGGTCGATCGCCTGCTTGTCGTCGCAGGCCATCGACGTCGAGTAGCCCAGCTTCGAAAGCTCGGCCTTGGCCGGGATGAACGCGTCGATGTCGTCGGAGAGCGTGATCATGCGCTTCCCGCCGCGCGGCTGCGCGTCGAGCGCGGCCGTGATCTCGCCGGACGCCGGCGGATCCGTGAAGCAGCGGATACCGCCGAGGATGCGGCTGCGGGTCGCGTCGGCGGCGTAGCCGACGACCGTCGCGCCCTCGACCGCGGCTGCCGCCACCTCGGCGAGCGTCTTGGCGTCGGCGTCGAAGAGATTGGCGACCACCAGTCCGCGGGGCGGCGGAACCTGCAGCGCACGCGTAAGTGCCGCGGCGATCTCCTCGCCACGGGCACCGTCCGGATCGAGCACGCGCGTCGCGATCGGCGCTGCGGCCGCGGCGGGCGGCGCGGCAGGCGTCTCGGCGGCAACGGCAGGCGCGGAGAGTGTGCGCTCCGCCGTCGGGGCGGCGGGCTTGGCCGCGGCGGGGCCTGCGGCCTTGGCCGCGGCCGCCGCAGCGTCGGCGGCCGCCGCGTTCGCGGACTCCGTAGCCGATGCCGACGTGGCGCGCGCCAGCTCGGCCCGCGCTTCGGCGAGCAGCGCCTCGTGGCGGCCGAGCTCACGTTCGAGCGTCGCCGTCCGCGCCGCGTGCTCGGTCCGGTCGCGCTCCGCCGCGGCGAGCCGCTCCGCCAGCGCCGAACGCTCCACCTCTTCGAGACGGCGCTCGGCGCGCAGCGCCTCGACCGCGCCGCGCAGGTCCTGAAGCATGGCGTCGATCACCGCACGATCCGCCGCCCGCACGTCACCGGCGGCCGCAGCATCGGCGCCGAGGACACGCACGCGGAGGTCCACCCACGCCTCGCAGATCAGCGTCGGCGGTGGAGTCGCCTCGTCGAGCGACGCCGCGCGCGGACCGCCCCAGAGCGCCGACGCGAGCGCCATCGCCAGCACCTCGTAGGCGAGCGCGTGCTCGAGGACGCGCGCCGTCTCCGCCGGCTGATCCGCCAGCGCCAGCACCACGCCTACCGGCTGCTGCCAGCGATGCAGGGGGATGCCGATGATGCTCGCCGCCGAGGCCGCATCGTCGGGTCCGACGAGCTCGGACGCGAACTCGCGCAGATCGGCCGACTCCACCAGGTACGCCTTGCGCTCGGCGAGCGCGCGAAGCGGCATCTCCCACGCGCCCGATCCACCCCAGCGTAGGCTGGCGAGGCGGGCGGCGCCGTCGGCCGACAGGCCGCGCCCGGCGGCGAGCGCCAGCGCCCCCTCGTCGCGGCGATAGCAGAGCAACGCGCCGGCGCGGGCGTTGACGGCCTCGAACAGCGGCCCGAGGATCTGCGTCGCCAGCACCTCGACGGGTGCCTGCTGCAGCTCGAGACGGACGATGCGCCCGATCAGGTCGAGGGTGGTGATCGGCGTGCTCACGCGCACGCCTCCTCACACGGCGCCTGCGCATGCACGGTGCTCGTGCGCGGGCCGAGGGGAAGCGGGAGAGGGCGCGCGAACGGCCGCGCTGCGGGCAAAACAGTCATGTGGGGCTCGGGTCTTCAGTCAGCAACGGATGTGCCAGCGCGCTCCGAACGGCGACCTCCTGATCGCCCTACCAGGAGCATCGCCGCACGACACGATGGAGCGTGCGCCTCGACAATTGGCTGTCGGAAACGCGGCGACCGCCACGGGACCGGTGCGCAAGTGGTATCGGGTCCCGGAAACGCGGCACTGGTTGCAATGCGAAATGGCATCCGGCATGAAGGCGCAGAGGCTCATCGGTTGCCCACGAATCGTCTCGTCGTCGCCCTACTCGCCGCCGCTCTCGCTGTTCCGGTCTCGCTCGCCAGCGCTCAGGTCAATCCGTACCGGGTGCAGCAGCGGTACAAGGAGGCGCAGAAGGGCAAGAGCATCAACGAGTGGACGAAGAAGCTGAACGATCCCGATCCGACGGAGCGGCTCGAGGCCGTCAAGTCGCTCGGTGAGTCCGGTCAGCCGGAGGCCATCGAGTACCTCATCCAGGCCACCGGTGATCCCGACGATGGCGTCAAGATCAAGGCGCTCGATTATCTCGGCAAGCTGCGCGCCACCGACGCCACGCAGGTCCTGGTGCAGAAGCTCTTCCTGCGTGACACGCCGACGCCGATGAAGCAGCGCATCCTGGTCACCCTGGGCCGCATGGGCGACGCCAAGGCCGCGCCCCCGATCACCGAGTTCCTGAACCGCGACGACGACCCGGCCATGACCGGCACGGCCGTCTTCGCGCTCGGCGAGATCGGCGACGCCGGAACCGTCCCCAAGCTCGAGGCGCTGCGTGCCCGCACCACCGATCCGCACCTCGAGCAGCTGGCGGGCGAGGCGGTGCAGAAGATCAAGCTCCGCCTGACGCCGGCGTCGGTCGCCGTCACGGTGCCCGCCCTCGTTGACGAGGACCATCCGAAGGCGCAAGCCAAGCCCTGACGGCCGGCCAGGCGCGCGACGGGGTGACTCCCATTCGCGCCGCCGGCATCCAAGGTCGCAGATGCTCCGAGAACGACTGACCCGCAGCGTGCTTCTCACGGGGGCGTTGCTCGCCCTGCTCGTCACGTCGGCGGGGATCGCGACCGCGACCGGAGATACCCCGATGAAGACCGACACGAAGCCGAATGATGCGGACCTGCGTCAGCGCCTGACGCCCGAGCAGTATCAGGTCACCCAAAAGGGCGGCACCGAGGCTCCCTTCCACAACGCCTACTGGGACAACCACGAGGCCGGCATCTACGTCGACGTCGTGTCCGGCGAGCCGCTCTTCAGCTCGCTCGACAAATTCGACTCGGGAACCGGCTGGCCGAGCTTCACCCGCCCGATCGAGGGTGGCAGCGTCGATCGCAAGGAGGATCGCTCCTTGTTCATGAGCCGGACGGAGGTGCGCTCGTCGAAGGGCGATTCGCATCTCGGGCACGTCTTCGACGACGGCCCCGGCCCGACGGGGCAGCGCTACTGCATCAACTCGGCGGCGCTGCGTTTCATTCCGGTCGATCAGCTCGAGGCCGAGGGCTACGGCAAATATCGGGCGCTTTTCGCCAAGGCAGACGATGCCCACGCGGCGAAGCCGGCGGCCACGAACGAAAGCAAAACCACGAAGCCCGCGACCGAGGAGATCGCAACCCTGGCCGGCGGCTGCTTCTGGGGCATGGAGGAGATTCTCCGCGGGATTCCCGGCGTCATCCGCACGCGCGTCGGCTACACCGGCGGCACGACGACGAGCCCCTTCTATCCCGACGTCCACGAGGGAACGACGGGGCACGCCGAGGCCGTCGAGGTCGTCTTCGATCCGCGCCGCATCAGCTACGAGGAGCTGCTCGGCTGGTTCTTCCGCATGCACGATCCGACGACGCTGAACCGCCAGGGCAACGACGTCGGCACGTCGTATCGCTCAGCGATCTTCTACCACAGCGACGAGCAACGCCGGACTGCCGAGCGCGTGAAGGCGAGCGTCGACAAGTCCGGCAAGTGGAAGAGCCCCCTCGTCACCGAGATCGTCGCCGCAAAGGAGTTCTGGCCCGCCGAGGAGGAGCACCAGAACTACCTCCAGAAGCACCCGGGCGGGTACACCTGCCACTACCTGCGCGACTGACGTCGGCACGCGCGGGCGCGCTTGTGCGTGCCCCGAGCAGCAGGTAACTACCGAGCCTTCCCCTCTCCGCCGGAGTGGCGAAATGGCAGACGCGCGGGACTCAAAAT
>Ga0157379_10003876_pt1 | contig 12744 bp, 9 predicted proteins | sample S25metaG_FD_121802 | JGI IMG/M metagenome (GOLD analysis project Ga0157379, IMG submission 121802) | Switchgrass rhizosphere microbial communities from Kellogg Biological Station, Michigan, USA - S2-5 metaG | ecosystem: Host-associated > Plants > Roots > Rhizosphere > Soil | place: USA: Michigan... | reverse complement strand
CGCTCCTTGCCGGTCCGCTCGAGGAGATCCACGAGGCGCGCGTCGGCCATGAGCGTTCGGTCCTGCACCGTGAGTGCGGGGCCGCCGCCCATGAGGGGGGCGCTTTCACCGGGCGACGCGCCGGGCGCCTCACCGGAGGCGGTGCCTTCCAGGACGATCGCGACATCGGCGTTCGCGCGACGGGCAGCGGCTCCTGCGCCGCGGAGGCCCACTTCTTCCTGCACGCTCCAGACCGCGGTGACGGGTACCGGAGGCCGTTTCTTCACGAGGCTCGCGAGCACGGTGCAGCCCACGCGGTCGTCGAACGCCTTGCCTTTTCGCGTGGATCCCCACTGCTCGTAGGTCGTGTCGAAGCACGCGTAGTCTCCCACAGCCACGTGCCGCTCGGCCTCCTCGCGCGAGGACGCGCCGATATCCAGGTACATGTCCTCGATCGCGATCACCTTCTCGCGATCGGCGCGCGAGACGAGGTGGGGCGGGAGCGCGCCGAGCACGCCGCGAAGGCCGCTCGCGCCGATGCGGAACACCTGCCCGACGAGGATCCGCTGATCGATGCCGCCGACCCGGCGAACGCGGAGGCGGCCCTCCTTCTCGATCGCGGTGACCATGAGTCCGACCTCGTCCATGTGGGCGCAGAGGAGCACGTGCGGTCCGCGGCGCCTCCCGCCATTGGTACGCGTGGCGGGCGCGATCCTGGCGACAAGGCTTCCCAGCGCGTCAATTTCCAAAGAGTCCACGTGGTCGCGCACCTCGTCGATCAGGATGCGTCGCACGGCGTCCTCGCCGCCGCTCACCCCCGAGGCCTCGGAAAGCCGGCCCAGCAGGGCGTCGTCGAATGCGGGGGCGATCACTTGAGCACCTCCACCGCGCGCCACGACGGCTCGAGGCTCGCGACAAAATGGGCGAGCACGCGGCCGCAACGATCCACGTCCTCGGGGGCGACGGTCTCGACGGCCGTGTGCATGTAGCGGCAGGGAACCCCGATGACGCCGGTCGGCACGCCTTCGCGCGCGATCTGGATGTCCATGGCGTCGGTGCCCGAGGACACGGGGCAGCCCTCGACCTGGTACGGAATGCCGAGTGAGCGGGCGCTCCGGCGCATCCCTTCGAAGACGAGCGGGTGGATGTTGCCGCCGACGCAGATCGAAGGGCCGCCGCCGAGGGGATATGTTTCACCCGAGCGCACGCCGGGCATGTCGCCGTGCGTGACGTCGATGGCGACGCCGAGCTGCGGGTCGAGCGACTCGGACGCGGTCTTCGCGCCGAGGCAGTAGACCCCGAACTCTTCCTCCACGGTCGCGACCACGACCACGTCCCACTCCGGCCGGTCTACGTGCAGGATCTCGAGCATCCGGAGGAGCACGGCCACGCCGGCGCGGTCGTCCATCGCGGGGGCCGCGAGCTGGCCGCTGAGGAGATCGACCGGGGTCTGGCGGAGCGTGACGGGCGTTCCGACCGGAACGAGCCGGCGCACCTCGCGCTCCGGGCGGCCCGTGTCGATGTAGAGGTCCTCGCTCGGGATCACGCGGTCCGCCTCGCCTTTCTTGAGTAAATGGGGCGGCTTGGTGGCGAAGAGTCCCACGATGGGCGGACGCGAGTGGATCACCACCTCCTTGGCGGGAAGCGTCCTCGCGTCGAAGCCGCCGAGCTCGGTGAGGCGGAGGAATCCGCCCGGCTCGATCGCCTTCACGAGGAATCCGATGCGGTCCATGTGAGCGGCGAACATGGCTCGCGGGCGCGGCGCGGGGGCGCTCCCCTGGATCCAGCCGTGGACGTTGCCGGCGCGATCCCGCTCGACTCGATCGGCATGGATCGAAAACGCCTTGGCGATCGCGTCGGCGGCGGGCGCCTCGTGCCCCGAGACCCCGGGGAGGGCGCTCAGGAATTTGAGCCAGTCGACGGTGGAACGTTGTTCCGGACGGGGCATTAGCCTGCGAATTTAGTCCACCCTCCGAGGGCAGGCAAATGTAAACTCCGCGCCCCGATGGACCCCCTCCGGATCGCCGTCGTCCTCCCGCATCTCGGCGTCTATGGCGGTATTCGCCGATTCTTCGAGCTGGGTCGCGTCTGGACCGCGCGCGGACACGAGGTTTCGCTCCTCACACCCACGGCCGCACGGCCCTGGCTCCCGTTTTCGGGGCGAATCGGAACCCTCGAGGAGTTGCCTTCCTCGAAATGGGATGTCCTTCTTTCCCCCGATCCGGTCCTCTTCCTACAATCGAAGGCGCCCGGCGCGCTCCGCGTGTTCTACGCGGTGCTCGAGGGAGCGCCCCGCGCGCGCGAGGCGTCGCGAAGCGCGGATCTCGTGATCGCGAACTCGCTCGGCATGGCGCGCTATCTCAGGCGGAACCGCGTGCGCGCGGTGCATGCGCCGGGGGGCGTGAATACGGAGTTCTTTCGTCCGCCAGATCCCGATCCGCGGCCGGCGCGCGCGCGGGTAGGGGAGCCGGTGCGCGTTCTCGTGTACGGGCGCCTGTCGCGGAAGCGGAAGGGCTCCTGGACCGCAGTGCGCGCGGTCGAAGCAGCGGCCGTCGCCTCGCGCGCCGCGATCACGCTGACGCTCTTCGACGCGCCGCCGCCGGGCGCGGAGACACCGTCGCTCGGCCGGGCGATCGCGGTGCCGCACGAGTGGGCGCTCGATCCGACGCAGGAAGAGCTTCGCGCCCTCTATGGAAATGCGGATCTCTTCGTCTCGGCGGAGCGGCGCGCGGGGTGGTCGAACACGTCCGCCGAGGCCATGGCCTGCGGCGCGGCCGTGGTCTGCACCCGGAGCGGAACCGAGGACTTCGCGGAGAACGGAGTGACCGCGTCGGTGGCGCGCTGGCCCTGGACGTGGCTTCTCGCGCGGAAGATCGTGCCGCTTCTCGATCCGGACCTACGGCTCGGGATCGCCGCGCGGGGACGGGAGCGGATCGCGCAGTTCACGTGGGAGCGGACGGCGGACCGAATCATGCGGGCCCTCGACGAGGCGCTCGCGAGGAGGAAGCGATGAAGCGAACGAGAGAGGCCGGGCCGCCGCGTGGAGTGCCCTCCGAGCGCCCGCCCATGCCGCGGGCCCGGATGGTGCCGCCCGCGGTCCTGGTGCTGGCCGCCTATCCCACGCGGGTCGCGGCCGAGCGCGCGGCGAAGAGCCTGGTGCGCGGGCGCGTGCTCGCGTGCGCGACCGTGATGCCGGGGGGCAAGGCCTTCTACCGCTGGAACGGCAAGGAGCACGCCGACCCGACCGCGCTTCTCTGGGGCAAAACCCTGGCCTCGCGCTCGCGGCATGCGGTCGAGGCGATTCGCGTCACACACCCGGACACCGTGCCCGAGATCCTGGTGCTTCCCGTGCGCGGCGGACACGCGCCCTACCTCGAGTGGCTTGCTGGGGAGGTTCGCTGAGCCCCCGCCTGGAGCCCGATGTCATTCTTCACGGCGCGACGCTGCTCGACGCCTCGCGCGCGGGACGCGCGCCGCGCAAGGAGGCGGTCTGGATCCGGAACGGCCGGATCGCCGCGGTCGCCACGCTCGCCGAGCTCGAGCGCCGCGCGGGCCGCGCGGCGGAGATCGTGGACCTCGGCGGCGGCACCCTCACGCCCGGCTTCACCGACTCGCACATCCACCTGATCACCTGGATCCGCGCTCTCGAGGAGCCCTGGCTCGAATCGCAGGAGCCCGCCTCGATCGCGAGCGCGGCGGCGCGCCGTCTCGAGGCGGCGCCGGAGGAGGAGTGGATCCTCCTGCGTGGATGGATTCCGCGCGAGTGGCCGCTCGAGCGGCGCTCGCGCGCGATGCTCGACCGCATCGCGGCCGGCCGGCCCCTGGTCCTCCACGCCGTGGACGGGCACTCGGTCTGGGGGAATGCCGTCGCCTTCGAGCGGGCCGGGATCAATGCATGGACCCCAAAACCGCCAGGGGGTGAGATCCAGCTTGGCCGTGATGGCGAACCGACCGGTGTGCTGATCGAGGAGGCCTACCGGCTCCTGACCACCCGGATCGTCCGCAAGGCGAGTCCGAAGGACGAGCTCGCCCGGGCCCTCGACCGCGCCCGCTCGCTCGGGATCACCTCCGCCCACGACTTCGACCGGAGCGCGACCTGGCGGGCCGCGGGAGAGCTGGCTCGATCCGGCCCGCTCGACTTCCGCCTGCTCCTCTCCGTGCCGGTGGGCGCGCTGGACGCCGCGACTGCGCTGGGCCTCGCGGCGGGGCACGGCGGCGAGCACCTCCGGGTGGGGCCGGTGAAGATGTTCGCGGACGGAACCTTGGGATCGTCGACCGCGCTCCTCGAGGAGCCCTACGCAGCGGGGGGGACGGGGATCGAGGTCATGACTCCGGCCGATTTGCAGAAGGGATGTGTCGCGGCGGCGGGCTCCGGGCTGTCCGTGGCGATCCACGCGATCGGGGACCGCGCGGTCCGGAACGCCCTGGACGCCATCGAGCACACGCTGGCCGCCGGCGGCTCGTTCCCCCTTCCGCCGCGGATCGAGCACATCCAGCTGAGCCGGCCCGAGGACTGGCCCCGTTTCGGCGCCCTCGGAGTCCTTGCGTCGGTCCAGCCCATCCACCAGGTCTCGGACCGCCCGCTCGCCCGAAGGCTCTGGGGCGACCGGACCTCGCGCTCGTACGCCTGGAAGAGTCTCGAACGCTCCGGGGCGACGCTCATCTTCGGCTCCGACGCCCCCTTCGACCGTGCGGGGCCCCTCCTCGCGGTCCAGGCGGCGCTCCTCCGCCGTGAGACCGGGGAGCCGGCGACCGAGGCGTTCCACCCGGAGCAAACCCTCAGCCTGAAGCGCGCGCTCCGGGCGCATCTCGAGGATCCGCATCTCGCGGCGGGCTGGCCGGTGCCTCTTGGAAAGATTTCCGCGGGTTTTGGAGCGGATCTGGTTCACTTCAGCCACGATTTGCTTCAGACTCCCACCGGGGAATGGGCGCGCGCGCGTGTGAAGGCCGTCTGGGTGGGCGGTCGGCGCGTCCGAGTCAGGGCGGGAGATCGCTGAGCTCCCGCACCTTCGAAAAACCGCATCGGAACGCGATTTCCGGTCATGAAGCAGGTTGATTCAGCTCGTCGTGACGACGTATAATCGCATGCAGTTAACCCCACCCTAAGTCGTCTCGCCGGGGCGGACTCGACCGAAGGCCGCTCAACATGAAGAAGTCGAGCATCGTCGCAGGCCTCACGGCTGTACTGCTGTTCGCCGCCGCCACACCTTCGACTGCCCAGTACTACGCTTTCGGCAAGAACAAGGTTCAGTACGAGAGCTTCCAGTGGCTCACGCTGAAGGGTGAGCACGTGGAGGTCTTCTACTATCCCGAGGAAGAGCCGATCGCGCGCATCGCGCTCGTGCTCGCGGAAGAGAGCTACAAAGACCTCGCGGCGAAATTCCAGCACGAAGTGCCGAAGACCGTGCCGATGATCGTGTACAGCTCGCATCACCACTTCGAGCAGACGAACGTCAGCCCCGGATTCCTCCCCGAAGGCGTGCAGGGCTTCACCGAGTTCCTCAAGGGACGCGTCGTGCTCCCATACACGGGGAGCTACGCCGAATTCCACCACGTCATCCATCACGAGATGGTGCACGTCTTCCAGTTCTCGATCATGGACGAGGTGTACAAGGCGCACCGCCGCGCGTCGTACGTGGTACCGCCGCTCTGGTTCTCGGAAGGGCTCGCGGAGTTCTGGTCCACGCCATGGGACGCGCAGGGAACGATGGTGATGAGCGACATGGTGCTCGAAGGCCGCCTCCCGACCATCGACGACATGTGGAAGTACAACGGCACGTTCACCATCTACAAGATGGGGCAGTCGCTCTGCGAGTACATCGGGACGACGTACGGCGACGAAGCGCTCCGCCGCCTCTACACCGAGATCTACAAAGAGGACAACTGGGAGAAGCTGATCCAGCGGGTCACCGGCGTCTCCGCGCGCCGTCTCTCCGAGGACTGGATCCTCGCGCAAAAGCGCCGCTACTTCCCGCAGGTGAAGGATCGCTCCGCGCTGAGCCTCGTCGCGCAGCCGCGCGCCGTGTCCGAGGGGATCAATCTCAAGCCGGTGGCCGCACCCGACACGTTGCTCCTCGGCGGCTACCGCTACTTCTTCATCTCCGCGCGCGATGGCTACACCAACATCTACAGCGCCACCTACAAGGGGTCCGAGCGCCAGGTGAAGCCGATGGTGCGAGGCCAGCGGAATCCGCAATTCGAATCGTTCCATCCCTTCCAGAGCCGCATCGACGTCTCGCGCCAGGGTGAGCTCGCGTTCGTGTCGAAGTGGGAAGGGCGTGACGCGCTCTTCATCATGGATGCCAAGTCGCGACGGATCCTGGTCCGCAAGCACATCCCGAAGCTCATCGCGATCACGTCGCCGGCCTGGTCGCCGGACGGGAGCAAGCTGGTCTTCTCCGGACTCGAAGTGTCGGGACAGACGGATCTCTACCTGATGGAGCGTGACAGCGAGACGCTCACCCGGCTCACCAACGACTTCTACGCCGATTCGGATCCCACCTGGTCGCCGGACGGATCGCAGATCGCCTTCGCGTCGGACCGCACGCGGTACGGGAAGGACGGACACCAGAACCTCTTCCTCCTCGACATGAAGACGCTCGAGATCCGGTATCTCACGTGCGGGGCCTGGACCGACTCGGCGCCCAAGTGGTCGCCGACGGGCGAGCGGATCGCGTTCACGTCGGATCGCGGCGGGCAGCTCGAGGTCTACACGGTCGATCCCGAGGGGAACGGCGCGCGCATGACGCACGTCTTGAGCAGCGTGCAGGATCCCTCGTGGCTCCCCGACGGCAAGAGCGTGCTCCTCACCGGCTTCAACCGCTCCTCGTTCGGCATCTACCAGATGCCGATGAACACGCCCGCGCAGGCGGATTCGTTCTCGCTCGACCAGGCGCTCGTGCAGGGCCCGGCCCCGTGGACCTGGGAAGAAACGAGCTCGCAGTCGACGGAGGCTCCGGCCGACTACAAGCCGCACTACGGGCTCGACCTCGTGCAGGGCGGGATCTCGGCGTCCGCCACCGAGAACGTCGGGCAGGGGTTCCAGGCGGCCTTCAGCGATCTCCTCGGCAACAAGGTCTACTACTTCCAGCTCGGAAACAACGCGAGCACCGCCTCGGAGATCTTTTCACGCATGAACTTCTCCGCCTGGAAGATCAACCGCGAGCATCGGTGGAACTACGCCGCGGGACTCTTCCACACGGCCGGGGACTACGTCGACATGGGCGGGTTCGACTACTTCGAGCGCCGCGCCGGCGGCTCGGTGGTGGCGAGCTATCCCTTCTCGCGCTTCCGCCGCGTCGATCTCTCGATGTCGATCTTCTATGACAAGAAGGAAATGTTCCTCGGCTTCGATCGCGAGGGAGTTCTCGCCACGCACTCGATCTCGCTCGTCGAGGACAACACCCTCTGGTTCCCGACGGGCCCGCGGGACGGCGGCCGCATGAACGTCACGGCAGGGGTCACGACCAACCTGAACACCGGGCGCAACGAGAACGTGACCGTGCTCGCCGACATCCGGAAGTACTTCCGCACGAGCCAGTGGACGTCCGTCGCGCTCCGGCTCCAGGGACGCGCGTCGAGCGGCGCCGATCCGGAGCGCTTCGCGATGGGCGGAAGCCTCACCATGCGCGGCTACCCGTATCGCTACTTCGAAGGCACGCGCCTTCTCATGGGCAATCTCGAATACCGGTTCCCCCTCCTCGACCGTCTCGTGCTCGGCGTTCCGTTCCGCGGCTTCGGCCTTCCGGGGCTGGAGGCGGCTCTCTTCGCCGACGCGGGGACCGCGTGGGAGTCGTTCGAGCGCTTCCGCGATCCGAGGGGCAGCTTCGGCTTCGGGCTCAGGACGAGCCTCGCCGGCTACATGGTGCTCCGCTATGATTTCGCGAAGCTGACCGATTTCCACACTGTGCGGCCGGGCTGGGAACAGGAGTTCTACATCGGACTGGACTACTAGCGGGCTCGCGTCGCGCAGCTTCCTGACGGGGGCGGCGCTCGCCTTGTCGCTCGCGTGTTCCGCGGCCGTGTCGGAGCCGGTGCGCGCGTCGGAGCTGCCCGTGTCCGGCGCGAACGCGGTGCTCGAGGACACGGTCGGGACCGCGCTCCTCTACGTCGAGAGCCGCCCCGAGAGCCTCGAGGTCTACGTCGACGGCGTCCTCGCGGGCCGCTCGCCCCTCGGCCCCATCGAGCACGCCGCACGATCGGTGCGCGTGCGCGTCCTTCCTCCCGATCCCCGGCTCTTCGGCCTCGGGCGGGACGCGATGGACGTGACGCTCGTGAAGGGCGGGTCGTCGCACCTCTTCTTCGATCTCCGTCCCTCCGTCATGATCGAGACGGAGCCCACGGGAGCGATCGCCACGGTTACCGGGCGCGCGGCGGGCGATTCGCTCCTCGGCGCCACGCCCATCTCCGTGCCTCCGGGAATCATCGAGGACGGTTCCGTCCGCTTCTCCGCCCCCGCCCACGCCGATACCGTGATCTCGGGCGCACTCCTGGTGGAGGACGAGACCGGCGCGGCCCACGTCGAGCTGCGCCGGGTGGTCTGGGCCTCGCCCGGCCCGACGCCCAAGGCTCCGATCCTCAAGAAGGGGTGGATCCAGTGGACGATGGTCGGGGTCGGGACCATCCTCTCGGTGTCCGCGATCCCGCTCCACCAGAAGGCGGACGACTACTACGAGCAATATCTCGCCTCCTCGCGCGTCGAGGAGATCCCCAATCTCTACGATCAGACCTTGAAGTACGACCGGCTCGCGGGCGGGGCGCTGGTGGTGGGGCAGACCCTGCTCGTGAGCGGCATCGTGATGCTGCTCCTGGGACAGAAGTTTTGAGGCGGGCCGGGTGGCTTCTCGTGGCCGCGGCGCTTTTCGTCGCGAGCGGAGGGTGCGAGACGCGGGACCGATCGAATCCGCTCGACCCCTACAACAACGAGACCGGCGGCCTCATCGAGGGATTCAACGCGCTCGCGGGGAATCGGCAGGTCGAGATCCGCTGGTCGCGCGTGAAGCAAAACGGTCTGGTCGGCTACCGCCTCTTGCGGTGGCTTCCCGGAGACACTCCGGCCGTGCTCGAGGATCACATCGCGTCCAACCTGACCGGCACGGTGGACAGCGCGGTGGTGAACGAGGAGTCCTACGTCTACCAGGTGGTCGCCCACTTCCAGAGCGGCGACACGCTGGCGAGTCCGCCCGACACGGCCACGCCCGGCACGCGGCAGATCATCGTACTGGGGGCCGATCTCCCGGGCATGTACGGGCTCACGCCGGACGGGCGGGACATCCTCTACGCGCAGGGGTCGCAGGACGCGTACGAGGACATGGAGCTGGACGAGAACCGGAACATCCTCTGGCTCTCGATCCCGCTCGCCGGAGCCGTGTTCCGCATCTATCCGAGCGGCGCCGTCGCGGCGCCTGAGATCAACGTGACGTACGCGTCGGACGTCTCGATCTCCGACCCGCGCGGCTACGGATGGGTAGCCGATCCTCTGGATGAGAAAGTGCATCGCTATGGCCCTCAGCTGGACGACATCGATGGAACGTTCGTGAGGGCTGGCCGGGCGCGAGTCGTGGAAGCGGGGAAGCACACATCGTTCGTCTGGATCGGGAACGAGGCGGGCGACGTGTACCGGTTCACCACGAACGATCCGATCACGGCGGCCGGCCAGTGGAACGTGCCCGGCGTGGTGCGCGCGATCGCGATCGACGAAGGGACGGGGCGCGCGTGGGTCGTTGCGCGTCCTCCGGGCGAGACCGGAACCGACGACCTCTACCGCATCGATCCGGCCGACACCTCAGTTACGACCGTTCCGTTCCGTCTCGCCAACGTCGCGGACGTGGAGTACGACGAAGCGCGCCACTCGCTCTGGGTGAGCGAGGAAGGTCCGCCGGATCTCGGCTCGGGGCGTCTGGATCGACTCGATGATCAGGGCGAAATCCAGGCCACGCGATCCGGTATCGAGCCCTTCGGCATTCACGTCGACAAGCCGACGGGGAACTGCTGGGTTGCGGATCTCAAGAGCCAGCGCGTGCTCGAGGTCGCTCCCGACGGTCTCGTGGTGCGCCGCACGACCCGCATTGAAACACCCTACATGGTCCGCGTGATTCCAGGTCTTCCCACGCCATGATCTCCGTGGCATGGGCGTTGCAGTTCGGATCGCCGGCGCGGCCGACCGCGAAGGCGATCGAAGCCGCTCCACGATGGGATGTGCCGGTCTCCCATCCGGATAGGGGAGGTGGCTCCGGTTCTGGACGAACGGACCGGGTGGCCAAGGTTTCACTCTCTTGCTTCCGGGACGGCTTCCCTGCGTGCACTCTGCAACGGTGAGGAGGATGGAAGATGGCACGGACCCGCCAGCCGAAGCTGGCCACGCTGGACATCGCAGAGGAAGTTGCCAAGCGCGTTCCGGGCTACCGGGGTTACCAGGACGTCGCGCAGCGGCGTGACGACGACCGCCGGTTCCGGACCAGCGTCGCCGAGCACCTGAACGGGGAAGCCCATCGTCTGGAGCGCATCGAGAGCCAGCAGTTCCGCGACGACTACTCCGACCTTCTCGAGGAAGTGGACGCGGGTGCGCGCAAGCTGGAATACCTGGCCGAGTCGCTCAATCTCCCGTCTCCGTCGAAGAATGGAGTTGGAGACGAGGCGGCCGAGGGCCTGGGACTGATCGACCGCCAGATCGTGGACGAGCTGGATCATCTCCATCGCGTGGTCCACGAGCTGGAGAAGGCATACGTGCACGACGAGCGGTTCGAGATGAACCTCGCGGAGCTTCGCGGGATCGTCGAGCGGATCGCGGATCACATCGAGCAGCGCAACGTGACGATCGCCCGCTGACGCGGGTTTCGGACGGGCGGGCTCCTCGTTGTGCCGGAGGAGCCCGTTTTGTATCGTTCCGACATGCCGGCCCGAGCGACATCGAGGATCCAGAGTTCGTGACCCGGCGTCTCTATTACGACGATTCCCACCTCCGGACGTTCTCCGCGACCGTGACCGGCCTCCGCCGGACCGACCACGGGATCGAGGTGTCCCTGGACGCCACCGCCTTCTACCCGGGCGGGGGCGGGCAGCCTCCCGATCACGGACGCCTCGGCCCGCGCGCCGTGCTGGACGCGAGTGAGGACGAAGACAAGGTCTGGCACAAGGTCGACGGGGCCCTCGACCAGGGGGCCACGGTCGAAGGCGAGATCGCCTGGCCGCGCCGGCTCGACCACATGCAGCAGCACACCGGCCAGCACGTCCTCTCCCGCGCGTTCGTCGAGATCGCCCGAGCCGACACGCGCTCGTTCCACATGGGCGAGCAGGTCGTGACGATCGACGTGGATCACGCGGGCCCCGACGACGCGCTCGTTCGCAAGGTCGAGGACCGCGCGAATCAGATCGTGTGGGAGAACCGGCCGGTGCGCGCCCACTCGGTCACGATGGAGGAAGCGCTCCGCTTTCCCCTACGGAAGCCGCCCCAGGTCGAAGGCGAGGTGCGCGTCGTGGAGGTGGACGGCTTCGACTGGTCCGCGTGCGGGGGCACCCATGTCGCGCGCACGGGCGAGATCGGGGTGATCGCCGTGACCGGGACCGAGCGTTACAAAGGAGGGACCCGCGTCTCCTTCCTGTGCGGGGCACGGGCGCTCCACCGGCTCCGCGAGACCGGCGACCTCCTTCGCAAGGCCTGCCTCGAATTCACGGCTGGAGAGGGGGATCTGATCCGCGCCGTGTCGCGTCTCAAGGAGGAGAGGGATTCCCTCGACCGCCGGCTCAAGCCGCTCGTGCGAGATGCCCTCGAGCGGGAGGCGGAGGCCCTCCTGGCTGACGCGGTGGACGGGCCGGGCGTCCGGGTCGTGGCGCGCCACTTCGCCGGGCGCGACCCCGAGGAGGTCGGAACTCTCGCCGCCATCGTCGCTTCGGCGGGCGGCGTGGCCCTCCTGGTGTCGGGCGAGGGGAGCAGTCCCAGGGCGCACTTTTGCGCTCCGCCGGGTACAATATCTGCAGCCGCCCTGATGGGCGACATCAGCCGCCGCCATGGGGGGCGAGGCGGTGGAAGGCCCGAATCCGCACAGGGGACGATCCCCGCAGATCGGGTCGAAGCAGCCCTCCGGGACGCCCTGGAGGTAGTGACGGCCGGAACAGGGAAAGGGCAGAACGCATGAGGGGAGGAATGGCGAACCCGAGAGGCCGCCGCATGGCGACCCGCCTCCCGTTTCTGGTCGCCGCACTGGCCGCCTTGGCGCTCCTACCGGCGCTCGCGGCACCGGCGTCCGCCCAGTTCTTCGGGCAGAACAAGGTCCAGTACAAGAATTTCCACTGGCGAGTCCTCCGCACCCAGCACTTCGATATCCACTACTACGAGGGCACCGAGGCCGCCGTGAACGACGCGGCCCTCTTCGCCGAGCGCTCGTATCAGCGCCTGAGCCGCGTGCTCAATCATCAGATCCGCGTTCGCGTGCCGCTCGTCCTCTACGCGTCGCACACGGATTTCGAGCAGACCAACATCACGCCCGAGCTGATCGGCATCGGAACGGGCGGCGTCACGGAGTTCCTGAAGCGGCGGGTGTTCCTCCCCTTCACGGGCTCCTACGCCGAGCTCGACCACGTGCTGACCCACGAGCTGGTGCACGCGTTCCAGGTCGACATCCTCTTCGGCGACAACCAGGGCTTGATCGGCAATCCGTTCGCGGCGCAGGTTCCGCTCTGGTTCATGGAAGGAATGGCGGAGTATCTCTCGGTCGGCACCACCGATCCCAACACCTCCATGTGGCTGCGCGACGCGTCGCTCGAGGG
>Ga0157379_10003875_pt1 | contig 12750 bp, 30 predicted proteins | sample S25metaG_FD_121802 | JGI IMG/M metagenome (GOLD analysis project Ga0157379, IMG submission 121802) | Switchgrass rhizosphere microbial communities from Kellogg Biological Station, Michigan, USA - S2-5 metaG | ecosystem: Host-associated > Plants > Roots > Rhizosphere > Soil | place: USA... | reverse complement strand
TTCGAGCATGACCTACGCTGCGAACGCCATGGGCACCGCGAGCGCAATGGACTCGTTCACGCGCATGAGCGGAAGTCTTCGGAGCGGGCAAATCAAAAGCGCAGCCTTCTGCAATGCGGACCGAATTGCAGCGCGTGGCGGAACTGAAAGCACAAACACTGACAATTCCAAAGACGCGAGCAATGCATGATGGCTCCGCGCGATTGGTTGGATGATAACGTGGATATATGGCTTGAAATGGTAGTTCACGGTGTCCGGCTCAGTGTTAGACAGAAGCTCAACGCGCACGTGTGGCGCGATGCGCCGCTTCTGACGCTGGAGACACACGTGCGGGACATGCTGACGCAGATAATCCCGCCTGCCGTTGCTGCGTTCGACAATCGCGTGCCGCGCCAATCAGTGACCAATCTTTCCGACCGCTAGGCCCTCATTTCAGCTTCAATTTTGACCGGAAGAGTGCCAGGCAATACTGCAACTCATGTTCGATGACTGTTTCCTTCGACAAGTTGGAGTTCTCCAAAATCCACACTTTGGATTCCAACAGCTCAGCAATATTATGCGGAATCGGGTATTCCCCCTTCAGGTAATCTGAGATTGTTCGGGATGCGGCGCTTCGCGCTCCTTTCCAGTTGTCTTTGTTGGGCTTTACCGCAGGTTGGATCGGTACGCGACACAACTCTGCAAGCTCCGGGATGGACAGCTTGAATTGCCTGCGGATCTCTCGCAGGCGTGTGGGAGTCATGAAGGCTGCTTCAGTCATAGGGGCGGATCGCTCTCAGTCCCACGTCGGGGAGATGAGCGAATCATATAGAACTCAATTAGTTACTGATAGACGCGGCCGAAGTCTTAGCAGTGCTGAGCTGCCGGCAGGTCGTGCAGGTACAGCACACGCCTGCGGCCCTCATGGCAGCTCCCCGGCGCCATTCTGTGTCTGCGGCTGGCCTGCTCACGCGATTCTCCACGTATAGTCGCGTGAAGGACCGCACGTCGCTGTGATAGCCGGCGCTCCGGAGCAGAACCAGCGCATCCCTGCGCTTCAATCGGTGCATCACGGATTCTCGGTGAGCAGCCCGACCTCAGCAATGGCAACTGCCAGCGCTTTGGCTTCCTGCTCTTGCTTCAGGAACTGTTCCGCGAGACGTGGGTTCGGCTGGGTGGCATTGTCGGTACGCCAGTGCTGCCATGCGTCCAAAAAGGTTTGCATCGGAACTTCACGTAGCTCGGCTACAGCCAAGCACATCCAGCCCAGGAAATGCTGTATGTCACGCTCCGCATACATTCTCGATGACTGCAGTGGATTGCTGGTGGATAGAGGCAGAAATTCTAGTGCCGATTCGTGGTATCGATCAGCGGCGACACGGAGCGCGTTTGCGATGATTTCCTCGTTCCGCTCCGTAAGCAGCGCTCGGCGCTTGCATTCTGGATTGTCGCGCACGCCCCTCTCGTCGGTGATCATGTCTTGAAATTCGATCTTGTCCCCACGGTACTTGAGAGCTTCCACAACTCCGCGCAACGCGAGTTTTGTTGCCTCTGGCGTCTTATCTGCCTCTGCGGTGCACTGCGCGGCGTGAGCTTCGCATTCGGCACTAGCCCAATACAGCGCAGCGCGGTAATCAACATTGCGTGGAGTCTCTCCGCTTGACGTGAACTTCGGAGACACTCGATAGATGATTGAAGAATCACCGCAGTGGTTCATTTTGATATCCTCTACATAGTTGTTGATTGTCATACGCGCTCGTTCCATCCGATAGCTGCCGACTCCGGTGTGGTGCTCAGCGGGCCTCGTGCGAGGCACATCGAACACTGCGCTTGATACCCACGGTCGGGAGGGTGCGCACTCACAACGCTCACTACATCGCCTTTACAGAAAGGACACCCATCGAAATGATGTTCCTTGGTCATTGCTTCACCGGATGCACTTTGGCGTTATGGGCATCCGCCAGCGGCTTCGCCTCGTACTGATCCGTCGTGCTCCAAGCGTGGTCGATGTCGTCAGTCCAACCTCGATCTTTCGACCAAAAGAAGGTGTCGCCGTTTTCCCGGTACTGCGCTATGTAGTAGTGGGTGACTCTCTCATCCTTGGACAACGATGCCTGTAAGTTTGCGCTGTTGGTCTCTGTCACTTGGCGCTCCTTGATTGGTCTTCCCTGTGGGAAATGATGTGTTGACATAGTTCAAACTCGTCCGGCCGGGAATCGGCTATCTCGATGGCCAATGCTTCCGCTTCGTCGATTAACAGAAAACGGTTGCGGCTCGCAACGATTCCTGTAGCGATGCTTCGATACCGTTTGCCATTGCGGGTAGCCCGCACTACAGGCCGCCCGGTATTGGTCCCAGGCACTCTCACATACGAGCCGGACAGTGTGTATCGATTCATACGGTACGCCGCCTCATTTTCTATTGGTAGCTATTTAGGCTACCGAAAGAATTGCGATTGCGTCGTAAAGTCTCCCTAGTTCTGCATCCGGTGTCAGCTCGATAGTGTGTCCAAGCTGTGCTGCCATGGCTAGTGTTTCCAGCTCCAGGGTGCGCATACCGGCGATTTTCGCGAGAATGCGAGCGGACTCGTTGACAGGCACAGCGACATCGATCCCCAGTTGCTTGCGGATCGTGACGCGGATCTCGCGCCCGGCGTTTACAGCCCTTTCAATTGAATAGCTGGTATACGCAAATTGGGGACCGAATCGCGCATTCATGTTGGCGGCAAAGGCTTGCGCCTCGCTCCGATTCAGCAACGCTGACTCGTCGCACTTGTCGCCCCAGTTCAATAAGTCATTGAATAGGTACTTCGTCCCTACGAGCGCAGGGTCTGGGCCGGTATACGTCTTGGTCACGTAATACTGTGAAACGTCCATGGGATTACTCCAGGCGCTCGAATGTGGAACCGCCGCGTTGTCCCGCGTTGGTAATTTTGAATAGCATATCGTTTGCACGAATGCGGTAGCCACGACCCATTCGAACATCGCGCGGATGGCTGGCGCCTTTTGCGTTCAGGTATGCGCCGAGCTCATGGGCGTAGAAGTTAGGGGAGCTTGCGAGGTGCGGGTTTGCACCTCCCTCGTACCCCGCCGCTGCCATCGCGGTCAGATCACGGTTAGCCATGTTAGATGTCCCTATAGTTGCGTGTTAGATGTAAGTATACGCGGGTGGCGCCTAGCGTGGAATGCTCAAGCCGCAATAGCGACCGGAGTCTCGATGGCTTCGGCGGGCGCTGCAATTGGTTCCTGTTTGAATCCCAGACCGATGAGCGTGGCATTCAATCCAGCAGCGCTGTCCTCCTGCGTTCCAACGCGCCAAGGCATGACAACGGCTAACATGGTCGGCTCACTACAGGACAGCAGCGCGCCGCTACTCAATCCGTTGTAGTGGGTTGCTACGTATGTAGTGCGATCCTTCTTCGTATCGGTAGCCAATTGAAAGGCTGTGTGCATCCGGTACATGATGCTTGGATTGTAATAGCCCACTTCGCCTGTCGGATTCGTCGGAATGACATGGGCGTAGGGCGGGAAGCGTCCGTCGATCTCCGCTGCGCCGGTTGTCATTCCCTGGTCATGAAGGCGGCTGCGATCCAGATGCTTCGGGTCTTTGACGCTGAGGGTTATCCAGCGATTGCGCTTGATATTGTTGGCGTCATCCTCTTCCGCCGCTTCAGCCGTGGCGATGTGAATCTCTACGTCAACCGCCTTCTTTCCGGTGAGTTTCAACACGTTATCGATTAACTCGCGCGGAATGATGAACGAGGGAACTGCGTTCTCTATCGCGAAGCCATGAATGAACATGCAATGCCCGTCCGTTGTGACGAGTGCCTTGCGTTCGGTGTCAACAAAAATACCATTGAGATAATAGCGGATGTCTTTGTCGGGGGCTCCCTGCAGCATTGCGCGCAGGGTGTACGACTTGACAGTGCAAACGTGATTCGTGGCAGTGGTAGTCATGATGCATTCCTTTGTATTGCGTGTGTGAGTACAGTTCATGAATGCGCACGCAATGCATGCGCATTCGATCAGCGTTACTCACTCAGTCCCCAAGGACACTCGTCATACTCGGGCAACGATGCTATCGCGCAGTTCTCGATCCGGTGCAATGTTCGCCATGCATGTGACTCGTAGTAGCTGAAAGCCTCACACGACTGGAAGTCCAGAAACTGACATTGCTTGAGGCAATTGACGGGAGTCAGCACAGGAGCCGCTTCAATCTCCTCTTTGGTGAATGGCGCAAAAGTGTAGGTGATCTTGTCACCATATCCGTCACGCATGGATCGTTCGTTTTCCCTCGCAAGTGTGGTTGCCCAGGCGACGGAATCGAAATCATGCAAGTAGATTGGCTTCTGATTGTTCTGATAGAACAGTATGAGCGCAGCGATGTGCTTTCGACTGACAAAACATGCTGACATGTTGGCTGTATCCTTGCGTTTGCGTGTCTGGAATCGATAAATGCAGTGCATGCATTCGATCAGTGTCATCTGTGTATAGCTGGAACCTTGCAGCGACGCTCCAGAAAATCGTCTTGATTGAACCGTGAATGAGCTTGGGCAATGTTGGCTGCTATGTGGATGCAACACTGCGACCATACGAGTAGCGCGTCTCGGTCGCGCGCTGTCATGAATGGATTGTCGATTGTGCTGATTGGTCGCGCATCACGTAGGCCACGCGCGATAAGCTCTAGTTGTTCGTTGTTCATATGCATTTGCTCCGGTTACCGTGCGCCGCACGTCCAGCACATGAGCTTGTCACGCGAGAATGCAAACGGCTTTGGCGTCTTTTCGTACGCAGGCATGCAGCGATCAGTGTCCCAGCGCTGCAGCCAGTAGACTCGCTTACCGATTGTGATTCTTGCGTAGAATGTACGGCGATTCATGACCGGATCGAATTGCAAGCGCATCATGTGCACGTGAAAGTCAAGTGTGAAATCCATGTTGGCTAATCCTTGTGACGTCATGTTGTGGCTGAGATAAATGCCGCAATGGCCTTGTATGTGTGCTTGATGCCAAGCGCTTTGCACGTGCGTCTGATCGCAGGGTGATCCTTACTGATAGCACGTGTCGGAAGCCATCGTGTAACCCAGACCGCATGCCGTAGCGGCGTGCGCGGAAATCCGGGAGCTACTGACGCTACAATCCATTGCGGTTTTGCGTCTGGCGGAAACGCAGTCAGATACGTGCGCGCAAAGCGCTTGAAGTTATATGACTGCTTACCTTTTGGTGCGGGCCGCATTTCCGCACCGTAGACAAGGCCGGGAGGATTCGCGCCATGGTTTTGGCGGGTGTAATACTCCGGAGGATTGTGGAAGCGCACCATTACGCCAAGCCATCCCTCAACTACGTGATGACTGAGAACCGTTGCGAGTCCTAAACCGTTCATAGTGACGTTGACGACCGTGCCTACGTCCGGAACGGGCATATATTTTCGTCCGCTCCATTTGCCGCTGTTGATCGCGTTCATTGTGTGATTGATCCTTTTGCTTGCCTGCATGCGGCGCGTTATTTGCCAAGAGTTACTTCTGTCAGTCTCCAATTGTCCGGGAGACTTGCCAGCACAGATGGCCACGCAGCAGACACAAATTCATATCGCTCATCTGTAGTAATGAGTTGTGCGTGGTAGTGGGTAGGAAATCCGGTTGCACCTCGCACGCGATATAGGCGCGGTGGGTGCGTGTTCTCCCGGACAACTGGTTTGCATACCGGACAGAAACACTCATCTGATAGGGCGCGTGGCTTGCCGCACGAATCGCAATCGTGCATCGCTAGTACTGCATCAGTGTCCATGGTCTATCGTTTCCTTGTGTCGCGTGTGGCTGTTATGAATGCGCACGGCATCCGTACGCATTCGATTACAGTCAAACGTCGATTCGAGTACCGTTGTCGAATGCCGTGAACAACTCGCATGCCGCGTTCAGCGCGCACGCCAACGCAACAACGCCTTCTAGCGTGGGTGCGGACGCGATTGGCTCACGTCCGTTGCGTAGCCATACTTCGTAGGTCTCGCTATCATCTGGTTGTATGGTCGCGCGGTAGGAGAACGGAGCGGTTGGTGACCTTGTGTCATTGTGTTCGATGGGCCGTTGTTGCAATCGGTCCGCGATCTTGTGCGCGAATGTCTGCATGCAAGCATCGCCACCTTCCGGAGCTTCCACGCCTTTGATGCGCGCTTGCCAATAGGTGTCGATCAGGGTAATGGCGCTGCCGTAGTCCCTGTGTTCCACGTATGTATTGATTGCATCAAGTGTGAATTTTGAGACCATGGTTCCTTACCTTGTGCGTGTGGTGATTCGTGCATGCGCCCAGTGGACTAGGCGCATGCGTGAACCTGTCAACGCTGCATAGCTTCGTTGGCAAGCGCTTGGCTTTCTCCCGCGTAGTCAATCGCGCCTCCGCCACTGGGCGCGCGTGGCTTGACGGGGATTCGATCCGGTGAACGGTTATCATCATCGCCTGAGTCATCCGGACCGAATGGCGTACCGGTTACGATGCAGGCAGCCAATTGCTTTACCTTCTCTTGCTGCGCTCCGTTGTAGTGTTCGATGTAGAAGTACAGCGCATCGATTGAACTAGCTGGCAGTGCGGTTACCGCGTCAACTAGGAATGTCTGGCGTAGTACCTGGGCAACGTACATATCTGGCTTGCTTGTCTTCTCTGCTAGAAAGAGACCGTCATAAAAGAGCGTTGTCGCGGTCTCGGATAGGAGGTGTACTTGCACTCCATCTTTAGTGATCACCAGGAACTGGCCATTGCATACAAGCAATGGCCGTTGTTCCTCCTGCTTTGCTTTCGGTTTGCGGTTTGCCATGGTTGCGGACGTCCCTTTAGGCAGCCACTGCCATCTGAACCTTTGAACGCTGGGCAGCCAGTGCAAGCGCGCGTGCTTTCAGCCGTGCGCTATCGCCGGTCATGTTGGACGCAATGCGCGTTACTTCTGGGCCATCGCCGGAGGTGTCGCGGCAAGTCTTCTCATGGGTGGCGAAGTAGGTGACCGCGTTCAGCGCACCCCAGACGGAACCCTTGACAGTGCGCGCACCTGGGCCGTTTTTGTAGGCGTCAGTCAGCGCGGTCAACATGTTCTGAGACTTCGTTGACAATGCTGGCTTTCCGTTCGCCTTTGTCTTACCTAAGTCTGCAATCTCAATCTCGAGAACGTCAGCGAAGTAACGATTTACGTCAGCGTCAGACAAGCGCGTATTAGCCATTGAGTCAAACGCTTGCCGCTCCTCCTCCTGGGCCGCGACAATGTTCTGAATCATTTCGCGCAGTGTGTGGCTTTCCAGTTTGGTGGAAGCTCGTATGGTTTTGAGCGTGCCATTCTGCTTGCCTTCGCTCAGCGACATGGCCAGCGTATTGGCGCAGACAACGCGAATGAATCCGCGCGTGCGGCAGGTGCCGTGCTTGCGGTCATATCCGGTAGACAAGGTGATATAGCGACGCATACGGTCGAAACCGTTGACGCTGGTGTCAAACTCGGGCGGGAGGATCGCGGACACTGCGATAGTCGCGCCCCCTCGCAGGACTGCCGCATGAGAGATTTCAAGAGACTGCTGTGCTAAATCGTCTCGGAATGCTTCGAAGACGTCGCACGGCTGTCTATGGTCTGTGTGGTAGCGATTCTCAGAGGTGACTGAGAGGCAATGCCCGTTGTCACTTCGCACCTGGGCCGCGACGTCAGGCACCTGCACATAGATGCCTTCTGCATTCTTGCGGTACAGCGGCTCAGCATCGACCGTGAAGAGCGCGTTGCAAAGCGCTGCAATCTTGCGCGGATCGCGGGAGTCTTTCAGCGGGATAGCGCGGCCCAAGCCAGTCCAGCCTGCGCCTTCTGAAGCCATGAAAACGGCTGTTTCGATTTCGTGCGACATGTTGACAGTTCCTTCTATTTGCGTGTGTGTTCAGTAGACGTGCATGTCAACGCTGGCGCATTGACATGCGTGTCAACTAAGCCTTCTGTTTAGCTGCGGCCATCTTCCACATGAATTCGTATTGCTTGGCCTGCACTGGGAGGGAGTTGTACGGATCGAAACCGATATGGGCAGCGGAGCGAAGAGCGCGGTTAATCAGAGTCATGTCAGTTCCTTTGTGCGTGTGTGTTCTCAACTGGTGATCAGTATACGCGGGCACCGCGTATATGCAAGCGCTAAGATGCGCCCGGATTACGCGCGTCGATTATGTAAAGTAGATTGCCTGGGCAGGCTTATAGATGCCGCGTCCTAAAGGACTCCCCAAAACTGGCGGGCGCAGGAAAGGGACTCCCAACCAGTTCACTGCGGACGTGCGTCCCATGGTCTATCAGGCTCTTCAGAAGGCGGGAGGAGTGGATTACCTAGTGAGGCAAGCGGACGAGAATCCCGGACCGTTCCTTTCGCTGGTGTCGCGGTGCATGCCAAAGGAAATCCATCAAGAGGTGACTGCAGAGATTCGGATACGGCAGGAGACGCGGCGGGAGCTGATCGAAAGCGTTGTGGCATTGCTTGCCGCTCGCAACACTGCCCAGGAGCGCACCGCATTGCCTGGGAAGTGGGAAGCGATAGAGGCAGCGGAACAAGGTGCGCCATGCATGACCAATGGAACAACGGACACGGGTACACAATCGACAATGGCGAATTGCGCCGCATGTCCCGAGACGAGTCACTCGGATATAACGGGTTAGTTGTCGCGCACTGGAAGGCAGCGATAGCGCACGTGTGGGGTGAACATGACGTCTGCGATAAGTGTGGAGTGACGAGACTAGCGATTGAAGACGGGAGCGCGTCTCAGGTTTGTAGAGGCAAGCGATTGAGTGGCGCGGCACCTGGGACACGTAGGCGAGGTACGTGAGGTGCGGTCAATTGATTGTTGATTGACGTGAATCATGACGCGCACGCCAACGCGCGTATCTAACCGCGCGCACGGCGCAGCTTTCAATTGATTAGCTGTTAGCCTGCCTTCTGGCGTGGTTCGGCTCCTCAGTAGGGAGCCGATACCAACATATAACCCATTGATTCCTTTCGAGTTGCACCCGGACTGCCACGCTCGCTGCCACGCGCGCAGGAGGTTATGTTGCATTCCGGTGCAATAGGTTAAATTCCGCGGTTTGCCATAATGCGACCCCCTCGTAGGCCCGTTTGCCGTGTGCCGTGGGACGGGGGTGACTGCATCTCCAAATAGTTTTCTCTTGCCCTAGACCCCTGCTCAGCTAGTGCAGCGAATCCCAGTGCATCAATAGCCACAGCAGGAGTGCCGTACAAAGCGCTGATACGACGACAGCGCAGCGACGGACGATCCTGCGCTTCTTCAGATCCGCGACGGGATCACGTGTTTTCATTTGACCCATTGGAGCTGCCCTCGTTTCCGCTTTGCGTCCCGTACTCGATGCCTGCTGCGGACCTCGTATGATGTGGTTCGACAAGCGAGACACGCGAGTGCTCTTCGTGGATAAGCGCCAGGAGATTCATGCTGCAGACCTGGGTACAGCAAACACCCGTGGTCGATCTCCTATCGTCATCGATCCAGACGTGATTGCTGACTTCGTGTCGCTGCCATTTTCAGATGCGACCTTTGAGCTAGTTGTCTTCGATCCGCCCCATATAGAACGCAAGCATGCGCTCGGCCTCGTCACGCGCAAGTTTGGGGTGCTCTCTGGGGATTGGCGTCCGATGTTGAGCGATGGCTTTGCGGAATGCTTCCGGGTGCTGAAGCCGAACGGTGTACTGATCTTCAAATGGGGCGAGTCCGACTATCCGATATCAGAGATTCTCAAGTTGACTCCCCACAAACCCCTCTTCGGCCACAAAACCCGCAAAACGACCCACTGGTGTGTCTTCATGAAACCGCTCCAGGGGTAACGGACAGAATCCTGTCATACGTCCTTATACGACATGGGGATTCCAGCCGTACTGGCATTTCAACTGTTCAACTTCAACGTTGACCCCGGCCCTTGTGGCCCTATTCATTGCCCTGTGCTGAATCAGTGGGCGTATCAGGGCGGCTACGTAAGCTACCACGCGAACCCTCACGACTTTGTGGGGCGAAGATTGCAAGGAGTCCACGGCAGAATGGATGTTCGCGTGGCACTCAGGACGATCCTAGCCGGGACCGGTCTTACCTATGACGTCTCCGGCGATTGGCGCGTAGGTGGTGACCGAAACCTCTATTTTGTGATCCATCCAATTGGGTCCTGCGATCCGAAGTCGAGGGAGCCCCCGGTGCCGCCTTGCATCCATTGATGCTGCTTCCTACTTCATTTGGAACAAGTGCCAGACGTCGCTGCCTTCTACTGTGCTAGTCACGTATTCCCAGTCGTCATTCACGGGCGTGTCGGTGGCAACCACCCTCAGGCATCGGATGACCGTGGGCATTTCAGGATCGAATAGAACCCATACGGCTGGGTCCATGGGCCGGGCCGAAAAGCGTACGATCCGCGACCCCTGCGGAATCCTGATACACGTCTCCCTCGTGACGGTAGCCAGCTCGAATCTGCCGATTGTTTGCATTGCGTATTTCCCCTCAGCTTCCAGACTTTGACAGTCTTTGACAGTCTTTGAACAGGATACTCGATCAGCTTCTCTCGGGATCTTCCTCCGTCGCCTTGGATTTGCTCCGCTGGGTCTGGGCGTGAGCTTTGTACAAAGCGGGAGTCGCCCGCACGAGCTGCAAGTCTTTTTTGGTTGCTCCTCGCTCCTTGGCACGCTCCCACATATCACGCCGGGCATCGTTAGCGTTGTTCCGGCCGTACCGCGTCATCGTCATCGCAGCCAACAGGTCCGTGGTATTTTCCCAGGCACCTTCGGCCAGCATGATTTGCGCTGTCGTCAGCTCTCGTATCGCATCACGTAGCGAGTCGCTGACGAGTTGTTGCCTCGCCTCCGGCGACATCCCTCGCGGTTTAATCGGAATCGACTTCTTCTTGTCTTTCATGTCTTTCATTTCCCGTATACATAATTGCGCGGTAGTTCTACAGGCGGCAGACAATCCTCTGGGGTGACAGGCAAGTCGCCTGCCATCTGCAGAAGACATCGATGGTATTGCGTTGAGCTTCCAATTCTTCGGCACGCCGCACGTGGCTGGTCGAATCCCTCGGCGCACTGATCCGCACGTACGCACGCCATATCTCCGTTGGGGGTTCCCCAGACGAGTATGACGTCCTTGAGGTGCTTTATGCGTGCGGTCTCGACTGTCACCTCGGGCAAGCCGTCTTTCGGCTCCTGCGCAGCATTGTGGGCTGCCGGGGGCAGCAAACTGCAGGGGTCGCGCGATTCCGGTTTGGGCGCGGACGCTTTCGCTCTATCGGGCTGGGGGGGGCTCGCGCACGCCGAGCTCAAAAGAAAAGCGATTGCAAGTAGCAGTCGCATAATCAACAGACGCGCCCCCTCTGTACAGCACCGCCCTTGCCATTGTACTGGATGAGCGACAGATTGACGTACAGTCGTACATCGTCGCGTTTGCTGATGGGCGTGTCTCCCGTGGCACAGTCCGCCTATGGCTTACATGGGTCAGAAATGGGTGATGGACCGCGAGGCTTACGACGAGCGTCGCGCGATCATGGAAGTCGAAGGCGCTGACGGACTCACTGCTTCGCGGGAGGCGTCGGACTGTGCCTATGCCACCCGCATGGGACAGGTCTGTACGGCCGGCGCGAACCGGCAGTGGGCTCCGGCGCGTGCTTGGCTCCGGGAGATCGCCACCCGCTTTGGCTATGCCACGGCCAGGGCGGTGATCAAGGACGTTAGAGCGACGATTGAAACTGAGTTGCGTTGGCGTCAGTGACCGGCCCGCGTATTAGGATCGGTATATCGTCATGCCACGGTCCCCAGTGCTCCGACTTGCGCACGAATCTCGAGGCACGTGCGAAGGGATAACGGCGCACAACTTCGGCTCCGTATTGCTGTGTGTATTCCGATGCGCGCAACACGATGTCATCTACCGGATCGTACACACGGCCGCGCTTCTGAAGCCACGCATGTGCAATCAGTAAAGATTGGTTCCGGTTCCGAAGCATAGCGATGTATCCGTGGATCAGTGTCCACGTTGGGTCGAGCTGTTGACCTCGGCCAGCCAGCTCGTAGCACCGCCCCTTGCGACGTCTGGTATTGATGCGCGGCGGTTGTACGCGAGACTTGGCCATCTATCTCTCCGATTGAGTCCTTTGGCTGCCTGGGTCGGCCTCCGCGAAAAACCGTATGAGATCCGGATGCATGACCAGGGCGGCGTCCGTAGGCAGCTTCAGAGCGAACCAAAGCGGCGCCAGGGCCTTGCAGAAATGGTACGGCCTTTCGAGCGGTGTCAGTGCTCCCCGGATCTTCAAGAGTTGCAAGGTTGTCAGACCGTTGACGGGAACGAGATCATACTCAACCACCCATGCGTGTTCGCCGCAGGTGATGCGATGGCTTGGCATGGTTCATCGTGTCCCTTGGCTGACGGGGACCGCTTCCGAAGAAAGAAGTCGAACGAGTTCCTCGGGCATGACGAGGGCAGCGTTCGCGGCCAGATCGAGGGCGCTCCAATGCGGCTTCAGCGCCTTGAGGAACTGGTCAAACAAGTCGTGCGTAGTCAGTTCCGGGGTAATCTTCAAGATTTTTAGCGCACGCTTGCCAGGAAGAACTTTGTATTCAATCTCCCATGCCTGCTCGCCGTAGGTGATGCGTTGATTAGGCATGTTGGATTCCTCTATTCAGAAGCAAGCGGCGGCGGTGCCGGCGCCCACTAGTCCGTGACAATCCTTCGGGTCGATAATCACGGTCGGCTTTTCAAAGATGACGCTCTGCGGCTGACGCAACGGGAACTGCAAG
>Ga0157379_10003871_pt1 | contig 12759 bp, 11 predicted proteins | sample S25metaG_FD_121802 | JGI IMG/M metagenome (GOLD analysis project Ga0157379, IMG submission 121802) | Switchgrass rhizosphere microbial communities from Kellogg Biological Station, Michigan, USA - S2-5 metaG | ecosystem: Host-associated > Plants > Roots > Rhizosphere > Soil | place: USA... | reverse complement strand
CTACTCCGCGGGGCCCGAGGGCGACACGTTTGGCGGTCTCAACAGCGACCATACGGCGATCTGGAATACCGTCTATCCGACTGGCGTTTCGGCGGGCGGCAATCGCTACGTCTTTGCGCTGCAGCCGACGCTCACGATAACCTCGATCGACGCTGCGAAGACCTACGGCACGGACGGTAGCAGTGTGCTTGCGAGCGCCTTTTCAGTCTCCGGCTTCGATCCCGGGATCCCGGGCGTATATCTCGCTGACACCGCGTCGACCGCTTTGAGCGGGGCGCCATCTCTCACATCGCCGGGATCGGCAGCTGGCGCATCCGTCGCGGGCGGGCCTTATGCGATTACGGTGAGCCAAGGTTCGCTCACCTCTCCGGCAGGATATGCCCTGAGCTTTGTGAGCACGGGGATGCTGACCATCGATCCTGCCACGCTCACCTATGTGGCCGATCCCGCCAACCGGCTTTATGGCGCCGCGAATCCCGTGTTCAGCGGAACCGTGACCGGGTTCGTGAACGGCGACACGCTCGCATCGGCGACGACCGGTGCACTGACCTTCACAAGCCCGGCGACTTCGACCAGCAATGTCGGTAGCTACGCCATCAACGGCTCGGGCTTGACGGCGAACAACGGCAACTACATCTTTGTCCAGGCCGCCAGCAACGCGACGGCACTTACCATCAATCCCGCGACGTTGACCTACGTCGCCGATCCCTTCAGCCGAGCGTACGGCGCGGCGAATCCGACCTTTACCGGAACTGTGACGGGCTTCGTCGGCAGCGACACGCTCGCTTCGGCGACCTCGGGCACGCTCTCCTTTACGAGCCCGGCGACGGCCAAGAGCAATGTCGGCTCTTATGCGATCAATGGGTCTGGCCTGACAGCCACCAACTATGTCTTCGTCCAGGCGGCCAGCAACGCGACCGCGCTGACGATCACGCCGGCCTTGCTGTCGGTGACTGCCAACCCGCAATCGAAAGTTTATGGCGCGGCCGATCCGAAGCTCACCTATAGCTTCAGCGGATTGGTGAACGGCGACACCTCGGCAGTGTTCGTTGGCGCGCTCACGCGGGACCCGGGTCAGAATGTCGGCAACTATGCGATCACGCAGGGCACGCTGTCGGCCGGCGGCAACTATGCAATTTCCTTCACCGGAGCCAATTTCGCGATCACGCCAGCGACTCTCACCTATGTCGCAACGTCCGTGAACCGGACCTACGGCTCTGCCAATCCCGCTCTCGGCGGAACGGTGACCGGTTTTGTCAACGGAGACACGCTGGCGTCGGCCACCAGCGGCACGCTGTCTTTCACCACCTCCGCTACGGCATCGAGCAATGTCGGCTCCTATGCGATTGACGGCTCAGGCTTGACGGCGAACAACGGCAACTACGTCTTCGTGCAAGCGGCAAACAATGCCACGGCGCTCAAGATCAATCCTGCCACACTCACCTATGTGGCAACGGCCGGAACAATCGACCAGGGCTCGCCGATCCCACTTCTGACGGGAATGGTGACGGGCTTCGTCAATGGCGACACGCTGGCGTCGGCAACGACAGGCACAATGGAGTTCACGACCACTGCGACTTCATCGAGCCCGCCGGGTCTTTATGCCATCGACGGCTCAGGACTGAGTGCCAATCACGGCAACTATGTATTCGTCCAGGATCCGGGCAACGCGACCGCGCTGACGATCAACACCGTCGTTGTGCAAAACGAGCCAGGGTTGCAAGGCTTCTATCCTTGGCCTTCGGGTGGCGATCCTGAGAATTCGCCACTTGGACAATTCAACGAGGGAAACAACAGCTCCGACCCCTACACTGTCGTCGCCGACAATGGCGGCAACGATCTGCCGGCTCCGGACTTGACAACTCTCTCCGGACCCATCGCGGAGTTGACGGCAACGGCGGGTTATCTCGAGTCACCCACCAACACCGATCGACGCAGCAGTGCGTTGTCGCGCTATTTCAACAACGGCTCTCTGTTCGACGCCAATTTCCCAAGCTGGGGTAATGATCTCTTTTGGCATTGATGGATTGGTCGCGCGTCCGCCGGCTGCAAAGGCGCGCGCCGTGATGTGACAGCGGAGGCGAACCATGCGCGGCTTCTTCGCACTCGTTTACGGCATCGTCTGCTACCTTTTGTTCTTCGTAACATTCCTGTATGCGATCGGATTTGTCGGCAACGTCGTGGTGCCGAAGTCGATCGACTCCGGTCCGGTCGGGCCGTTGGTCCCGAGCCTCGTCATCGATGTCCTGTTGCTCGGCATTTTTGCGATCCAGCACAGCGTGATGGCGCGGCCTGCCTTCAAGGCGGTTTGGACGCAAATCGTTCCCAAAAGCGTGGAGCGCAGCACCTATGTCTTGTTCTCGAGCCTTGCGCTCGTATTGCTCTACTGTTTTTGGCAGCCACTGCCCGCTCCGGTATGGAGTTTCGACGGCGCGGCCGCGACGGTACTGACGGTGCTCTTCTGGCTCGGTTTTGGTGTCGTTCTGATCAGCACGTTCTTGATCAACCACTTTGAACTCTTCGGACTCCGCCAGGTTTATGCCGGTTACCGCGGTACTGAACTGTCGCCGCCGACCTTCCACACGCCTGTGTTCTACAAGGTGGTGCGCCACCCGATCTATCTCGGCTTCATCGTCGCCTTCTGGGCGGCTCCCACCATGAGCCAGGGCCATTTGCTGTTTGCCATCGCGACGACCGCCTACATCTTTATCGGCATCCTGCTCGAGGAACGCGATCTCGTCGGTTACTTCGGCGACACCTACATCCAGTATCGCCGCCGCGTTTGGATGATCATTCCGCTGCCACCGCGAAAGGGCTAGTTGCGCGCCGGTCGGACTTGCTCTTCGACGCAACACTCGAAGCCGAACTGCATGTTGTGCGTGCATGAGGCGTCGATGGCGCGGGTGGGGTGATCGCCTATCGCACTTCGACCCGCATGGATGCCGTGCTCGTTGCAAATTGAACGCGCGCGCCGACAAACGTGATAACCTTGCGCCTCTTCGATGAGGGAGATCGCAATGAGCCTCTTAGATACCATCATGGGTAAAGTGAACGATGTTGCAGCCAAGGTCGGAGTCACACCCGATCAGGTCCAACAACTCACGGCGACTCTGCAAAACAAATTGGGAGATGGCACTGATCAGCTTGCGGCCATCGAACAAACGGCGCGCGAACACGGCGTTCCTGTCGAGAAGATTCAGGCGCTCATGGCACACGCCGGCGAGGCCGAAAGCATAGCAAGCCAGATCGGTGGACTGGCAAAAGGCATTTTCAACAAAAACTAAACCGGTCGGCGAAGCAATGCCCCCGACCACAGCGATCGGGGACGCGCGGCATTCTACATCCAGCTTGCGACGCCGCCGTGATGCGAGCAGGCGCCGGAGTGTGTCTTCGACATCGTGAACGTGCCGTCTTTGCACTTGCCCGTTGCGCCGGCTGGAGCACTGCCTCCACTCATAGCAGCAGTCGGTGCTTTCGGGGCCTTGCGCGCCATTGTGGGAGTTGCTGCCGGTGCCATTGCGGGGGCGGCCGCTGGCGTTGCCGTTGCACTCGAGCTACCCGACAAACACGTCTTCGAATAGTCCTTGTATGTGGTTGTCTTCTTCTGCGCGGGCGACATCGCCGTCCAAGCGGCTGCGCAACTGGCCATTCTGCTCGTGCCAGCATTCGCCGATGCGCTCGCCGGCGCCGCCATTGTCGAGGCCGGTGCTGCGGTAGATGACGTCTTGCAGCTCGCCATGAAGGCCTTGTAGGTGGTCGCCTTTTTGTCGCTGTCGGACATCGCCTTCCACTGAGCGGTACACGAAGGTGGCTTGGCCGCATCGGATTTGCCAAAGGCGGGCGTAGCAACAAGCGCAAGAAGGCCGAGAACGACGATAATAGGTTTCATGGCTTACTCCCCAATAGGGCGCGCCGACGTGGCGCTCGCACATAAATTACACTGTATATCAAACTAGGAAATTCGCCAGCCAATCGGGCGAAAGTTCAAGCCGACGCATCGCGGCCGCTCGCCTAGAGTGCGGTGGTAAGCCTGGGAAAGTTGCCCGCTTCAGCCACCGCGGAAATGTAGCTTGGCTCTCACCGTGGCCAGGTTTTCGCGCACGCCTTGGCGCATGCGGCCGAAGGCAATGACGCTTTGCACACCAGGCGCGTATTCGCCCGGCAAGGCGGCGCGCACCGAAACAACGGCTCCGGAATCGATTGTGACGGTCGTACCATCCGGCCGGGTAAATTTGACTTTCAGGCCATAAACGTGACCGCCCCCGAGCAGGGCGCGCGTGATGTCGGCGACATAGTCGCGGGTCTCGCGCGGCAAAAGCTCACCGTGCATCAGGCGGAATTCGAGATTGCCCGGACCGTCATTGTAGGCGGAGAACATCGCTGGAAAGCCATAGGCAAGGAAGAGGCGGTGCAGGAATGCTGTGCCGGCGAAGATGTTGTCGTGCGGGTCCTGCGGGTCGCGGCCAAGTCCATACGCAATGCGCATGTCGTTGTAGGTGTCCGGCATGAGTTGCATGAGACCCATCGCGCCGGCACTCGATACGATCGGTTGGTTCTCGCCCAACATTGTTCTACCGCCGCTTTCGGCGACCATGACGGCACGGATCCAGGGCTGCGGTACCTGAAAGCGCCGCGAGGCGTCAGCGATCGTCCCGTCCCAGCGCCGTAACAGCTGTGTGGGGCTCATCCGCTGTTCCAGCGCGAACGCCGATGGCGGCGGCGGGGCGATCCTGACGGCCTTTGGCTTAGGCGCCGCCATTGGGCGATGCACCCGCGGCGGCAATCGTTTTGGCGTGTCTGGGGCGAATTCTCCAACCACCAGAACGCCAAGTCCGAGCAGAAGAACTGCCGCGACGATCCCGGATAACCACGTTGCCGGTGTCAGGCGCATTGAAACTGCTCCGAATTCCCGTGCCGGCGGAAGTCGTTAGTGCAGCACCCCAAACAAGCTGCTTTGGGTGCTGCGGCCGACGAATCGCGCTAGAACTGCCCCCGTTTGCTCCGCGACCCCCAAGAGTCTCACGACACACCCTCAGGATACACAATGCCCAGAATCCCGACCATGTCGCGTGCCGCACTGCTGAAATTGCAGACGAAATCGCCGGCGGAAAAATCCGTCCAGGGCGTCAGCAAGGCCGACGCGCCCAAGAAGAAGTCGAAGAAGAAGACCGCTGCAAAGCGGTAGTTGGCGCAATCGTATTCCGCCGCCGTCATCCCGGTTGGCCGTGAGCTATACTCTTTAAGTCTGCGCCATGCACCCCGTTGCTCAACACCGAACCCGGCACGGCGAAATCGTCGTGTTGATGAGCCGTTCCGTCGTCGCCTACTGGCAAGATGAGCGCCATCAGAGCGAAGCCGATCATCGCGGCATCAGTCTCGCGGCCTACATCCACGCCATCCATGGCTTTTTGTTGCAGGCAGAGAGCAGGCGCGTCCTCATGATCGGATGTGGCGGCGGCACGCTCGCCACCATGCTGCGTGCCGCTGGCGTCAGGGTCATGATCGTCGAGATCAACGCGCGCTCGTTCGAGATTTCGCGAAAATATTTTCACCTGCCGCGCGATGTCGAATGCCATGTCGGTGACGGTCGGACATTCTTGCGCGCTACCAAACAAAAATTCGATGCCGTCGTTCTCGATGCCTATGACGGCAACCATATCCCCAAGCAGCTCATGACACCGGCATTTTTCAAGTTGGTCCGCGCGCGACTGAACGGGAGACGCGGCTGCTTCTTCGTCAATGTGGTGATGCGCAACGACAGGGACTCTCATCTGAACCGGATCGCACGGGTCATGGAAAAGGCGTGGCCCGAAGTGCGCTTGCTCGATGCGCCCGGAACGGTGGATCGCAATGCCGTCGCAATGGCCGGCGCGGTCAAGCGCTTCACGCTGCCGCGCCTGGTCATGACGCCGAAGAGCGGTACGCGTCTGCTGCGTCGTGAACTTAAGGCCTACCGATTCCGCGATGGCCCCACGTAACAAGTACTGCCGGCGCGCTCGATTAAGAGCGGAAACGCGCGGTCAGTTCATGTGCGAGTGCACGTTCGCTGAGCATTCTGGCGGAAGCAACACGCATTTCGCGAACGCGACCCCGCTTGTCTCTGATACGCTGGACAGGCTCGCCAAAGTTTCCAAAAGCACCAGACTGGGCGATGCGCGCTCGGTCGCGGCCCAACACCGTCAGTTCCGGAACCTTGAGGAACGGCAAAGGCATCGCCGGAACTGCGAGCAGCACCTTCTCGCCCATGGGCACAAAATCGGTCGCTCCCCAACTGCTCCACCATCGGCCGGACCAGTCGCGCGTTCTGGCCGTCGGAGCACCTTCGGCGCAAAAGCGCGCCAAAATGTGCAACGCGCCGTCGAGCCAGACTTGCGGCGTGCCATCCAGCGCATTGGTCAAAAGCGAGATCGCGATCTCCTTCGCCGGCACCACCGCTGTACGCGTGAGATAGCCCTGAAAGCCGCCGGCGTGGCCGAACCAATCCCAGCCGGCGACCGACCCACTCATCGTGCCCAGGCCGTAGCCGATATCGAGCGGCGAGTAAGTGTCGCGCCACTGGGCCCGCACCATCTCACGGCGGCTCGAAGGCGAAAGAATGCTCTTCTTTGCGTTCGGCGCGAGCTGCCCGAAAAAGCGTACGAGATCCGCCGCGGTGCTGACGACGCCGGTCGCCGGAGCCAATGCGTGGGTCGACTGATCACCGGCAAACAACAAGCGCCGGCCAAGCAGCATCTTCGCGCTATGACCTTGAGCGAGTTTTGCGCCACGCGGGAGCGGCATGTCGGGGGTTGTCTCGGAGAGCCCGGCCGGCTTGAGTATCTCGCGCGTGAGCCACGTCGCGTAGCGCTCGCCGGTGATGGCTTCGATCACGAGCCCCGCCAGCCCATAGCCATGATTGGAATATTTCAATCGGGTGCTGGCTTCGATGGCCGGCGGCAGCTTGAGATCTCTGCGCAGCTGTTTCTCGTTGCTGAATGGCGCGCGGCCCTCCCAGTAGGGCGATTCCACGCCGTCGCGAAATATCCCAGCCGTATGCGTGAGCACCTGCGCGATCGTTGCGGTCGCGATGCCGCGATGCAGTCCCTTGACGTACAGACCCACCGGTTCGTCGAGCTTTAAGCGACCCTGTTCGCGCAGTTTCAGGATGCCGGCGGCCGCGAACGATTTCGAGTGCGAGGCGACGCGAAAACGATGTCGCGGGGTGAGCGCGTCGCCCGTGTGAATGTCGGCGTGGCCAAAAGCGACATCCACTAGCAGCTTGCCGCGATGGGCGATCGCAAGCGAGCAGCCCACCTGTTCGCTCTGACGCATTTGGTAGGAGAGCCACTGCGGGATGTAGGAGAGGGCGGGCGCGAGCCAATCCGACGACTTCGCCATGGTGATATCCGTCTGACGTGATCGGACGCACTTCGCCTGCCGCGAAGAAATGTGTCAATCGGCTAAAGTGGTGCCAACGGTCGCGGCTTTCGCCGCCGCCCGACGTCTCACGCGTTGACATTGGCCGGGCGAGCGGCAAGGCTCTCCCATAACAGCCGTTATGAATTTTGGCGCGGCGGAAACGGCCGCCGAGCCGAACCGGGCAGGGAAAGAGACATGCCCCACTTCGATCTCGTTTTGCGCGGCGGAACTCTTGTCGATGGAACCGGCGCCGCACCCTTCGAGGCCGACGTCGCCATAAAGGATGGCAGGATCGCCGCCATCGGCCCATTCGCGGGCCGCGGCGATGAGGAAATCGACGCCAAGGGCCACATCGTCACGCCGGGCTTTGTCGACATTCACACCCACTATGACGGTCAAGCCATCTGGTCGAGCAATCTCGCACCGTCCTCCCAGCACGGCGTGACGAGCGTCGTGATGGGCAATTGCGGCGTCGGTTTTGCGCCGTGCCGCGAAGCGGACAGGGACCTTCTCGTCAGCGTGATGGAGGGAGTCGAAGACATCCCCGAAATCGTCATGACCAAGGGGCTCAATTGGGAGTGGGAGAGCTTTCCCCAATATCTCGATGCGCTCGAGCGGCGACCGCATGACATCGATTTCGCCACCCAGATTCCGCATTCGGCGTTACGTGTCTATGCGATGGGCCGCCGCGGCGCGGAGCGCGAGACCGCCACTTCCGACGACCTTGCGCTCATGCAGCGCCTGGTCAAGGAAGCGATCGAAGTGGGTGCGCTTGGCTTTGCCACGTCGCGCATCTTCATTCACCGCACGCGCGACGGCGCGCACATTCCCAGCTATGACGCCGCAGAAGGCGAACTTACTGCAATCGCGCAGACGCTGAAGGAATTGAATCGCGGCACCCTGCAATTCGTGCTCGGCGCGCCCGGGCGCGATTTGCCGAGCGAAGTCGAACTGGTGGCGCGCCTGGCGCGTACGTCGGGCCGCCCGGCGAGCTTCTCGCTGGCACAGGACAATTCCAATCCCGACGGCTGGCGTCGCGCGCTCGCGGTGGCGGCGCGCGCGAATGACGCTGGCGCACAGGTGCGCGCGCAAGTGCTTCCGCGCGGCGTCGGCATCATCGTGGGCCACGATGTGTCGATAAACCCCTTCTGCCTATGTCCGAGCTATCAGGCGCTCACGCGTCTTGCGTTCGAGGAAAAGATCGCGGCCATGCGCGATCCTGCTGTACGAGCGCGCCTCTTGAGCGAAGCGCCCATGGATCCGGTGGCGCCGCTGGCGGTGATGGGCCGGCATTTCGAGCGCATGTTTCCCTTCCGTGATCCGCCCGACTACGAACCCCCGCTCTCGCAGAGTATTGCCGCGCGTGCCCGCGCCGAAGGCAGAACGGCCCTCGAACTTGCCTACGACCTGCTGCTGGAAGAAAACGGACGCGCAAAACTCTACGTCATCCTCACCAACTATGCGGCCGGCAATCTCGATTGCGTGCTCGAGATGATGCAGTCGAGCGAAACCGTGTTGGGGCTGGGTGACGGCGGCGCGCATTACGGCATGATCTGCGACTCGGGATATCCGACCTTCTTGTTGACGCACTGGTCGCGCGACCGGCGCGGCGCGCGATTGCCGTTGCCGCTGGCGATCAAGTCCTTGGCGCATGACCCCGCGGCCGCTGTCGGCCTGAACGATCGCGGCGTGATTGCGCCCGGATACAAGGCCGATCTCAATATCATCGACTTCGCTGCACTGCGTCTGCCGGCGCCGGTTGTGGTCAACGATCTTCCGGCCGGGGGGAGACGGTTGATGCAAGATGCGCACGGTTATGTGGCGACCATCGTCAGCGGCGAGATCATCCGGCGCGATGGTGCGGCAACCGGAAAACTGCCTGGGCGGCTCGTGCGCGGCGCGCAGGAGGCGCGCGCATAGCACGGCGGTTCGGCCCAATCCGATGTCTCAATTCAACTTGTAGAGTTCACGCACATTGTCTCGCAGGATCCAGCTTATTTCCTGTGCGTTCAACGATTGCGTGTGGACGCGGAGCAGGTCCTGGCTCCACGGCCAGGTCGAGTCGCTGTGGGGGAAATCGTTCGCCCACATCAACCGCCGCGGATTGCACATCCCCGTCATCTTGAACGCCACCCAGTCGTCCTGGAATGTGACGAAGACGTTCTCGCGGAAATATTCGCTCGGCAACTTTTGCATCTCGTCGCATTTGAGCCAGGCGCGATGGCGCTTGTAGACATGATCCATGCGATACATGAAATGCGGCGCCCAGCCGGCGTCGGCTTCGACGCAAACGAGCTTGAGATCGGGATGGCGCTCGAACACACGCCCGAAGATGAACATGCCGATGATGTCCTGACAGCCGCGGATGACCGCCTGCCAAGCCGCAATCCGTGGCCCACGATGCATTCTTGAGCCTTCGGCCAACGCGTTCGAGCCGCGATTTCCAGTCAGGATGTGAAAGCTGACCGGCAAATCGAGCTCGACGGCGGTGCGCCACAGAGGATCGAATGAGACGTCGTCATAATCTTCCGCCGTCGCCGGACTTCCCGGCATCATCACGCCCTTGAAACCCATCTCCTTGATGCGGCGGAAATCTTCGATTGCTTCCTTGACGCTACGCACAGCCGTCATGCCAAGGCCATGCAACCGATTGGGCGCCGCACCGACATATTCTTGGAGCCAGCGATTGTAGGCCCACATGCAGGCGTTCTTGTACTCCGCATCCGGATGACCGCAGAGCATCATGCCGATCGTCGGATAAATCATCTCCGCCAGAATGCCGTCCCGATCTTGATCCTTGATGCGCTCCTTCGGATCCCAGCCGCCCTTGTGCAGCTCGGCGAAATCGGTGCCGCCGATTTTCAGGGTTTTGGGGTCCTTACCGGCCGCTGCCACCAAGCCCAGCGCCAATGGTTCCGAGAAACCCTCGACCACGAAGACGTCGCCGCTCTCGCCAGGTCGCGTATCGCGTGTCATGTGTGGGGCGCGTTCGCGGTACTTCTTCTCAATATAATCGACGTAACAATTCGGCGGTTCGGTGATGTGCGAGTCGGCGGAAATAGCATGTAGGTCAATGCTCTCGTGTTGGCTCATGCGTCTTCTCCCCGATTGTTCTTTTCGATCTACTCCTCGGCCCGCTCAGGAGACGGCCGCGGCGCGCCGGCTCGCGAATTGCGGGATTAGATATTCGCCAATCAGGCGCGTGCTGCGCAAGACCGCTTCGTGCGGAATGCGCCCGTATTGCAGCAGGCACATCAGCCGGTCCGTGCCGATATTGGCGTATTGCGCGGCTTTTCGAGCGCAGTGTTCGACATCACCGACAAGGACGGAATCGAGCGGTTCGAGCACTTCGTGCGCTTCTTCGTTGGAGATTTCCTCGCCGCGCGCCATGCGCTTGAGAACCGCGATCACAGGCAGCTCGTCTGGCGCGATCTCCAGACTTGTCGGATCGGTGCCCTTGAGGGCGGCGATGTTCTTGGCCGCGTCACGCGCGAGGTGCGGATTAAGTCCCGCCCGGATCATGTCCCACCAAATCGAACGTGGAACTTTGAAGGCGATCGGGGCGGCATGCACGTACCAAAGTGCCGCCTTGGCGCCGCCATTGGCGATCGCCTCTTTCCGAGACTCTGCGACGTGGACGAAGGTGAAGACGCCTTTCTGGTGGTTGAGAAAGCGCCCGGCGATCGACTTTTGCGAGGCGAATCCTTTCTCGTACTCGTCGAGCATCGCCTTCATGACGCCCACGGGACTAAGGAGCGTGGTGCCGAGCACGCCGACACCAAGTTCGCCCGCCATGCGAAAGGAATCGGGGCTGCTCGCGGTCTGCCACAATCTCGGGTGCGGTTTTTGCACGGGTTTGGGCACGACTTCGCGCTCTGGCATTTGGAAGAGTTTCGTGTCCCAGCTGAAGGATTCTTGCGTCCACATCTTGGGAATCATCTGAAGGGCTTCGCGCAACTCGTCACGCGCGGTTTCCGGATCGACACCGAATGTTTCCCACTCCTTGCCGCCGGATTTGGCGAGTCCGAGTTCGAATCGACCATTGCTCAAGATGTCGAGCGTGGCCGCGCGCTCGGCAACGCGCAGAGGTCCATTGATACGAAACGGGGCCAGCACGCCGGCGTGTCCGACATGCATGCGGTGCGTGTTGAGCGCGATGGCCGTCAAAAGCAATTCGGGTGCGGCGCTGTAGCTGAATTCCGGCGCGCCGTGATGCTCGACCTGCCACCAGATCTCAAATCCCGCCTTGTCGGCCGCGCGCGCCTCCTCGATGGTGTCGAAAATCAGTTTGCGCTCATGATCAGGCGGAAAGGGCTTGCCGAGCTGGACTTCGCAGAACACATCGAACTTCACGGAAAAACTCCTCGAATGAACTGTCGTTTCGTGTTTGCGCTCACAGGACTGCGATCGGATTGACGGGAGAGCCTGTGCCTCTTTCCACGCGTAGCGGCGCCACTGTGAAGAGGAACTCCCAGCGCTTTTCAGTCCGGCAGGTTTTCTCCAGATCGGCGAGAAAGAGATTGTCGAGCAGGTGCAGGCCCATCGACGCCAGGGCGCACATGTGGACGGGTATCGGCCAATCCTCGATCGGCGCAGGTGACGGCGTTGGATCGTGCACCGCGTCGGAGCCAAGCACGGCGATCTTCCGCTCGAAGAGCCAGGGAATGCACGAAGGATCGAGACCTGCGAGCGGCGGCCCTTCGCCAGGCTTGGGCTTGTTCTGCTCGCGCCACGCATCGCGGCCGACTGAGATCAAAACAATGTCGCCTTCGCCGGCGCGAACATCCTGACGCGCCTCGGCGGCGTCGAGTTCGGCGGCCGTGACCTGTTTTTGCGGGTCGACATACTTTGTGCCGCGCAGGGCCGGAATATCGAGCAATACGCCGCGACCGCAAAGTCCGTCGCGCGCTGCCATGATGCTGTTGCGCCGGGCGCCGGTGGAGCGCACTTCCTGCGCCGAATAGCCGTTGTACATCTTGCCGTCGACGAAAACGTGGCAGAGTGCATCGATATGGCTTGAGGCAAGTCCGTGATAGGCGATGCCGATGAAGTCGAGCGAGACTTCCATGCCCGGAATGCCATGCGCGCAGGGATCATCGCCGCCCATGACGATGTGGTGCAGTGCCGGGGTCGGATTTTCCGGACCGGGCTGAACCGGAAAATTTCTCGCGCAACTGACCGTCTTGCCGCTCCGCACCAACTTGGCCGCCGCCGCCGTGCGCTCGGCCGTCAGATAGTTGAGCGTGCCGCGCTCGTCCTGCGCTCCCCAACGGCCCCAGTTCGAGACCTGCTTGAAGAGCGCCTGCATATCTGACTTCGTCTTGAACTGCATGGCGTGAACATCTCCGCGTTGGCGCCGCT
>Ga0157379_10003870_pt1 | contig 12760 bp, 6 predicted proteins | sample S25metaG_FD_121802 | JGI IMG/M metagenome (GOLD analysis project Ga0157379, IMG submission 121802) | Switchgrass rhizosphere microbial communities from Kellogg Biological Station, Michigan, USA - S2-5 metaG | ecosystem: Host-associated > Plants > Roots > Rhizosphere > Soil | place: USA: Michigan... | reverse complement strand
TTTTCCCGCTACGGCTGCATTGCCGTCGACAAAGGCTTCCACCGGTGTCAGGTCCTGGACTTCATCGACGGCAATGCAGCCGTAGCGGGAAAATGCCTCAGCCATCCGCCCCTGTGAAAGGGACTGCGCGGCTCGCCAGGCGAATGCAAGATCGGGGAAATAACGGTCCACTACAGGTGGCTCGCCGCTCTTGTCCAACCTCTTCAATGCATCGAGCACTCCTTGAGCGGCACCGGCGCCAAGATAGCGGCCCCGTTGGCTGAGGTACGCGCTGTCCGGCAACTGTACGCGCTCTGCTTTAGGGAATCTCCCGGACTTCTCCGGTAGCGCTGCTCCCACCACATGCGCATGGATTTCGTCATACAACGCATCAAGCTCGGACGCCCAGGGGCCGAGTGAACGCTGGTAGTTCTGAAGATCGCGCCGGAAGCGAAGACGGGCGTCCGCTGCGGCCTCCGCGCTCTCTGCCAGGTTTACGTTGGAACCGGCCAACTGCCGCACAAACGCCGGATACGTCATCACCGTGAAGGTCCGCGCACCGGAACAGAAGCGGTCGAAGTAATCACGGGCAAGCGCCGCCAGATCCTGCGAAAACGTCAAGTACAACACACGCTCGGCCTGCGAAGCGTCGGCCGCGTGCAACAGCGCCGTAGTCTTGCCCGACCCCGGATGACCCTTCAGAATTCGCACTGCCGATCGGCTGCCGGCGAAGCGGACTTGCGGACCAGTGAAGGGCTCCGGCGCATACTCGCCCTTGCGCAGATCGGCCACCTCCAACGGCATATAATCGTCCGCAAGGCTGCCGGACCCCAGCGGCGCGTGATCGTCGTGATGCCGGATATCTCGAAGGAAAACCGCTTCAGGTGGCGGCGCTGCGAAACTCTTAACCGGTTTGGCGCCCGTCGGAGCCCACCACGCATAGAAGTGCGACCCGGAACTTCCGCCGAGCCGGGAGCGGCGCCATCCACGATTGACGCCGCTGGTCCCCTTGTAGTGCAGCCGCGCAATATCGACCGCCATGCGCTGCAACAGCAGCGACGTTCGCTTTGCTACCGGATCACTGTGGCGGGCGGCGAGCTTGTCGAGGAACTCCTGGTGGCAATATACCGGGCGCGGCGGCCGGGATGTTCGAAAATCATGTTCGAAGAGAGTGGATTGGCTCAATGGCATGATTGTATCGCCCGCAACCCCGCGCGCGGCGTAGAGGCGTGCAGCATGTCCGGGAAATCCACGGAGAATCCAATTTGTGCGCCCACTCGCGGACTCCCCACATACTTTCCTCCGAGCACCCCGAAGTTGAAAGTCATGCCACTACGGATCGCATACTGGCCTCCAAGCATGACTTGGAACTGACTTCTCCCGAGGTCCCGATTCTCCGTGAAACCGCCATACAACTCGCCGCCCAGCGTGAGGCGCCGCGTGAAGTCGTGCAGCACCGACAGTCCTCCCGTGAACATATGGCCGTGCGTGGTTTGAATTCCGAGCACTCCCGTGCTCGTGTTGCCCGCGAACAAGTAGCCGAGATTTCCATTGATCCTGGTTTTATCGGAAAGGGATTTTTGTCCAATGAAGTTGAGCCAATAGTCCGTCAATCCGGAACTGAGTTGCTGGCTCGTATCGCCAGTCGGAAACTCCACATAGAAACTGACGCCCAGAGCCGGCAGCCGGGAGTCCTTCGACTCCTTGTGGAAGTTCCATTTGATGCCGAGGTTGAAATCACCCGCGCCGCTGGACCCTGGAATCGCCAAATCTCGGGCAATAGCCAGATACGGAGCGTCCACGTCGATCTCCAGATTGTGCGGAAGACCGTAGTTCAGCTTGTAATTGGAGGTGTTCTGGCGGAGATCCGGATACTGTGAATGTTGAAGGCGGTCGAACTCATTGAAGAATTCAAAGTGCCACTTCCCTTGCTCAGTAACTGCCGGATCGTCCGTGTAAAAAGGCAGTTGAGCCGCCAACGGCCGCGCGACAGTGAGTGCGCCACACAACAAAAGCAAGAATCTCGCCCGCAGGGCCATTGATCCAGGATAGTCGACCAATCGATGATATATACTTCGAAGTGCACCGTCGAGAGTGCACCCGGTCCGCGGGAAGGGCAGCGCCCGTCTCGAGTTGTTGCTTCAGTTCGACAATCCCCAGGACTGTCTTCCAGACCGGTAGAGCGGACGCCGGAATTCAATGGAAGGTGGTCTATGTCTCTGCAACCCGACCTCAATCTCGCGCAACAGCGCAAACGGGCCAAGGATCTTCGGCGCGCCCATCAGGACGGCAACGTGGAGGCAGCGGTTCGCGTCGCTCGCTACCTGCCGCGCGCCCGGAGCCTTTCGCCTGAAACCATCCTGGCGTCCCCATTTACTTTGAGCGAAGCGCAACTCGTGGTCGCCCGCGAGGCTGGCTTTTCAAGCTGGCCGAATCTCAAGCATCATATCGAGGGTCCTTCCGAGTTCGATCGAAACGAAGCCCTGATTGCTGCAGCATTGGAGGGCGATACCGACACCCTCGATTGCGATTCAAATGGACTGCAACAGTCGATCTACGTCGCTACCGTGCTCGCCAACGTTGAGTCCGTATTCGCGATCCTCGACGCTACACCTGAGGTCGCCGATCGCCCAGGCGGCAGGCGTATGTGGAAACCGCTGCTGTACTTGTGTTCCAGTCGCTATCGTCGCGACCAGAACGAGGCAGAACGCGTAAACATTGCGCGGCGTTTGCTCGCGCTTGGTGCCCGAGTCACTGGCCGCGAGCCGGACTTCAGTGGGACTCATGGCGCAATGATGGCGCAGGACAACGATTTGTTGGCCATCGAAGCCGCAGCCGGACGCGCCGCGAGTCCTGAACTCGTGCGTGTGCTGCTGGATGCGGGCGCCGACCTCAAACATACTACGGTGGCGTTGCTCCAAGCGGTGCGCGGCGGCAATATCGAAGTGCTGAAACTTCTGCTTGATGTCCTGCCGAAAGAGGTGTCGTGGCAAGCTAACTGGGCGATACAGGAATCCGTCGTTACGGCGCGAAAGGATATGACGCGGATGCTCGCCCAGCACGTCGAGTTGCCCGCCGAAGGGGCGATCAACCAAGCGATCCGTCTCGGCCGCGATCGGGAGACGATCGAAATCCTGCTTGGAAGCAAGGAACTCTCCGGCCGTCGAGGCCAGCGAGTTTATCGGCAAGCAGTGCGTTATGGGAATAACGAGGCGGCAGAGTTGCTTGCTGTTCGCGGTGCGGATCAGAGCGCTGTCAACGATATCGACCGTGTGCTCGGCGCCTGCGTTAACGGCGATCGCGAGGCCCTTCGCGTATTCCTCGATCAAAATGGATCGCCGCAACCTTACCTGCGCAACGTTGACCATCAGCTTCTGGCTTGGGTAATTCGCACGAATCGCCCTTACGCCGTGCCCCTGCTACTCGAGGCGGGACTCGATCCTAACATCCCCGATACAGACGGCGAGACTTCTCTGCACCTCGCCGTTCGCGCGGGCCATGTGGAAACGGTTGATCTGCTGATTCGTTCTGGAGCCTCCGTTGACGCAGGCAATTTCGACGCGCAAACGCCACTCGAGGTCGCGCTCGGGCTGACGGATCCGGGGGCTCGCGAACGACTCACGCGGCGGCTTCTCGACTCCGGTGCCAGCCTCGGTCGCTTGCGCAAGTTCCATCCGGAGGCATCGGTCTCGATTGAGAGGGAAGATCCAGATCTCCTGTTCGAGCGCGCAGCCGATGCGGTCGCCTTCGGAGACGTCGAGGCGCTTCGAGAGATGTTGGACGAGGAGCCATCATTGGTCCATGCGCGCTCGCCGCGAGCTCATCGGGCGACTCTCCTTCACTACTGCGGCGCGAATGGCACTGAGGCGCCGCGGCAGCGCACACCTCCAAACGCTGCCGCTGTCATGCAGTTACTGGTGGATCGCGGCGCAAACGTGGACGCCATGTGCAACTTGTATCAAGGCGGCGCTACCACTATCGGACTCCTTCTATCGAGCGCATTTCCCGTACGTGCAGGATTGCGCACGGCCTTGACCGAGATCTTGTTGAAGGCAGGTGCAAAGCTCGGCGCGACCGAACTCGTGCGGGCCGCGGCGCTCGGCGACCTGGCCTGGGTCCAACGCTCGTATGATCAATCCAGCGAACTGCAGGTCAGGTTTCTAAAGGAGCAAGTCCAATCCGCATTCATGTGGGCTTGCGACTTCGGCCGGACCAACGTCGCGGAGTTCCTTCTGGACAAGGGGGCGGACTTGGCGGTCCAAAATCAGGACGGACAGACGGGCCTGCATCTGGCGGCTTGTTCAGGACATCTCGACACGGTCAAAATGCTTCTGGAGCGGCGTCCACCTCTCGAGGTTCAGAACGTTTGGGGTGGAACCGTTCTCGGTAGCGTCCTTTGGGCTGCGATCAATCACGATCCGAACGTCGACTACGCGCCGATCGTCGAAGCGTTGATCGATGCCGGTGCAAGAGTTGAGCCTGGGTCGGCGGATTGGTGGGCCAGGCAGGACGTCCTGTTCCCCGCATCGAAGCAGCGTGTCGAAGACTGTCTGAAGTCTGGGGATCGGTCTTGAGCGACGAATGGTTGTGGGGATGGGACCCCACACCTGGTATCGTATCCGTCTGGGCGGAGAGCGATGGCCGCGCGGTTGTCTGGCGTCGTATTCCAGCAACGGGCGAACTGGTGCGTGAGGAAGCGCGATTTCGACCGTGGCTGCTGCTCGACCGGCTCGACGATCTCCTCCATCTTGGCGCTGGTCTAGTGCGCTATCGCGAACTGGAAGGCCCGGGTGCTCTTCGTTATCTCGTTTGGGCGAAGGATGGAAAGACTCTCATTTCAGCGGTGCTGGAGGGCGCAAGCCGCAGGCTTGGGCGTCCCATCAATCACATCCAGGAGTTAGGGAAAGAAGCCGTCCTTGCGCTGCCTCCCGAGGAGCAGTACCTGGTCGCGACTGGCCGAAATTATTTCCGCGATCTTTCTTTCGATCAACTCCGCCGCCTGCAATTCGATTTGGAAACGACAGGTCTTGATGCCGAGAGCGATCGAATCTTCATGATCGCCGTGCGCGATCCGACGGGCGCGACGGAAGTGTTGGAGGCGTGTAGCGAGGCCGAACTCATCAGGTCACTCATAGCAAAGGTTAGGGAAGCAGATCCGGATGTCATCGAGAACCACAACCTGCATGGCTTCGACCTTCCCTTCTTGAATCGCCGTGCGCGCATCCTGGGAGTGCCCCTGGCGCTCGGCCGAATCGGACCGCCGGGATTGCGTCAACGAGGCGCGCGCCGCGGTGCTATCAGCACTGCGGACGCAACCCGGCGTGTACGCTTCGTAGCACCCGGACGCGAATTGATTGATACTCTCGATGCCGTCATACGCTATGACTTCTCAGCTCGCGAGTTGCCTGGCCATGGCCTCAAGGCGGTCGCGCGCCATCTCGGTATCGCCGGCCCGAATCGTGAACAAATCCGCGGTGATCAGATTTATACGGTCTTCCAACGCGATCCTGAACGAGTGCGCCGTTACGCGACGGCGGATGTCGAAGAAGTCGCTGGACTCGCGCGCATGCTCGGTGGAGCGGCGTTTGCGTTGGCACAAATGACTCCACGGCGATACGAGCGTCTGGCAGATGCCGGAGCAGCGACCGGAGTGATCGATCCCTTGCTGGTACGTGCGTATCTGCGATCGGGAAAGGCGCTTCCCGCCTATCAACGCGGCGATGGAACTCCGCATAGTGGAGCGGCGCTTCATCTGTTCGCGACTGGTGTGGCTCATCGAGTCGTGAAGGCGGACGTCGCAAGTCTGTATCCCTCACTCATGCGCGCCTACCGGATTGGGCCGGCCCGTGACCATCTTGGTGCGCTGCTCGCCCTCGTCGACCGGCTCGTTGAGCGCCGGCTCGCCGCGAAGGCAAGCGCACGCGCGGCGCCTCCGGGATCCGCGGAGCGTTACACACATGAAGCACTATCAGCCGCGATGAAGCTTGTAGTGAATTCCGCTTATGGCTACCTTGCGGCGGGCGGGGAACTCACACGGTTTGCTGATGTCCACGCGGCGAACGAGGTGACACGGCGCGGTCGCGAAACGCTCGATCTGATGTGCCGCGAACTCGCCGGGCGTGGAGTGACGCTGCTCGAGGCTGATACTGACGGTGTCTACTTCGCAGTGCCGGATGAGTGGGACGAGAAGGATGAACGGCGTGTGGTCGCTGAGGTTGCGGCGCTGCTTCCTCCTTTGGTGCAGTTGGAGTTCGATGGGCGTTATGCGGCGATGCTTTCGCATGAGCCGAAGAACTACGCTCTGCTTGGGTATGATGGCTCGTTGTTGCTTCGAGGGGTTGCGTTCCGGTCGAGCCGTGCCGAGCCGTTTGGCGAGAAGTTCCTTCGGCGTGCGATCCGGCACTTGTTGGCGGGAGACATTGGCGGAGTCCGGGATGCTTACGTCGACACCCTGGATGCGATCCGAAGGCGCGAGTTGCCAACATATGAGTTGTCGTCGCTCGTGAGACTGACTAAGAGCCCCTCTCAATACCTGGCGATTCGCGAAAGCAGGCATGAACTGCCATACGAAGCCATGCTCGCCAGTGGACGCAAGGCATGGAGTATCGGCGACAAGATCCGGGTCTATCGTACGAAGACCTTAGCCGGGGTGATTGACGATTCCGAGGACGGCGTAGCGACCGGCGGAACGGACCCACGCGACTACGATGTCGATCACTACGCGCGGCTGCTGCGTGAGACGTTCGCCGTCCGGCTCGCGCGCGCTTTTACATCCACGGACTATGAGGCCGTTTTCACCGATCCCGAGCAGATGTCGCTCTTCTCGGAATCGGTTGAAACGGTGCGTACGGTGTTGACTAGAACCGGTACTGAATCGCGAGCTCCGCTGCAAAGCTCTTGGGAACAATGACGGCGCTCGGCGCGATGTATCCGAGCGGCGTCCCGAAGGTTGCCGTGCGGATGTTCCCGTTGTAGTTACCGCCATAATTTGCGCGGTTCGTCAGGTCGAAGAACTGCGAGATGAATTCCAACCGATGCTTCTCGGCGATCGTGAACGTCTTGCTGAGACGAAGGTCGAGTTGGAAGAATGCCTGGCCACGCAGTGTGTCGTAACCAACCTGCTGGAGTGAACCGTCGGCGAGGCCGGTGCGAATCTGGACTGCCGAAAGAGCCGCCGTAGCGGTGTAGTTCGTCGGATCGCTAGTCTTGACGATGGCGTGATTCGGGCCATTGCTGCTGCCCGCCGCCAGCCAGTTGACGCCTTGAATCGCGTTGTACGGACGAGCGCTGGCCAACTGCGAAATCGTCGATGCTTTGATTCCCCACGGGAGTTCGAGCAGGCCGGTGGCTACCCAGCGATGGCGCTCATCAGTGGGGGCCGGTCCAAAATCATTCGGGGCGAAAAGGTTGCGAGGATCCGAAGCCGCGTTCCCGAAAGCCGCCGGACCGCCCACATACGCCTTTGCGGATGACAACACATAGTTCGTGTTGATGGAGAAGTGGTGCGTCATGCGGCGCTTGTAAGTGACGTTCATTGCGTCGTAGCGTGAGCGCCCGATGGAGCTCTCAACGACAATCTGTCCGATCACAGGCAACTTTGCGGCTGCAAAGGCGGCGTCGTAGGGACGCGTGTTGTTGAAGTCCGGGCGCAGAGGATTGATGTTCTGCCGCTTCGCTTCACGCAGACCGAGGATGTGGACATAATCTACTTCAATGCTGTTGACCTGATCGATCTGCCACTCGTAGCCGCCATTGAACTGGTGATTGTAAGGGTTGCGGAATGAAGGATCCACAAGCCGGCCCACTGCGCCAGCCACGAGGTCATGAAGACCAGCGGGAATCGCGGGCAGCGGATCGACGCCATAGCGGAACTGGGAGAGCGGCTTGCCTGTGCTGGGAACAATGGTGGCACCGGCATCGCCGAAGCCTGCGCTCGAAAGCTGAAGAGTCTGTGTAAAGACGGTGTCATTCGCCTGCTGAAGCGCGAACAGCGGCAGGTTGATGAAGGTCTGACCGTAATAAATTCCCCATCCCGCGCGGAGAACATGCTTGCTTTGGCCCGTCAGATCGTATGCGAGTCCGACGCGCGGGCTGAAGTTGTTCTTGTCGGTTTGCGGAATTCCGGCAAACGAACTTCCGACTGCTTTGAGTTCCTGGTAGGTGCGCTCCTGCGCTTGCTGATTGTCGCCTTGCAGATGCAGATCGACATCCCAGCGAATGCCGAGGTTCATCGTGAGACGCTTGGAAATCTTGAAGTCGTCCTGGAAGTAGACGCCGAACATCTTTCCGTCTTTGATGTTGAAGTACGAGTTGCCGGAGGAGGCGCTCATCGCGGTGATCGCGCCAGGGGTGGCGAAGCTCTGCGGATAGAGCGTCTTGTCCGAAGTGATCTTGCTCGGCAGATCCTGGAATGTGACGTTGAGCGTAGAGGGAGTGGTAAAGAATCCGCCGAGCTTTGGCTCATAGACGAAGTCCACGCCCATCTTGAAAGTATGGCGGCCATGGTTGATCGACAGGTCATCCCGGAACTGCCACTTCTTCTGGAAGCTCTGTTGGGGAACGTTGCCATTGGTGCCAAAGTAGATCCCGGTTGGGAAAGCGACGTTCGGAACTTTGGTCACCGAGTCGATCAGGTTATTCCAGTACTGGTGCCCAAAGGTGAAGCTATTGACCATCGTTGGCTTGAGCACGCTGTTCAGGGTGATGTTCGCCAGAATCAGCTGATTCGTTGTGAAATTGCCGGCGGTGAGATCGTTCAGAGCGCCGCTCTGATCGTTGTCGCCGCGGTTTCCCTGGGAGTTATAGCTGACAAACAGGTTGTGTTTTTCGTTGAGCCGATGGTCCAATCGTCCGTTGTAGCGCTGGTCGCGATATGGCGTTGGGATGCTGGTGGCGGGCTTGGCTCCGAAGGCTGTTACCAGGCTCAGTTCGGCGAAGGCAGCGGGCGTGGTGCCGATGGCCGTCTCTTCCCGGACTCTTTCGAGAGTGAAGAACGCGAACGTCTGATTCTTCTTGATCGGTCCGCCGATGCTGCCGCCGTACTGTTGGCGGCTGATGGCCGGAGTGGGGTTGCTGCCATTCAATACATCGTTGGCCGTGAGAGAGGTGTCACGTGCGAAGAGGTACAGCGATCCATGAAAATCATTGGTTCCACTCTTGGTGATCACGTTGACGGCGGCGCCTTCGCTGCGGCCGTTGGCTGCCGAGAATCGCTGGGTCGAAATGTTGAATTCTTCGATCGCCTCGAGCGGCATCTGCATAACCGGTCCGCCGACTGTGTTGTCCTTGTTGTCGATCCCGTTCACCGTGATATTTACGTTGCGGCCGGCTGAACCGTTGACGCCGAAAACGCCGATGCGGTTCTTTGTAGGATCGTAGGAGTTCACCGGCTTCGCGCCTGGCGCAAGAAACGCCAGGTTCGCAAAATCGCGGCCATTCAACGGCAGATTCTGGACTTCGGTGGAGGTGATGGCGCGGCTGATATCCGTTTTGGCGAGGTCAACGGCAGAGCCCGCCCCTTCGACGGTAATCACTTCGGACTGTTGGCTGACCGTGAGGGGCACGTCGAGTGCGGTCGCCTGGCCAACCGACAATTCGACGTTCTGAAACGCGGTAGTCGCGAATCCTTTGGCCGACACGCGGACCTCATAGATACCCGGAGGGAGCAGGTCGAAGTTATAGAGTCCTTCACTGCCGGTCGTGGCGGTGCGCGTCAATCCAGTGCTCTTATTGGTAATTTTGACCTCCGCGTTTGGAACCACGGCGCTCGTGTTGTCCATGACGCGGCCTTGCAATGACGATGTCGCAGTGACCTGCGCGAGTAAGCTCGGAGCCAGCAGCCCCGCTAGGGTTGCCAGCGCCATCAGTAGACGTTTCCGCATTTCTTTCCTTTCAATCGGCTATCTGCGGTTTCAGTGGATGGGGAAAAGGAGACCGGTGCTGGTCACACGAAGCCCGCTCAACGGCAGGCCACAAGGACAGGAGGTGATGGGCGCTTACGGAGCGCACGAAAGGGCGACGGTTGACTTCGCGGAATGGCACTTCGAGACTACACTCCCTCCCGAAAAGGAGAGAATCCTTTCCCCAAAAGGATTTACCCAGCGTGGGCCTAGCGTAGCGCTGTTCCGGCTAGTTTGTCAACGCTTATCGATTGGTTGTGTCATGGTGAAGTCCTGCTATTGCTTCCACTTCGCCCAGATGGACGGGTCCGCCAGTAGCTTGATAAACACGCCGCCCACTACGCTGCGGGCCTGAAACCCGCGCTGCTTTCCATCAGTCGTCATGTACCAGTCGGTGAGGGGAACCCGCGTCGGAGTCTCGTTCATCCACTTGTATGCTGGGGTGATCAGGGCTTTGAAATCGGCTGGATTGTCGGCCAGCGTTGCACTCCAGACGAGCCAGTCGAGCTTGGTGTAGGCGGCGCGGTTGTCCAGTGGCAGTCCATAGATATTCTGTTTGGTCTTGTAGAACTGGATCTCCTTGCGCGCCACTTCAGGCGGGAAGAGGTTCAGGCCCAGGATCTTGTCCCAGACCAGGTTGTACTTCTGACTCCAGGTGCCGGCGTTACCGAATGCCAGCACGGTGTGATCGCCATCGTTGGCCAGTTGGATCCACTTTTTTGCGTAGTCTTCCGCGATGGTGCGATAGGTCTTGGCTTCGGCAGTCCGGCCGGTCATCCCAGCCAACATTGAATAGGCACCTAGTCCTTCGATTGCCTTGAGCGAGAGGTTGGCATTGCGTGCCAAGTGTCCGGCGAAGTCATCCGTGCAGAGTTGATTCTCGGGATCGAGTCCTTTATCGCGAAGGAACTCGGCCCACTTGGTCAACATCGGCCAATATTTGTTAGCGAGGTCGAGCTGTCCATCGGCCTTCGCGAGCGCTCCGATGAGGATCAGCATGTTGCCGCTTTCCTCGACGGGCATCTGATTTTGTTCAGTCCTTTCGCCTCCTCCGTAGGTCTGGCCGTTGGCGAGCGGGTAGGTTCCCAAGTCATGCGGAGCGTACGGCCAGGGCCAGCGTGACATGCTGGCGTACTGCACGATCGGTTCCACGGATCCGCGCAGCAGCTTCGGATTCATCAAGAGAAACAGAGGCGCGCTGGGGTAGAAAACGTCGACTGTATTGATGGAGCCGTTGCTGAAGTTTTCCTTGGAGAAGAAGAGCAGAGTGCCGTCGGCATCCACCGCGAGTTTGTGCGCGGCGATGGCTTGGCGGTAAGAGAGAGCGGCGATTGCGGCGTACTCCGGGCCGCCGGCGCGCGTGAGGTCGTCCATCAACTGGCGGTCGAACTCCGCGCACTTGGCCACGATGGAGTTGTAGTTGAGGATGGAGGTCTGCAGCATCTCGGCGATCTCCATACCTTTTCGACGCCAATAGGGACGGACTCGGCGATTGAAGTATTCGAGGGAGAAGAGGTCGTCATAGGCGAGCATGACGTAGCGGCTAGCGCTCGTTGTGGGCGTGACCGTTCCGAGATCGATTGACGACGCGAGCACGGGATTGCGGATGGGATTGTAGCGGGTTCGGGGATTGTGATCGGCGAAGGAGTCCTCGGAGGTAAGTGCTCCGGCGGCGGCAAAGTCAGCGCGGGTGATGGCGCGATCATTCGCGGCTTGCTTTACGTCCTCGGTGTCGAGACCAACGACGTACAGATATCCCCAATCGATTCGGAGATCGTCGCCGGATTTTGCAAGCACAGGCTGCTCGCGCGAGCCTGCGCGAAGGACCGACTGGCCGTTGGCTTTCAGCCGAGACCAGGCGACGGGCTGGTCCGCTGGCGTGTTCACGGTCAAGTCGGTGGATGCATCGAAGTAGACTTGAACGCGGTGACTCTTGCCGTCGATGGAACGCGCATTCCACGAGATGTAAGTGATGGGGCGCGCGAGGATGTCGAGGTCGTGCGGCAGCAACGGACTCGTGAAAATCATGGTGATCGCCACTCCTGAACCTTCGAACGCGTAGGTGGTCTGCGTGGGGGCGACGGTAAGACTGCGTTGTTCGAGGGCGGGAGTTTTGTCGTTGCGCTCGGGCGCGCCCATCAAGCGGAAAACTGAACCATCGATGCGGGCAAGGCTGGTGAGTGGCTGCGGCTTTCCCGTCCAATGGCGCGTGGGGTCGGTGTTGAGGCGATCCGCCATCGACCAGATGCTGAAGTACGGGTCGCTGGTGACGAGCGGGACGGCGGGCGGGCGCGGTTGGGCCAGAAGGGCGATGGGCAGCAAGGCAAGAAGCGCGGTCTTTGTCATGATGAAACCACTACTCTATCGCTGTTGGCGACCGTTTGAGCGAGGCTGTGGCGCGACTGTTTGAGCTGGCCGGCACTTTGGCCGTACACGGTGCGGCCGATTGGTGCGAAATTGCACCAAACGCTGCTCTGAAACCGGACGCGCGGAAGGCATGCTGTCATGCGGCCTCCTGATCCGGCCTGTTTTTCTGACCGGAGGGGCCGGCTTCGGGGCGCTGTATTTTGGAATCAATGGGTTGCGGACGCCTGGGTTCATCTTGGAATAACGCATCCGGGGCCTCGGTTGAGGGTTCCGGGAGCGTTTCTTCCGGTTCATCGTCTATCGCGCTGTGGAATTTCGGCTTCTCATACTCGTCATTGAACTGCGAGTTTTTGATGCGGCTGGGGTCGCGGCGGCGGGCTTCGAGTTTCTCGAACATCTTGAAGGTCCCGTTGAACTGGTTCTGGAGCGTGGCGAGGTAGCGGCGGAGGAGGTCGAGTCCATTGCCTTTGCCGGAGGAGGCTTTCCAGGCGGCGGCGAGGGCTCCGACGTCGTCG
>Ga0157379_10003868_pt1 | contig 12765 bp, 8 predicted proteins | sample S25metaG_FD_121802 | JGI IMG/M metagenome (GOLD analysis project Ga0157379, IMG submission 121802) | Switchgrass rhizosphere microbial communities from Kellogg Biological Station, Michigan, USA - S2-5 metaG | ecosystem: Host-associated > Plants > Roots > Rhizosphere > Soil | place: USA: Michigan... | reverse complement strand
GTCTTGCCACTGCCGGATTCGCCGACCAGCGCCACGCAGCCGCCCCGCGTGAGCCGGAACGACACGTCCCTGGCCGCCACCACGGTGTGATGCCGGCTCCGGTACTCGGCCCGAAGCCCGGTTGCCTCCAGCACGACCGCGGCCGGCGCGACTGCGGGGGCCAGCGGAGCAGGAGACAGCGCAGCAGCGGTCAGCACGGGCGGCGCGGGGCCGGCCGGCAGCGGGGGAGTGGCCCGCCATTCGAAGCAGCGGGCCAGGTGCCCGGCCCCGGTCTGCTCCAGCGGCGGCAGCTCGGCCGCGCAGCGGGCTACTGCCTGGGCGCACCGGGGCGCGAACGCGCAGCCCGGCGGGCGCGCGCCGACCGCGGCCACAGTGCCGGGCATCGGCTGCAGCGCCCGCGGGCGCAGATGGTCGGGGGTGGCGGCGAGCAGGCCGTGGGTGTAGGGGTGGCGCGGCCGCCGCAGGATCTCGTCCACGGTGCCCTGCTCGACGATCCGGCCCGCGTACATGACGGCGATCCGGTTGGCGATCTGGCTGACCACGGCCAGGTCGTGGGTGATGTACAGCATCGCGACCTGCTGCTCGTCCCGCAGGCGGAGCAGCTCGGCCAGGATCCGGTCCTGGGTGATCACGTCAAGCCCGGTGGTCGGCTCGTCCAGCACGACCACGTCAGGCCCGGACGCCAGCGCCACCGCGATGCATACCCGCTGCTGCTGGCCGCCGGACAGCTGGTGCGGGTACCGCCGCCCGAACTCCGGCCCCGACGGCAGCCCGACCCGGTCCAGCAGCCCCGCCGCGCCCGCCTGGCCGCCCGGCTGCCCCTGGTGGGCGCGGAGCATGTCCTCGATGGCGGCGGCGACCCGGAGCGACGGGTTCAGCGACTGGCCCGGGTTCTGCGGCACGTAGGACACCAGCCGGCCCCGGGCCCCGCGGAACGCCTGCTCGCTGGCCAGCGGCTGGCCGGAGATCTCGATGTCACCCTGGGCCGCCAGGACCCCGCGTTCCCGGTAGCCGAACAGGGACAGCGCGGTCGTGGTCTTGCCCGAACCGGACTCGCCGACCAGGCCGAGGATCTCCCCGGGCCGCAGGTCCAGGCTGACGTCCTCGATGATCGCCGCCCCGCTGGCCAGCTCGACCCGCAGGCCGCGGGCCTGCAGCACGGCCCGGTCCACCCCGTGGTGGCTTGTACCGTGCAAGCCAGTCATGGCCGCCCCCGGGACCGGCCCAGGCGGCGCACGTAGGCGTCGCCGACCAGGTTGACCCCGATGATCAGCAGGGCCAGCATCGCGGCCGGGGCCAGCACCGCGAGCGGGTTGGTGGCGAAGATGCTGCGGTTCTCCGACACCATCAGGCCCCAGTCGGCGGTCGGCGGGCGCAGCCCCAGGCCGAGGAAGTTCACGCTGGCGATGAGGATGATCGACCAGCTGAACCGGATGCCCAGGTCGGCCACGAGCGGCGGGACGATGTTCGGCAGGATCTCCCGGCGCACGACCGCGGCCGGCCGCTCCCCGCGGGCCATCGCCGCCTCCACGTAGGCCCGGGTGGCCACCTCCGCGGTCGCGGTCCTGACGATCCTGGCCACCCCGGGGAACAGCACCAGCGCGGCGGAGCCGACCAGCACGACCGGCCCGTTGCCGAACGCGGTCACCGCCAGCAGCATGATCAGCAGCGCCGGGAACGACAGCACGACGTCCACCCCGCGCATGATCAGCGGGTCGAGCGCGGTACGGGAGTAGCCCGCGACGAGCCCGGCGGGCACCCCGATCAGGTACGTCAGCACCGTGGCCGCGCCGCCGAGCAGCAGCGTGGACCGGCCGCCGTAGAGCACCCGGCTGAGCACGTCCCGGCCGAGGAAGTCCAGGCCCAGCGGAGCGCCGGGCCCGCGCGGCAGCCCGGGGATGCCGACCGTGTCGGTCGCGCTGTGCGGCGCCAGCAGCGGCCCGGCCAGCGCCACCCCGACCAGCAGGACGAGCAGCACGGCGCCGATCCGGCCGCCCCAGTCCCGGGCCAGCCCGGGGGCGCGCGTCCGTCCGCGCCGCACGTCAGGCCCGGCCGTCATGACATCGCCGTCCGGAGCCTGGGGACCAGGAGCACCACGATCAGGTCCGCGACGATGTTGATCACGATGTACAGCGCGGCCAGGATGATCGCCGCGGCCTGCACCTCGGTCACGTCCCTGGCCGCCACCGCGTTGACCAGGTACGTGCCGATCCCCGGGTAGGCGAACACGCTTTCCACCACGATGATCCCGCCCACCAGGTACTGCAGGTTCTGGGCGATGATCTGCACGCTGGGCGCCAGTGCGTTGCGCAGCGCGTAGCGCAGGATCACCCGCCCCTCGCCGATCCCGTTCAGCCGGGCGAACCGCACGTAGTCCTGGTCCAGCACCTCGATCATGCCCGCCCTGACCTGCCGGACGCCCGCGCCGACCGCCACCGCGAGCAGGGTGAGGATGGGCAGCACCAGGGCCCGCGGCTGGGACAGCGGCGACTGGCCCGGGCTGAGCAGGGCCACCGGCGGCAGCACGTGCAGCCAGGTGAAGAACACGTAGATCAGCGCCGAGCCGGTAACGAACTCCGGCAGGCCGCTGGCGATCAGCGCCGGGCCGGAGATCAGCCAGTCGGTCTTCCGCCGCGCGTACAGCCCGGCCAGCGCGCCGAACAGCAGGGTCAGCGGCACCAGAAGGATCGCGGTCAGCCCGGCCAGGATCGCGCTGTCGGCCAGCGGGCTGCCCAGCGTGGCGGAGATCGCCGCATCCGGCCGGCCCTCCGCCCTGGCCACCGCGGACTGGCCGAAGTCGCCGTGCGTCATGCCGCCCAGCCAGGCCAGGTAGCGGACGGCCACCGGCCGGCCGAGACCCAGCTCGGCCTCGAGCTTGTGCACGGCCGGGCCGGTCGCGTTCCGGCCCAGCACCACCTGCGCGGCGTTGCCGGGCAGGATGTTCGTGGCCAGGAAGATCAGCACCGAGGCAACGAGCAGGGTGACAATCCCGGTGGCGAGCCGGCGGGCGAGAAACCCGGCCACCGGGTGCCGCCCGGTTTCCGGCCGGGCCGTCTCCGGCGCGGCCGGCGGCGGAAGGCCAGGTGCGCTTTGCGTGCCTAGCATGGGCGGTTCCCGGAATTGTCCGGCCGGGCGATGACCAGTGGCCGGCCGGACTGCTGCGGCCTGGCGTGTTTGCCCTGATCCGGCGCGGTCATATCCACTGTTACGGAATGCTCGGCTGACGGGGACAATACAAGCAGGCTGGACACCGCGTCCAGCCATGACCGGCCGGGTGTTACCCGCCTACGGGAAGGCGGCAGCCCCGGGCCGGGACGGAGAGCTAGGATTCCCTGATGACCCCTTCCGTTGTCCGCACGGGTCAGCCCGTTGGCGTTACCAGGGATCCGACGGTCCTTGCCATTCTGGCCGCCGCCCGGCGGCTCTTTCATACCCCCGGCTACGCGAGCACCAGAGTGTCGGATATCGGCAACCTTGCCGGGGCGTCCCGGGCCACCGTGTACAACCATTTCCCGAACAAGGCCGCGATCTTGTTCCAGCTGGTCCGCGACTACATGGTGGGCTACCAGGAGATCGGGGCCCGGCTGCGGGCCCGGGTGGATCCCAGCGAGCCGTTCTACAGCCTGGTGCGGAACATGGTCCGCGAGGCCATGCTGTGGCGCATCCAGAACGCCGACCTCCGGCCGGCCATCGAGATCGCCAAGCAGATGCCGGACAGCGGCTGGAAGGAGGCGGACGAGGCCGCGGACAAGTCCATGTCCGGCTGGCTGGCCACCGTGCACCGGGCCGGCCGCGAATGCGGCCTGACCCGTCCCGACATTGATATCGATTTTGCCGCGAAAGCGCTGTACTCGATGATTGAGGTCAGTCTCTCCTCGCTCGATCCCGCTTCGCCCAGCGAGGATGTCGAACGGCTGGTCGACCAGCTGGCCCGGCTTCAGTGGCATGCCATCTACACGATCGAGCCGGAAGATTCGCCGATTGCCATAAAGGTGGCCCCGTTCCTGGTCCGCAGCTGATTCACCGCTCAGAAACGGACAAGACGCACTGCCTCGGCCGCCCGTTCCAGCGTCTCGTCGATATCGGCCTCGGTGTGCTCGGTGGACACGTACCAGATATCGCGCGGGGTCGGCTTGGTGTAAACGCCGGTGCTCCACAGCGCGCGCTTCAGCTCCATGATCTTTTCTGTGCTGTTCCGCCAGCCGTCGCGCATCGTGCGCAGCGGGCCGGGGCCGAACCCGATGCCGAACATCGTGCTCGTGCCCTGCACGTAGCCGCCGAGCGGGCCGATGAGCTGGGCGATCCCGGCCCGCAGCCGCCGGGACAGCCGCTCCATCTCCGCGTGTGTGCCCGGCTCGGCCAGCCGGTCGAGAACCACCGGGATCGCGGCCAGGCACAGCGGGTTCGTGTTGTACGTGCCGGACTGGAACACCCGGCGGTCCGCGATCAGCTCCATCAGGTCCCGGCGGCCGCCGATCACGCTGGCCGGCACGCCGCCGGAGACCGCCTTGCCCATGCAGGTGATGTCCGGGGTCACGCACAGCACGGCCTGCGCGCCGCCCAGGCTGATCCGCACCCCGGTCTGCACCTCGTCGAAGATCAGCAGAGCGCCGTGCCGGTCGCACAGCGCCCGCAGGCCGGGCAGGAACCCGCCGGCCGGCTCGATCACCCCGTAGTTGCAGGCGATCGGCTCGGTCAGCACCGCGGCGATCCGCCCGCCCTGCTCGGCGAACACCCGCTGGACCGCTGCGAGGTCGTTCCAGCCCAGCACGACGACGTCCTGGTAGGTCCGGGCGGGCTGGCCCTGCGACATCGGCACGGTGGCCGGCCGCTCCGCCGGGCCCGCCTGCTCGGCGCCCGGCGCGTAGGACACCGCGATCTGGTCCGACCAGCCGTGGTAATGCCCCTCGAACTTGAGGATCAGCGACCGCCCGGTCGCGGCCCGGGCCAGCCGGACCGCCGACTCGACCGCCTCGGTCCCCGATTGCCCGAACCTGACCTGCTCCATGGACGGCACCAGCGCGGTCAGCCGCTCCGCCGCGGCCAGTTCCAGCGGGTGGCCCGCGCCGTAGATGGTGCCCAGCCGGGCCTGCTGGGTCAGCGCCTCGACCAGCCGCGGGTGCGCGTGGCCGAGCACCAGCGGCCCGTAGCCGAGCAGGTAGTCGACGTACTCGTTGCCGTCCACGTCCCACATCCGCGGGCCCGCGCCGCGGGCGATGAAGATCGGGTGCGGGGCGACCAGAGCCCGGTCCGCCGACCCCACCCCGCCCGCGACGACCCGCGCGGTGGCCGTCATCAGGTCGCGGGACCGCGCCAGGCTGCGCAGGCCGGGCTGTCCAGTCATGAGATCGCCTCCGGTAGCTCGTGCCGCAGCAGGTCCGCGGCAACCTTCGGGTGGGCCGGGGCCAGCAGGCCCGCGGCCGCGAGCACGTAGCCGCGGTCGATCACCACCCGGGCCTGCCGCGGCGCGAGCGCCGCGGCGGGCAGCCGGTCCAGCGCCGCGCGGACCACCTCTTCCGGGCGGTCCGCGGCCCGCAGCAGGCCGCCGCCGGCCACCAGCACCCGGCATCCGGTCAGGTCCGGGTCCAGGTGCCGCACTTCGGCGCGGCCGCCGGGGCCCGGCCGCACCACCCGCGTCCCTGCGTGCCGCTGCAGGGCCCGGGCCAGGCAGGACACCGCGAGCGCGCGGTCCAGCAGCAGCTGCGGGCCGTAGCCGTACACCGCGGCGGGCTCCGCCTGGCGCCGGGCGCAGGCCGCGGCCAGCCAGCCAGGACCGTAAGCCGGGGCCGGGAACTGCGCGGCCAGCCAGCCGCCGTCCGCGGCCAGCACGCCGGCGGCGCCGGAGCGCAGCCCGAGATCGCCCTGCACGGTGCGCATCACCGGCCGGCTGACCAGCGGGGCCCGTGCGGCCGGCGGCCCGGGCACCGCTGAGTACACGTCAGTGGTTGCCCCGCCCACGTCGGTCACTATGGCCCCGGGACCTTCCCCCGGGCTTCCGGCCGTCTCCGCGCACAGCACCGCGGCCCGCAGCACCGCGTCCGGGGTGGCCATCCGGACCAGCGCCGCGAACCGCAGCGAGGCGGACAGCCGCTTCCCGGCGATCACGTGCCGCAGGAACAGCCGCCCGATCTCCTCCCGGGCCGGCCCGGTCCTCGTGCGGCCCAGCTCGGGCAGCACGTTGGGCACGACCGTGACCGACGCCGCGCCCGGGGCGAGCAGCCCGGCCACCACCCGGGCCACGGCCCGGTTGCAGGCCACCACCACGTGGGCGCCCGCCAGCGACCCGGCGATCGCCGCCGCGTTGTCCAGTACCCGCTGCTGCTGGCCGTCGTCGGTGCCGCCCGCGAACAGCACGATCTCCGGGGCGAGCGCGCTCAGCCGGGCGGCGTCCGCCCCGGTCAGCCGCCCGGCCAGGACGGCCAGCAGCCGGGCCCCCGCGTTCAGCGCCGCGGTCTGCGCGGCCAGCGCGGTCAGCTCGGGGACCAGGCCGACCGCGGCCATCCGCAGCCCGCCGCCCGCGCTGGACGCGGCCAGCTCCAGGGCGACCGTGGCCGGGCCGCGGACCTGGCCCAGCGCCGCGCCCGCGGCCTTGTCGTAGCTGTCCATCAGGTCGCCGCCGGACGGGCACAGGCCGTGCCCGGCGATCACCGCCGCGTCCAGGTCCACCGCGAGCACCTTGGTGAAGGTGCTGCCGAAGTCGGCCAGCAGCGCCACGTTCACGCCGGGGGGCCGGGCGGGGCCCCGGTCAGCGCCGCGACCAGGTCCTCCACCGCGGCCATCGGCGTGATGCCGAGGCCGCGCAGGTCCTCCCTGACGTCCACCGGGATCTCGCTGCCCTCGATGTCCTCGTTCAGCACGCCGCCCATGTACACCGGCAGCCGCCCCAGGTCCGCGGCGTGCAGCTCGCGCATCAGCAGCTGGCCGAAGGAGCGGGCCACGCCGTTGTGCGTGGTGATCACGATGGCCTGTGCGGCGCTCTCCACCGCGGCCCCGGCGATGTCCTCCGGGTCCCGGTTGACGCCGATGTCGATGACCCGCGCCCCGGCCTCGGTCAGCGCCGCCTCCAGCAGGAACTTGGCGAACTCGTGCACGTCGGTGGAGGCCAGCACGATCCTTAGCCCGTCCGCGCTGCCCGGCCCGCCGGACCGGGTCCTGACCGCGGTCAGCAGCCGCTCCCGCTCGGCCATGGTCCGGTGCACCAGGTCGGTCTCCAGCACCGGGCGGCGGCCGCGCGGGTAAGTGTCGTCCCGCGGGCCGGCCCCGAACAGCTCCTCGCAGGCCGCCGCGCCCAGCTGCTTGAGCACGACCAGCACGGCCGACGGGTCGCCGGTGTCGATCCCGGCCGCGGTCATCGCGGCCAGCGCCGCGTCGTAGAACCGCCGCCCCCCGGCCACCAGCTCGTCCCGCCGGGCCTCGATCGGCGCCCAGTCGATGGCCACGCTGACCGACGGCAGGTACTCCTCGAGCCGCCGGTTGATCGCGTGCACCTGGGCCACTTCCTGCCAGGTCGGGATCCGCTCCACCTCGGTCACCGGCACCGCGATCGGCGCGCCGCCCAGCCGGTAGCGGTAGTCGACCGCCTTCATGAACAGCACGTCGGTGGCCACCACGCCGGCGTTGGCGTCGAAGTCGGCCCGGTTGCCGATCGTGTCGCCCTGGATGAACCCGGCTGGCACCGGGTCCGGCCGGAACGCGGCCAGCGCCAGCGTGACCGCGGCCTTGGTCACCGGGTCGCTGGTCAGCCCGCCCCACGAGCACGAGTACGCGGCGCCGATCAGGTCCTCGCACACGTACCGCTCGAGCATGGCCCAGCCGACGTAGTTGGCGTAGTCATGGAACACGCCCGGGTAGCCGTCCTCCAGGTAGGAGTCGAAGCACACCCCGGCGGCGCGGTGCGCGGCCAGCACCCCGCCCGCGGTGACCACCGCGGTCACCTGGCCGGCCTCGTCGGTCCAGTACGGCCACCGCCAGGTGTACTGGGAGAGCACCCCGATGTGGGTGATCCCGGCGGCCAGCGCGTCGGTGACGTTGTCCAGCGACCCGGGGCCGCCGATCGTGTTGTCCGCGGCCTCGGGCTGGATCGGCACCGTGTGCGTGGTCTCCCACCAGTCCTGCCCGGTCATCAGCAGCGGCCCGGTCTCCTGCGGCGCGGACAGCCGCAGCCCCTTGGGCAGCCCCATCCGCCGCTCGGCCAGGATGTTGAACCGGTCCGGCGGCCGGATCCCGCGGCGCAGGCTGTCCTCGTAGATGCTGCCCAGCGCCTCCCGGGTCTGCGGCCAGGTGGCCAGCCCGATGTTGATGCAGGTCGACGAGATCCCCTCGGCGGCGGCCCGCTCCCGCCAGGCGCGCTCCGAGGCCACCTGCTTCTCCGCCAGGTACAGCGACGGCGCGATGTCGATCCGGGCGCCGAGCGCCCGGCCCTGCGCGGCGGCGTCCCGCCCGCTGGGCAGGTCCGGCGGCAGCAGGCCGGCCAGGGAGATCTCCGTCGTCATCGCAACCCCCTAGCCCGGCATGACCCAGCCGCCGTCGACCTGCAGAATCTGGCCGGTGGTGTAGCCGCCGCCGGCCGAGGCCAGGTAGACGACGGTCTGGGCGATCTCCTCGGGCTGGCCGAGCCGGCGCAGCGGGGTGTGCCCGATCGCCTCGTCCAGGTGCCCGGCCGGGATGTTCCAGTCCGCTTCCCAGTCCGCCTCGATCATCCCGGGGGAGACCGCGTTGACCCGGACGTGCGGGGCCAGGTCGCGGGCCAGCGCCGCGGTGAACCCGCGGACCGCGCCCTTGGCCGCGCAGAACGACACGCTGACCGAGCTGACCAGGTTCTCCGGGTTGGACCCGTTGCCGTAGGAGCCGGCGAAGTTGATGATCGAGGCCACCGGGGACCGGTGCAGGTGCGGCAGCGCGGCCTGGCAGGCCAGCAGCAGGCCGCGCACGTCGACCGCGAACAGCTCGTCCCAGGCCGCCGCGGTGGTTTGCGCGAACCGCACCGCGTCCGCCGCGTCGATCCGGCCGAACGCGTTGACCAGCACGTCGAGCCCGCCGAGCCGGCCCGCGGCGGCGTCGATGAAGCCGCCCACCGAGCGGGCGTCGGTGACGTCGGCGGGCCCGGCGAACGCGGTGCCGCCGCCCGCGGTGATCTCGTCCGCGACCGCCGCCGCGGCGACCGCCGAGGACCGGTAGCCGACCGCGACCGCGGCGCCCTCCCGGCCGCAGGCCCGCGCGGCCGCCGCGCCGAGCACACCGCCGCCGCCGAGCACCGCCACCCGGTAGCCGTCGAGCCGCCCGCACGGGCCTGGCCCGGTCATGCCAGCCAGCCGTCCTGCAGGCGCCAGTTGTTGTAGCTGAACCCGGCCCCGGCCGTCAGCCCGCGCACGTTGTTCGCGGCCGCGTCCACGTACGGGAGGTTGCCCCAGACCAGGTAGCCGCCCTCGTGGAACTGCTGCAGCTGGCACTGCCGCCACAGCGACGCGGCCTGCGCCGGGTTGGTCGCCCCGATCGCCTTCGAGATCAGCCGCTGGGCCGCGGCGCCGCCCGGCTGGGAGCCCCAGTGCGTGTCCGGGTAGGGCGCGTCCGGGGTGTACTCGGACCGGTAGGCGACCAGCAGCGAGCCGACCGGCTGGTCCACCTCGTAGCCGAACGGCCGGGTCAGGAAGCCGCCGGCCGGGGTGAAGTAGGTCGCCGCGCTGCGCACGTCCACGTTGATCTTCAGCCCGGCCTCGGCCGCCTGCTGGGCCAGGATCGTCGAGGACTCCACCATGCCGGGCAGGAAGTTGCAGGTCGGCAGCGTGATCGTGGCCCCGGCCATCCCGGCCTTCTGCAGCAGCGACTTGGCCTGATCCAGGTCCCGCTCCCGCTTCATGTCGGCGGCGTAATACTGCGTGTTCGGCGCGAGCAGGTCGTAGGCCACGTCGCCGAACCCGGCCCACGCCCCGTCGATCATGGCCTGCCGGTCGACCAGCAGCTTCATCGCCGTGCGGGCCCGGTTGTCGGCGAACGGGCCCTTGTCCACCCGCATCGCGAACATGTAGCTCTGCGCGGCCACCGGCGACTCGAGGATCTGCACCTGCTTCGCGGTGAGCTGCTGCCGCGCGGTGACCAGCGGCAGGCTAGGGAACAGGTTGATCTTGCCCGCCAGCAGCGCGCTGAACAGCGCGTTCGTGTCGGTGAACGACGAGTCGACGACCAGCTGGTCGACGTACGGCTTGCCGGACTCCCAGTAGTCCGTGTTGGCGGTGAACACGCTGTGGCTGCCCGGGGTCAGCGACTGGTACTTGAACGGCCCGGTGCCGACCGGGTGCCGCGCGGTGCTCTTCACCGTCGCGCCCTGCTGCACGACCGGGAAGTCGAAGTAAGCGAACAGCGTGGGGAACTGCGCCACCGGCGTGTTCAGCGGGACGTGCACGGTCAGCTTGCCGTCCTGCCGGACGGCCTTCAGGTCGACCAGGCCGGCCAGGAACCCGCTGGAGTAGTTCAGCGACGGGTTGGACCACACCGACTGGAAGTTGTAGGCGACGTCCGCCGCGGTGAACGGCCTGCCGTCGTGCCAGGTGACCCCGTCCCTGAGCCGGAACGTCCAGGTCTTCGCGTCCTTACTGGACTCCGCGGAGAGCGCCAGCCCGGGGATCAGCGGGGTGACGTTCGGGCCCAGGTAGAACAGCAGGTTGTAGAGGTTGTAGTCGCGGACGAAGTCCGGGGTGCCCACCGACGTGCCGGGGAACAGGTTCTCCTCCTGGCCGCCGGACAGCACGCCGACGGTGAACGTTCCGCCGCGCTTGGGCGTGCCCCCGGGCAGCTCAGTCACCCCGTGTGGCCTGCTGCTGGTGCTGCTGCCCCCGCTGGCGCTGCCCGTGCTGGACGGCGCCGACGAGCCGCCGCAGGCGCCGAGCAGCACGGCCCCGGAGACCAGGGCCCCGGCCTTGGCCGCACCGGCCAGCAGCTCCCGGCGGGTCGGGCTGACCAGGCCGCCGTCCGCGGCCGTTTCCGGTGATCGGTCCATACCTGCCCCCTCACTGCAGGTGCCCTGTGGCGCCGCCCAGGCCCGGCTTTCCGGGGAGAATAACAGCGCGTTAGACACGGTGTCTATGCTGCGATTCACTATCAGATTCGGCCATCACGGCGACCGGGAGGCCCAGCCTAACCCGCCAGGGCGCGGGAATCGGGACTCGCAGATGGTCTTGCCGGCGGAGCCGGCCCTGGCTCGCGGCCCGCAGCGAGCGGCTAACACTGTCGGCCGCCGACCATAGAATCGGCCGGTGACTTCCGGGAGCGAGCAGGGGAGCGAGCCGCTGGAGGTGCTCCGGCGGGTTTTCGGCTACGACTCGTTCCGCGGGACGCAGGCCGAGGTCATCGGGCACCTGTGCGGCGGCGGCGACGCGGTGGTGCTGATGCCGACCGGCGGCGGCAAGTCACTGTGCTACCAGATCCCGGCACTGGTCCGGCCGGGCACCGGGGTGGTCATCTCGCCGCTGATCGCGCTCATGCAGGACCAGGTGGACGCGCTGACCGCGCTGGGCATCCGGGCGGGCTTCCTGAACTCCACCCAGGACGCCGCGGCGCGGCGCCGGGTGGAGGCGGACTTCCTGGCCGGCGAGCTCGACCTGCTGTACATGGCGCCGGAGCGGCTGAACACCGAGTCCGCGGTGCGGCTGCTCGACCGCGGCCGGATCGCGCTGTTCGCGATCGACGAGGCGCACTGCGTGTCCCAGTGGGGCCACGACTTCCGGCCGGACTACCTGGAGCTGTCCGGGCTGCACACCCGCTGGCCGCAGGTGCCGCGGATCGCGCTGACCGCCACCGCGACCCGGGCAACCAGGGATGAGATCGTGAGCCGTCTTGGCCTGTCCGGTGCGCGGCAGTTCGTGTCCAGCTTCGACCGGCCGAACATCCAGTACCGGATCGAGCCCAAGGCCGAGCCCGCCCGCCAGCTGCTCGGCCTGGTCCGCGGCGAGCACGACGGCGACGCGGGCATCGTGTACTGCCTCTCGCGGGCCTCCGTGGAAAAAACCGCGGAAACGCTGTGCCGCAACGGGCTGACCGCGCTGCCGTACCACGCCGGGCTCGACGGGCCCACCCGGGCCGCGAACCAGGCCCGCTTCCTGCGCGAGGACGGCCTGATCATGGTGGCCACGATCGCGTTCGGGATGGGCATCGACAAGCCCGACGTCCGCTTCGTGGCGCACCTGGACCTGCCCAAGTCGGTCGAGGGCTACTACCAGGAGACCGGCCGGGCCGGCCGGGACGGCGAGCCGTCGACCGCGTGGCTGGCCTACGGGCTGCAGGACGTCGTGCTGCAGCGGCGGCTGATCGACGGGTCCGAGGGCGACCTGGCGCACCGGCGCCGGCTGGCCGCGCACCTGGACGCGATGCTCGCGCTGTGCGAGACCGTCGACTGCCGCCGGTCCCAGCTGCTGAACTACTTCGGCGAGACGTCGGGCGCGTGCGGCAACTGCGACACGTGCCTGGCCCCGCCGCAGTCCTGGGACGGCACGATCGCCGCGCAGAAGCTGCTGTCCGCGGTGCTGCGGCTGAAGCGGGAGCGGAACCAGAAGTTCGGCGCCGGGCACATCACCGACATCCTTCTCGGCCGCAAGACGCCCCGGGTGATCGACTTCGACCACGCCTCGCTGACCGTGTTCGGCGTGGGCGAGGAGCTGAGCGAGGCGGAGTGGCGGGGCGTGGTGCGTCAGCTGCTGGCGCGTGGATTGCTGGCCGTCGAGGGGAATTACGGCACGCTGGTGCTGACGCCGGAGAGCGGGGATGTTCTTGGCG
>Ga0157379_10003862_pt1 | contig 12773 bp, 12 predicted proteins | sample S25metaG_FD_121802 | JGI IMG/M metagenome (GOLD analysis project Ga0157379, IMG submission 121802) | Switchgrass rhizosphere microbial communities from Kellogg Biological Station, Michigan, USA - S2-5 metaG | ecosystem: Host-associated > Plants > Roots > Rhizosphere > Soil | place: USA... | reverse complement strand
GAACGAAAGATTTCCCGCGATTTCCGTTGGGCCGTTTTATTCGATGGAAAATGCAATCGACCGGGAGCAGCGGGCTGGTCTTGGCGTCTCATTGCCGCTGCCACTTTGGGACCGCAATCTTGGCAACATCGCGACTAGCAAAGCGCGCCAGCAACAAGCCGAAGCCTCCCTGGCCATGACTGAACGCGAAGTCGAACGACGAGTTGCGCAACACGCAGCCATCCTGACAGCAAAGCGGGCTGAGATCGACAATTTGAGAGGAGATGAGCTGGCGAAATTTCGGGAGGCGGCGGAAACAGCGGATCGCAATTACCAGATGGGCGCTGTTCCACTGACGATCTACGTCGAAACGCAAAAGCAATATCTCGAGCTGGTCAGCACTCTCACCGACTTGCAAAAGGATGCGCTGCAGGCCGCGCAGGAGTTGGAGATCCTGACCGGGCTGAAGCTTTACGGCGAAGAGGGGCAGCGATGATCGACAAGATTCTGGAATTCTCTGTTCGCCAGCGAGTCCTGGTTCTGATGGGTGCTTTCGCGCTTCTTCTCGGCGGGCTTTGGTCGGCAACAAAACTGCCCATGGATGCGATTCCGGACATCACCGGAGTGCAAGTCCAAGTGAACACCACAGTGCCCGCGCTTGCGCCGGATGAAGTGGAAAAACTCGTGACAGTGCCACTGGAAATGTCGCTCGGTGGAGTGGCCGGGGTAACCGAAATGCGTTCGCTTTCGCGCTTCGGTCTGTCACAGATCACGCTTCAGTTCACCGATAAGACCGATATTTATCGTGCACGCCAGCTCGTGAACGAGCGTTTGCAAAGCGCGGCCGATTCTCTGCCGCCCGGGCTCACACCGAAGCTCATCCCGATTACGACCGGCCTCGGCGAAGTCTTTTATTACACCATCGATTACGCCCCAAACGCGCCAAACGCTCCGCGCACGCGCGAGGCGCAGCTGATGGCGCTGTGGGAAATACAGGAATACATAATCAAACCACACTTGCGTGCGGTTCCCGGTGTCGCTGAGGTCAACGCTTATGGCGGATACGTTAAACAGATCGTCGTGCAACCGAACATCGCGAAGCTCCGCAATGCGGGGTTAACGGTTAACGATCTCGCAAAAGTTGTTGGTGAGAACGTGGAGAACGCGGGCGGCGGGATTGTCAATGCAGGAGGCGAACAGCTTGTGATTCGCAGCGTTGGCCGAGTTGCTTCACCGGAGGAAATTGCGGAGCTACCAGTAAAATTCGCAGCCGGCGTCATGCCGTTGCGGGTAAAAGATTTCGCGCAAGTTCAAATTGGTCATGCGTTTCGCACCGGCGCGGCGACGCACAGCGGGGAAGAAGCGGTGCTCGGCGTGGCGATGATGTTGATGGGCGAGAACAGCCACGCCGTCGCGGAGCGCGTCGCTGAAAAGATCGAGGAAATCCAAAAGCGGCTGCCCTCGGGCGTAGTCATCAGCCCTGAGTACAACAGAAAGAATCTTGTGCACCGAACGATTCGCACCGTGACAACGAACTTGTTCGAAGGCGCGTTGCTCGTTATCGCGGTGTTGCTCTTTCTTCTTGGGAACTGGCGCGCTGCATTCATCGTCGCCGCTGCAATTCCACTGTCGCTTCTTTTCGCCATTACAGGCATGACGCGGTTTGGAATTTCGGGGAACCTGATGAGTCTTGGTGCAATCGATTTTGGGCTCATCATCGACGGCGCTGTCGTCATCGTAGAAAACGTTGTTCGCCAACTTGGCGTAAAACAGCACCAGCTTGGGCGACGGCTGACAACCGATGAACGGCTGCACACGGTTATCGCCGCTAGCAAACAAGTCGGGACACCGATGTTCTTTGGTGTCCTGATCATCGCCGTTGTTTATTTGCCGATCCTCGCCTTGTCGGGCATCGAAGGAAAAATGTTTCACCCGATGGCGCTGACAGTGATGCTCGCCCTGGCCGGATCATTGGTGCTGGCGCTTACTTTAATGCCGGCGCTGTGCTCATTTGTGCTCAGAGGTCGAATCGCCGAACGCGACAATGTTGTTATTCGTTTTATCAAAACGGTTTACTCCCCTACCCTTCGATTGTCCCTGCGACTGCGCTGGTTAGTTGTGCTGGGTGCCGTCAGTCTGTTCGCCGTTGCGATGTTCCTCTTCCGCAATCTAGGGGCGGATTTCATTCCGAAGCTTGATGAAGGCACTTTCACCATAATGGTTTTTAGATCGAGTAGCATTAACGTTGAGCAAAGCGTTGAAGAGCAACGCAGGACAGAGCGAGAAATCCCCAAACGTGTTCCTGAGGTCACACACGTCTTTTCGCGAATTGGCAGCGCAGAAATTGCCACTGACCCGATGCCGCCGAGCGATTGCGACTTTTACATCTACTACAAACCGCAAAACGAATGGCGAAAAATAAACAACAAGCTGATAAACAAAGATGACCTGGCGAAAATCATTACGACTGAAATCGAAGCGCTAAATCCCGGTGCTCATATGATGGTCGCGCAGCCAGTTGAGATGCGATTCAATGAGATGCTGGAAGGTATTCGCGCAGATATCGCGGTGAAAATCTTCGGCAACGACTACGACGTGCTGGAACGGCTCGGCTCCGAAGTGAAAGAAGTGCTGGAGCAAATTCCCGGTACGCGCGAGGGCGAAGGCGAGGTCGAATACGAAACGACCGGACGCGCTCCCATGCTTGAGATTCGGGTCAAGCGCGATGTGCTGGCAAAATACAATCTTCACGCCGGCGACGTGAACCAAACGATCGCTGCCGCCTTGGGCGGGCAGACCGTCGGAACAATGATCGAGCAGAATCGCCGTTTCGACATTGTAGTCCGGCTGGCGGAAGCCGATCGCGAAAATCTGGAAACGATTCGCGCATTGCCGGTCCGCGTCGGAGACTCCGGTCTTCTGCCGCTCGGTGATCTGGCCGATATCCAACGTGTCAAAACGGTATCGCCAATTTTGCGCGATTCAGCTCAACGCCGCGCGGCGCTGATGGTGAACCTGCGAGACCGCGACGTGGAAAGCTGGGTGCGAGAGGCTGAGGCAAAAGTTCGGGAGCACGTCAAATTGCCGGAAGGCTACACGCTCGAATTTGGTGGGCAGTTCGAAAATCTTCGCGAAGCCAAGACGCGACTGGCGATTGTTGTGCCCGCGGCGCTTGTATTCATCTTTGTCCTGATCTTCATGGCCTTCGGCAGCGTACGCCAGGCGTTGCTCGTGTATTCCGGTGTCCCGTTGGCTGTGACAGGGGGCGTTTTTGCCCTTTGGCTGCGCGATATGCCATTTAGCATTTCCGCGGCCGTAGGTTTCATCGCGTTGAGCGGAGTCGCCGTGCTCAACGGAGTGGTGATGATCAGCTATTTCAATCAATTGCGCGAAGAAGGTCGTGATGTTCGCACTGCTGTAATCGAAGGATCCCTTACGCGCTTGCGTCCGGTACTCATGACGGCGGCTGTCGCAGCTTTTGGTTTTATTCCCATGGCTCTCTCGACTAGCGCAGGCGCGGAGGTCCAACGGCCGCTCGCAACAGTCGTTATCGGGGGCATTATCAGCTCGACATTTCTGACGCTCGTTCTCCTGCCTGTCTTGTATGAATGGGCGGAACGAAGAAACAAACAGTCAGCTGCGCGAGTTACTGCTGTTAGTGAAGTCGATCGTGGAAGGATAACGGTGTGAGACCGACGTCACGAAGCCGGGCATGTGAGTGGTTCACACAGGTCGCCCTTATCTTCGGTTGGCTTGTGTGCGTGTTCGACGCAATAGTACAAGATCACTCGCAGACGAGGAGCATGGAGGTAGCGCACATCGCATGACTACCGGGCTATTTACGGCCATCGCTATTACCGGTTTCACAGTTGCGTTCCTGCACGCCGCGATTCCAACCCATTGGCTCCCCTTTGTTGTTGCTGCGCGGGCACAACATTGGAATTCCGCAAAGACACTGGTCGTGACTGGCATCGCGGGCAGTGGCCACGTTCTTTTCACGACCGCGCTCGGAGTCGTGGTCGCATGGGGCGGTATCGCGATCAACGCAAAATGGAGCAGAACCTTTCCGCTGATTGCGGGCGGCGCGTTGATTGCAGTTGGCCTTTTCTACCTCGTATCACGACTCAAGGGCAGTCACGGGCATGTGCATCTGTTTGGCGGGCCTGGTCATCATGAGCGGCAGCAGCATCACGATGATGCTCATTTACACGGGCAGCATGCGCACGATGACCTTGATCATCACCATCATCACGAACACGACGAGATCGAAAAGATCGAGCATCAATGGTCGCGGCCAAGATCGGATTGGGCAGTGATCGCCAGCCTTGTTGCGCTGCTTACATTTTCGCCATGCGAAGCATTCCTACCGGTTTTCCTGACTGGCGCAAAGTACGGCTGGTTCGGCTTTGCATTGCTTAGCGCGATCCTTGCCGTTGGGACCGTTGCCGGAATGATTGTATTTACGTGGCTGACTCTCCTCGGACTGCAACGTCTCCGATTCAAGGCGCTCGAGAAATACGAGCCGATTACCGTCGGCGTGGTGTTCTGTTTACTCGGCCTGATCGTCATCCTGTTTGAGCACTAGGATTATGGCTCACGATCACAGTCAACCGCCAGTAAACTACAACAAGGCGTTCGCTCTCGGCATTGGGCTAAACATCGCTTATATTATTGTCGAAGTCATCGCAGGCCTCGCGATTCATTCTCTCGCGTTGCTCGCCGATGCAGGACATAATGCCAGTGATGTTTTAAGCCTCATGCTGGCGTGGGTTGCCTCGTATTTATGTCAGACTGCGCCGACGAAACGTCATACCTACGGCTTGCGCGGCAGCTCCATTCTCGCTTCGCTCGCTAACGCCATCATACTACTGGTTGCGATTGGTGCGATTGCGTGGGAAGCAATTCGGCGTTTCGGCCAGCCCGTTTCTGTTCCCGGCAATCCGGTCATGCTGGTCGCTGCCGTCGGAGTCGTTATCAACGGCGCGACGGCGTTGTTGTTCATGAAGGGTCGAGAGCGCGATCTAAACATCAGAGGCGCATTCCTCCACATGGCCGCTGATGCGGGAGTATCGGCTGGTGTAATTGTGGCCGGGTTCGCGATCAACGTCACTGGCGTCCAATGGATCGATCCGATGGTGAGTTTGCTCATCGTTCTCGTTATCGCAATTGGCACGTGGGGATTGCTTCGCGATTCCCTCAACTTGTCCCTGGCTGCCGTTCCGGCGGGTATCGATGCGATCGAAGTGGAAAGATTCTTGGTGGCACTGCCCGGTGTGACGAAAGTGCATGATCTCCACATCTGGGCTATGAGCACAACGGAAACGGCATTGACCGCACACCTTGTTAAGCCCGACGCGCAAATCGATGACAAGATGCTCGCGCGCATTTGCGAAGAACTGCACACTCGCTTTGGAATTGATCACTCCACGATCCAATTGGAAACGGGAGACGCTCTGTGTCGCCAGGAGTCACATCAGACGGTGTAGCGTTCGGCGTCCGTGCGAGAGATTTGTAAGCGGGCCGCATCACTGCGGCCCCGACTTACGCCAGTGGTGGCTTGATCCTTAGTAAAAACTGAAGGTCACGGACGGCCACCAATATCCGTAGCGGTAAGGGTAGTATCCGGAGTACGGACCGTAGTACCCACCGTAGCGGTAACCGTAATAGCCAATCCCGTAGTATGGATAGCCGTAGCCCAAGCCGTAATAGCCATACCGAGAATATCCAAAGGACGGGTACCAGTAACTACCTCCCCAGTAACGGCCACCATTCCAATTACTGCCTCCCCAGTAGCGACCGCCATTCCAATTATATGCGCCACCTGCGTAGCGCCCATAGCCCCGCGCGGCCCGCACGTATTTGCCACCCTTAACGAATTTGCCCCCCTTAACTTGTTTGCCGCCTTTAACGTGACCGGCCGCGGCATGTTTGACAGCATGCCCACCTCCGTGACCGCGATGTCCGCCATGACCCCCACGGGCAAACATTGGCGGTGCAATTGCCAAAAAAGCTGCCACCACCAGCGTTCCAAACGTTGAACGGAGTACATTCTTCATTTAAACAGCCTCCTTTTTACTTATTTCGTTAAAGGAGGCGGCATTGGTCCCCTCGCGGCTGCACATGTGCTCGCTGTATTATTAATGTGGAGGCAGCTCTTCGCGCTGCCACGGCAATCTTCCTTCGATTTCCAATTGAAGCGACAAACTCAGGAACGTGCGGATGAGCACAATTAATCCAAGGACAAGCACGTTTTGAATTGTGGGCGCCACGACAACGGTTCGGATAATGTCGCCCGCAATCAAAAACTCCAGACCTAACAAAATTGCGCGACCAATGTCCTGCCGATAAGACGAATAGTAATTGCCTGTATTGTGCGCCCTATGCACGAACAGACGCGCTGTGGCGACGAGCGCGCCGGCGGCGACGATGAACACTCCGACGCCATCGACAGCCGTGCCGATGATTTCCATGAGTTGTCGAAAATTTTCCATGAACGTCATACCTGCCGGAAACGACGCCATTTTTCAACGCTGTTTGCGGGCATGTCAGCGCAAATGTGTGCCGTGGTGATCAGCTTCTAGCTTGGCTGCCATGGGCTTAATCGGGTCCGCCACAATTCATCGCTAAAAATTCGCAACCGAACGGAAGCGAGCCGCGATTGTGCGCGTTAATCTGCACGTGGTAGGTGCGGCAGGTGCACAACCGACAGCGAATCAAAAGACCATCACGAGGGAAATCGAATGTCCTTTGCTCAAACAGTTTCACTCGGCGCCATTGCCGGATTTACGATTTACCTCGGGTTGCCGATTAGCCGGCTCCAAAAACTCTCGCCCCGGGTTCGCTCGTTTTTGACTGGCACCTCGGCTGGTATTCTCCTTTTCCTTTTGTTCGACATTGTTTCGCACGTCGAAGAGCCGATCGAAACGGCGGTCAGGCAGGCGGTCGAGGGGAAGGCGAGTGCAACTGATGCCATCCTGTTTTTGATAATCTTTGTAATCGGATTCGGCGTTGGTTTGCTGGGGTTGGTGGCTTTTGAATCGCGCTTCCTGCGAGCACGCGTCCAGCAAGGGCAACCCGCGCCGGCGCAACTGGCTCTCATCATCGCTACCGGTCTCGGCGTCCACAATTTTTCGGAAGGCCTGGCAATCGGTCAGTCGGCGGTACAAGGCGAACTGGCATTAGCGTCGTTGTTGATCGTTGGGTTCGCCTTGCATAATGCCATGGAAGGCTTTGGTATTGTCGGTCCGCTGACCGGGACTCGTCCTTCGTGGAACTTTTTGGGCTTGCTGGGCCTGATCGGTGGCGGTCCCACTTTTGTCGGAACAGTCGCTGGCTACAGTTTCACGTCACCGGCCATTTCGATTCTATTCCTGGCATTGGCTGCTGGCGCCATTCTCTATGTGATCGGGGAGCTTTATCATGTCGCCCGACAGGCAGAACTGAAAACTTCGGCCGCAATCGGATTGTTGGTCGGCTTTCTAGTGGCCAATGGAACCGAATTGATTCTGGAAATGTCGGGCCCCTAGACGCCTGCAACTTACCGCTAAAAATTCGCAACCAAACGGGAGCGAACTGCGATGCGGCGCGCTAGACTGGAAGATCTTGAAGCTACTGCTCATCCCGGTTGCCGTCTTCTTGACTGCCGCCACGCGTTCACTCGCTCAGGAGGCGGAGGTATCGGCGGTCGAGGTGACAGGCAGCGTTCCCACCGGTCTCCGCCAGGACATGCCCGTTGGCCCATACAATCAGCCGGAATGGACTACCGAACGCGGGTTTGGCACAAGCCGCGTTTACGTCCGACCGCCGGGGACAATCGAATTTAACCAATTCTGGACGCCGGAATTCAAGGACGGCGAGGAGGAGCACAGTTTTCGTGAAGAAGTTGAAATCGGCCTCCCGTATCGCTTGCAGCTCGATCTTTATCAAAACTGGGGCATCGAAGAAGGGGACACAGTTTACAGAGGGTGGAGCCTCGAGCTGCGCTATGCGCTGGCCAACTGGGGAAAAATCCCACTCAACCCGACCCTATACGGCGAATGGAATTTTAATGACGAGGCTCCTGACAAGGGGGAGCTAAAACTGTTGCTTGGCGAAACATTCGGCCGGCGCTGGAACTGGGCAGGCAATTTCACCTATGAACAGGAAGTGAGCGGCGAACGCGAGCAGGAATTTGCGCTGAGCAGCGCGCTTACCTATGCGTTGATCGACCAGACGTTAAATGCGGGCGTCGAGATGCTCTGGGAACACAAGACGTCGAAAGATACACGCAGTGACCCGGAAATTGAGTTTTTGGTCGGGCCGAGCATCAACGTGCGGCCAACGCGGAACACTTTCATCACCGCCGCACCACTCTTTGGCATAACCGACGATTCGCCTGATTATGAAGTGTTCGTCAGTGCAGGGTTCAACTTCAGCTTCGGCGGCCCCGCCGGACCCGACGAGGAAGGCCCGAGCGCACCTGCATCAATGTTCGGGAGATAAGCGGAAACCTTCGAAAAAGTACGGCGCTTCTGTCGTCTGCATCGTGGCTCACGGGCTCCGCCAGATCGATTTTGATCTCAAACTTGCTCCACAGCTAAGCTTCAAGAACGGCACACGCGACTGCGTAATTTTCGGTGTGACTGAGAGTGATGAGCGCCGAAGCGATGCCCCGTTCTGCGGCCAAAGCTTCCGCCGGCCCTGAAAAAATCAGGAAAGGTTCGCCACTCTCTTTCTTGCGGATATCGATGTTGCGCCATCCCATCGATTTGCCGATCCCAGTGCCGAACGCTTTTGCCACTGCTTCTTTGCCTGCGAAACGCGCTGCCAAATGGCGTTCCGGGAATTTCATCGACATCGAATATTCAATTTCACCGTCTGTGAAAACGCGATGCAGAAACCGGTCTCCGAATCTTTCGATCGAACGCTGGATGCGCGAGCATTCGATCACATCAACGCCGATACCGATCACGCTCATTTGAGTCTCGGCATCTGACACAGACGCCCTACAAGGCTCCGCCCTGAGGTGTTCATTCGGGATAGTTTGCCATAGCGGCGAGCATTTCCTTGACGGCGTTTTCCAAGCCAATCCACATCGCGCGCGATACGATTGCGTGTCCGATATTGAGTTCGTCCAAACACGGAATTTGGTGGATAAGCGCGATGTTTTTGTAATTGATGCCGTGACCTGCATTCACCTGTAGATGCGATTCTGAGGCAGCGCGCGCGGCCGCTCGCAGTTGTTCCAGTTCTTCCTTTTGGATCTTTTCCGTAAATGCATTCGCAAGTCTCCCAGTGTGCAGTTCGACCATTTCCACACCCAGCTCGGCTGCGGCATCCACCTGTTCCAACGTGGGATCGGTGAACAGACTGACGCGAATCCCGGCAACCTGGAGGCGTTTAATGGTCGGCTCCAGTTCCTTTCGTTGCGCAATCACGTCCAGGCCTCCTTCCGTCGTAATTTCTTCACGTTTTTCCGGGACCAGGCAGACTTCATCCGGCAAAATCCGCAGCGCCACGTCGATAATTTCTTCGGTGTTGCCCATCTCGAGATTCAACTTCGTCATGATGTTCTGGCGGAGACGTTCGATGTCGTGGTCTTGAATGTGGCGCCGATCACTCCGTAGATGGGCGACGATCCCGCCGGCGCCCGCGCGCTCGCAAATCCGCGCGGCCACAAGCAAATCCGGCTCGGCATTCTTCGATTCCGGCATTGTGGCGTAGCGCGCCTGCCGCAATGTCGCCACATGATCGACGTTCACTCCGAGTCGCAGACTGCTCATCGCGCCAAATAGGACTCACTCGATGAATATGAGCAAGTTGGAACGAGCAAAATCTTGCGTTGGTGTCGTTGGCGCGAAGCGATGCTGTAGCGGCGGTCTGCGACCGCCGATGGTTGCCCTTGCACGGCGCTCATAGAGCGCCGCTACAGTGCTTCGCATTTCGTTGCAGTGCGGCGCTCAATTCGCCACAGGACGAATCCGCCGTAGCGGACATGACACACTGCTGAACAGGAGTGTCCTAGCTACAGTTACCGCCGATTCACCGTCAGGGCGTCGCGCTCGGCGCCGGGTGTTTCACTGGCGACCTGTTCCCTGCTCCTCCGTGGCTTGGGTGTTCGCTTTGTCGGCGGTCTTCCTGGACTTGTGGTGCGTCTTTTGAGTAGTCCCCGCCGCTTTCTCGCCTGTGCCATCCACGGTTTCTTTTGTTTTTGTGGCTACGGTCTCGGCAGTCTCTTTTGTTTTCTTGGCAACTGTTTTGGCAGCCTCCTTTGTTTTCTCACCTGCTGTTTCCAGTCCGTCTTTAATTGTTTCCCCTGTTTTCTTCGCGGCATGCTTTGCATCTTGAACTACACCCTCCTGGCTGAAGGCAGTTAGGGCAGCGGTCACAACCAAAGCAGCAATTAAACTAGTAATTTTCATGTTCCCTTCCTCCTGTTGATTACGTCCTAATATCGGTTCGGATCAGGCAGCGTAATCGCGCGCACGCGGTGCGGGTCGGTTAAATTCGCTCCGACGGACTTCTCGGATTCGCAGCGCAACAAGTGCGTTGGTAAATGCGGGAAAGCGTGGACAGGGAGACGCCGAAAAGATAAAGCGTCGCAATCGATCCGTACGCAAATGTAAGGCGTGTCGGGCCGATTGTTTCATAACGCCGTGGACTCGCAGCAATGCGTTTGTTGCTGTGCACAACGCGCCCGCAGCGGCGAAGCCGCCGAAAAAATTCCACATCTTCCATGAGCGGCACGTCTGGAAATCCCCCAGCGTCAATGAACGCACTCCGCCGGCAGAACATTCCATGATCGCCGCATCGCATCCGGAGCAGAAGCCCCGCATAATGCGCAAAGCCGTCTGTCAGTCGGTATACGGCTGGCGCGGCTGGCAGCCGGATCCGAAAGAAACCGCCACAGACTTTTGGATCGGTCATCATGCGGCCAATCTCATTCAAAGATTCCAGCGGCACTTCGGCGTCTGCGTGCAAAAACCACAAAATATCGCCGCCTGCGGCATCGGCTCCGGCATTCATTTGTTTGGCACGGCTGCGCTCGCTGCTCCGGATAACCTGATCGCAGAACCCTTCCGCCAGCCCCTCGGTGCCGTCAGTGCTCGCGCCATCGACGACAATAATTTCAGCCCCACGGGTTCGCTCGCGCAGGTTCGAGAGAAACGGGCGTATCAACGGCGCTTCATTAAAAACGGGAACGATAATGGAGACCTGCATTGACGATTTTTTAAACTTCTCTTTGCGTAATTACGTACCAAAGATTTTTCTCGAAATAAAATAGTTGCTCGATACGTCTCTTCGACGAATAGAATTCAACAAATCTGAACCGAGAAACTCATATGATCACAAAAATCATCGTCGCAGCAGCCACTGCAGTGCTCTTTACGCCGGGATCATTGCTCTTTTCGCAGGAGCATCCGGAGCATCCCGAACATCCGAAAGCAGGTGGCGCCAAAAAGCAGGTCAGCACGGCTGATATTTCCGCCGGGATAAAGAAGAATATCACCGCCGAGTCGAACAAGAGCGACGGAAAATTCCATGTGAAGTACGAAGGCCAGGATCTCGCGCTCGATTTAATAAAGGTTCACGATGATCGATTGCAGGACCTCGGCGACGGAAAATATTTTGCCTGCGTGGATATGAAGGGAACCGATGGAAAGACTTACGACATCGATTTCTTTCTAACTGGGCAACCGGCCAAAATGAAAGTCACTGAGACCGCCGTGCACAAGATCGACGGCAAACCGCTTTACAATTGGAAAGAAGAAAACGGCAAGTGGAATAAAGTGCCCGTGAGCTGATTGGGAGTGCGCGGACATGTCCGCGCTTTTGAAAGCGGTCCCGCAGCTGCGGGATCACCGCACTCCAAACGGCCAAACGCAAATTAAGTGACCATGCGATATTTAATTATTTCGATCGCTGTTGTAGCTGGCGCAGTGTCTCGTCATGCCGCCGGTGAGCCCGGCATCATCAAAGGTGCCGATGAATTCGAGTTCGTTTATCGCGTCAAACTTCCGGAAATCACCGACACCGCTCGCGTCTGGATACCGCTCGCGAAGACAGATTCTTTTCAAACCGTGAGTGTGGAAAAACTGAACATCCCGATGAAATGGGATAAGGTTCAGGACCGCGATTACGGCAATGACATTTGCGTAGTCAATGCGCAGCCGCAGGACAGTGGCAAAACAATCGAGCTGCGATACAAGGTGGTGCGCAAGGAAAAAGCCGCCTATCCGGCAGGCGATGCAGATGCCGCGCGGTATCTTCGGCCGGAAAAATTGGTGCCGGTAAACGAAACGTTTAAGACGCTTGCCGAGAAAGCGACAGGCGGAAAGAGCGATGATCTCGAGCGGGCGAAAGCGTTGTACGATCACGTGATCAGCCGCATGCGGTATGATAAATCGGGTACTGGCTGGGGCCGCGGCGACGCCGTCTATGCGTGCGATGCCCGCACCGGCAACTGCAGTGATTTCCACGCGTATTTCATCGCTTTGTCGCGAAGCATCAACATACCCGCCCGTTTCGCCATCGGCGCGACCATTCCAGCCGACAAGAATGAGGGCAAGATCGAGGGCTACCATTGCTGGGCCGAATTTCTCGCGGACGGTCAGTGGGTTCCGGTGGATATCAGTGAAGCGTGGAAGAACCCGAAGCTGGCCGATTATTATTTTGGCCATAATCCGGCAAACCGGTTTGAACTGACCAAGGGGCGAGATTTGGTCGTCGATCCGGAACCTGAAAGCGGACCGATTAATTTCCTCGTTTATCCGCTGCTCGAGATGAACGGCGAGGTCGTAAAGCCCGAGACCACT
>Ga0157379_10003860_pt1 | contig 12776 bp, 9 predicted proteins | sample S25metaG_FD_121802 | JGI IMG/M metagenome (GOLD analysis project Ga0157379, IMG submission 121802) | Switchgrass rhizosphere microbial communities from Kellogg Biological Station, Michigan, USA - S2-5 metaG | ecosystem: Host-associated > Plants > Roots > Rhizosphere > Soil | place: USA: Michigan... | reverse complement strand
TAGGCAAACAAGCCGGTTGGCACGTGCAAGATTGAGGCGCCGACCTGGTTGACAGTCGCGTCCCTGCGGAAGCCCTGGTTGGGCGTGCCACCACCACCAGTGAGAGCGAGGGCACAATTTGCGCCGCCGAAGTTGAAGCAGCCTTCGTCCGTGCTCTCAGTAAAACCGTAGGCCGCAGAGAATTTAAATCCGCCCCACCAATTGAAATCCGTCGCGTATTTGACGGCGGCATCCCAAATATCGTCCTCGTAATAGCCACCCGAAAAGCTGAACCCATACCAGGTTGGCGTGTCGTAACGGACGCCATTATCCGGATAGCCGTTGCAGTCGGCGCCGAGGCCGCCGCCGCCTTCCAGGCAGTTCGTCACGTTACCCCACGTGACCGTGGACAAACCCTCGGCGTTCTTCGGAAAGCCCTTTGGCCGCAAGAAGAAGAACGATCCATCGAACAGCACGGCGTTCGATTCGATGATCGTCCCGGAGAGGTCGGGCAGAAGAGCCACGTTGTCGGTCGCCTGGCTGAGCTGGCCCCAGTTCAGCGTGCCCCATCTGTCGCTCTTGATCCACATGTAGGACAGCAGGACGCTCTGGTTGTCAAAGATGTTAATTCCAAGAAAGCCCAGACCTTGGGTAGAGTTGTCGTTGAACTGGTTGTCGTCGCCGACCGCGTTCCCGCCTCTCATTTCGAGAGACAGCGTATAACCACCTGACCAGCCAGGAGCGATCGTTGCCGACCCTGAGATTTGCATATGGCTGGATAGCGTCGTGTGCTTGTCACCGACGTAGAAGTTGGTTTCCACGCCGTCATCCCACCAGTCCCCATATTTGACCACCCAGCCGGACAGTGTCACCGACACCTTCTTGTTGCCCTTGCGGACAGTCGTCGCCTCGAGCTCGGCCACCCGCTCCTCGAGATCCGCGCAGCAGTCGCCTCCCAAATCCGCAGCTTTGGCGGGATGCGAGCTCATAACGAAACCCCCGAGCGTCATGCCAAGTGCGGATGCGATGGCGATGCGGCTGGATGTTTTTGTCAGTCCCCCAAACATGTCCATCTCCACCTTCCCTGATAAATTGCCTAAGCCAAACTCTCGCTTCGAATTAGCCTCTCGGCACCGGTTCGGCGAAACCCCGCCTACAATTGGACAGAAATCCCCCCGACAGTGAGTTCTGAAATCTGCTTATACGCGTTCCTGCCGGAAGGTAAATTGCTATCAAAGCGGCGGTGGACGTTTTTGGCCTTCTTGTGACATTTCCGCCACGAAGCTTTCGCCAGAACCGGTGCGCTGCTGGAGGGTAGACGTCGGTAGAAAACTAAGCTTCATCAGAATCTTGAACAGCACCACCGCCCGCGGTGGAAGTTCCTGCGTCGAAGCGCAACGTCTGTGTGCTCCGCACTGGCGAAGACTCGGGCTGTCCAATTGACTTCCAGTGAGAGCTCATTACCAAGCCAGCGATTGATTCTCTCTTCGCGTCAGGCGCTTGGCGGCGTTTCTCCGCCCACCAGGTCTCGCAAGCGCTGAAATCCTAGGCCGCGGCCAGCGACCGTACTGGCGAAGCGGTCCAGATCTAGAAACCCACTACACCCCGTGATTCGGCTGGAATTCGAGTCGCCCGCCGCATGAGTTGGTAGAAGTGCGCTTCCTCTGCTAAAGAGGCGGAGGCGGACAAGAGCAAGCCAACCCAGGCAGGAGGGATGATGGCTGACCAGACCCCTGAGGAACTTCACCTCAAGCATGTCAGGGCCCCGGACTACAAGGAAATCTCAGCCGACGGGACCTTGCACAAGATCGTCAACAATCACCTCGTCATCACCTTCTACATTGAGGATTCCCGGGTCACCGGGGAGGTCCTCAAGCGAGATGGGCAGGATACCTACCGGATTGCCGCCATCGAGGAGGAAAAGCAGCGATTGGATTTGCTCGCTGTGCGTGTGCCCACCAAGGCGATCCTCGGGCTCGCAGCCGCAGTCGCCGAGCGCCTGACCCATCAGTCCGAGAAACAGATGAGGGCCCCGGGTAAGAAATAGCTAATCTCTATTTGGCTTTTCTTGGGATCCACTCGGTCTTGCCAAGTGTTCCTTTCACGTATTCAGCTTAGAAGCGCTCCAAGGATGCGGCAAAAAACGCGACACACCACAGGCTTGCCGCGCTTGTTCGCTCGACGCTACGATGTTATTTCAAACGCTGCTGGATGAGGGCCGCGCTTGAATCGTCGAAGTGGGGACGTCGGATAGTCGCGTTTTGGCTGGCCAAGCTTCTTAGTCTCGGCCACGTTCTTAAGGACTGGGCATGAATTACGAGGATCGCTTTCGTCAGCATCTTGAGGCGCTGCACCAGGAAGGCCGCTATCGCGTTTTCGCCGACCTGAAGCGCCGCTGCGGCGCCTACCCGACCGCAGACCACTTCGCCGAGAGCGGTACGCGCGGCGTCATCGTGTGGTGCTCCAACGACTATCTCGGCATGAGCCAGAATGCCGCCGTGCGCGCCGCCATGCACGAAGCGATCGAGGAGGTGGGCGCAGGCTCCGGTGGCACGCGCAACATCTCCGGCACCACACACTACCATGTCGAGCTCGAAGCCGAGCTTGCCGATCTGCACGGGAAGGAGGCGGCGCTTCTGTTCACGAGCGCCTATATCGCTAACGACGCGACGCTTTCCACCCTGCAACGGCTGATACCGGGACTCATCATCTTCTCCGACGAGAAGAACCACGCCTCGATGATCGAAGGCATCAGGCGCGGCGGCGGCGCGAAGCATATCTTCCGCCACAACGACGTGGAGCATCTCGAAGAGCTGCTCAAGAAAGTCCCGGCCGCGACGCCGAAGATCATCGTGTTCGAGAGCGTCTACTCGATGGACGGCCACATCGCGCCGATCAAGGAGATTTGCAACCTCGCCGAAAGATATGGCGCACTCACCTATCTCGATGAGGTGCATGCTGTGGGGCTTTACGGCCCGCGCGGAGGTGGCATCGCCGAGCGTGACGGCGTCATGGACCGGCTCGACATCATCAACGGGACGTTGGCCAAGGGTTTCGGCGTGATGGGCGGCTATATCGCCGCGACCAGAGCCTGCTGCGACGCGATCCGCTCCTACGCGCCTGGCTTCATCTTCACCACTTCGCTGGCGCCTGCGATCGCCGCAGGCGCGCTCACCGCGATCCGGCATTTAAAGCGGAGCGAGATCGAGCGGGCACGGCTCAAGGAGCGGGTGGGCAAGGTGAAAGGACTGATGAGCGAGGCCCGCCTGCCGGTGATGGAAAATCCGAGCCACATCGTGCCGGTGCTGGTCGGCGACCCCGTGCACTGCAAGGCCGTCACCGACACCCTGCTCAACCACTATCGGATCTATGTGCAGCCCATCAATTATCCGACAGTGCCGCGCGGCACCGAGCGCATGCGCTTCACGCCGTCGCCGGTTCATACCGACGCGCAGATCGCCGACCTCATCGCAACGTTGAAAGAGCTGTGGGCCGCCTGCCCTGTCGGCAAGGGCCAATATGTAAGGCTCGCCGCGGAATAAACTTTGCGAGCGAACTGATTTGAGGCGCTGATTGTTGTCCTATTCATTTCAGAGCTTCAGCCTTGTTAAGGTAGATACGCGCGCTATTCGAGGCCGCTTAGGAATGTGTCCCGAATGGACTCGTCCGGCGACCCCAGCCATGTCTTTTCCTTGCCCGTGAGCAGCAGGCCCCAGGCCTTGGCGCCATTCGGCGAGAACAGCACGTAGAGCTGGTTGTCGCCACAATTATTCGGCTGGCAGGTAAATCCCAGAGTGTAAATGTTGTCGCCGGCCGTGACCGCTATTGACGGCGTGGCCGGGCCGTCCAAAGTCTTGGCGTACTCTTCGACCCATTGCGGAAGGACCGCACCGGCGAGCATGTTGACCCAGGCGCTTCGATAGGGCGGGAGCTTCAACAAGTCGCCGAGAACAGGGCCTTTGGTATCTTCGGCAACAGCCGTAACGCTGCTCAGGGCGAGCACCAGGACAAACAGCAAGCGGGCAAGCATCAGTTACTCCGTTACGACTTTGTGGAAGCAACCCAAGGCAGCCTATGATCAGGCCGACTTTATCATGCCATCGCGCAGGATGCCTTGGCCTCTTCGATGTCTAAGCTGCCAGGTCTTGTCGATCTTAGCGAGCCTTCTTGTGCTTTCTCGACAATGGCTCGACTTTTGGTATTTATTCGCACCAAAAGGCAGCCGAGCGACTACGGCACTTTCCTCAATGCGAAGAAGTAACCGAGTAGGTAATTCTGGATCGAGCACCCGACGGACAGAACCTTGAGACAAGGCCTTGGCGCTGGAGCATTGGCGGCCATAATGGTGGCGGTCGTTTCATTTGCGGTGGGAGCTTCGCCGCTAATCAAGAGCCGCTCCCCGTCTGAATCTATTTCCTCTCGAATGTCACTCTTCCGTCAGGTACTCATCTACGCCAAGGAAGGAAGTCCAAAGCTCGTCGATGGGCGCTGGAATCTCGGCCAGAGTGAGTCCAAGCTCGGCATAAAGCTTTCACCTGAGGAGACGAAACAACTGATGGCGTGCACGGGGCAGATCATGTGTGAGACGCCTGGAGTCCACGACGAGGACGAGGACAGAGTTGGAGTCAAAGTTAGCGCGACCGCGGTGAGCGTGCTCAGACCGGACTTGCTAGTGACGGCGAAGCACGTCTTCTTCGATGGCAAAAGAGCAAAGGTGTCCTTTGCAAGGTGTAGCTTCCGCAGCTATTTGCACAGAAAGGTCGCCATTCCAGTTCTTGTCGAGAAAGACCAAAGGAAGGGATACGTTTTGAACAATGAGGATTTTATCGTCGTTCGCCTCAAGCACGAATTAGAGGGCTGCAACTCGTTTGCGATAAACGATTCTGATTCATCTCTGCGTGAGGAAGAACAGATCCTTTCAGTCACCGGTCAGCAGCTTCATACCTTGAATAAAATTTCGGGCCAAGAACCGGTCCTCGCCAAGGGAAAGATAAGAAAGGTCTTCGAAGGAGTCCTCGGGGGGCCGCCGTTCTACTATGCCAAAGGAGTCCTCGGGGGGCCGCCGTTCTACTATGCCGACATTGACCTCGACGAAGGAGGTTCGGGGGGAGCGGTTTTCGCTCTAAAGGATGGACGCCCGGTTTCAGATGATGAGGGTCACCTCATCCTGAGGGGAATATCGGTGGCCTTCGGACCGCATGCGAAGGATGGAAGGCTCTACAGCGAAGAGCGAAACTACACGATCATCGTTGGCCTCCAGGCGGAATTTAGAGACCTGGTCAAGGGCAAAGCGCATAAGCCCGCGGCTGTGGAACCAGCGCCCTGTTCCCAAGGCGGGGCGGCTAAGATCAATGTGATTTCAGAATCTGTTCCGTTGACTCAGTCAGAAACGCTTGCACCTTTCCTTCAGCAATACGCGTGCAGCCGCGAAGCGACGCCCGACCGCAAAGCTCGAAAGGCGAACGCCAATTGCGCAGGGCTCGCAAAAGGATTGAAACTAGCCGCATCGCGGCGAGTAAAAGAAAAATATGAATTCACGCTGAAGAACGACACAAGCTGTGCGATCTGCTTCACCTATAATCGTTGCAATGACTACGGATGTTGGGACGCAATGGTGAGGTTAAGCGGCGAATCAACACTTTTAGCCGGAGCGACAGAGCAGGCGCCCCTGATCAAGAGCCCGCAATTCTGTAAGTAAGCAGGATGGTCTGCGCGGTGCAGAGGACTGTAAGTGTTGTCTAGCGCGGCGAAGAACGACTTAAATCGCCGCGGGCATCTGATTAAGCGTCCCTGGTCTCTCTGGGCAGGGCTTCATCCAACCGCCTGCGGCGCTAAACGGATCTCCGAGATACCCATCCTCGATCTTTGTCACCGATGGATTTTCACCGTTGTCGCCAATCCAGGAGTCAACTGCATATCGCTGACCCGTTTTTCCCCCTTACGGTCGCTGTATAGGCCAAAGCCTCCCAGTGAGAGTCCCGTAGAGCAGATTATCCTCTTCCAACGTGCCCCCCGACCGTGTGATATCGCAACAATCCGTTGGATTGCAGTACGATCAGGTAGCTGGTTGTGTTGGTTGATTCGTCCACGCAGTCCTGTTGGGTGGGATCGCCAGAGGCTGTCCACTGCATGCCGGCCTTGTCGCGGATACCAAGCACTGCTCCAACCTGCCTTTCCATCAACCCAATAGCATAAGCAATTGCTCGACGTTCCTCTGCAGGCGAGTCATTGCGCTTAATTTTCCGTATTAAGCTCGTGATCTCCGCAATGTTAGTGCTGGTGAACTCATAGGAGGTCTTCATCTGGCAGGTGTAAGCGTGGCAGACCTCCACCCTGTTCGCTTTCGGCGCATCCATGTCGAGCTTGATGAACTGCTTACCAGGATCTGGTCCGTCATCGTAAGTGCAGCCGGCAAGCTGCACACTCGACATGATCAAAACGCTCAGCAAGCGAAAGTGCATTCGTCCGGTCCTTCCGGCGAGCCCTTTCATATTCAAGGCTGAATGCCAATCAAAAGAGCGCGGCTCTGCCGCGAAGGCGCAGTGCCCCGGGAACAATTGAGCATGAAGGTGAACAGCTTTGGTGACCCACAGGCAACCGTCGTTTGCTAATCATGCGACTCAAATTGGACAATTCAAAATTTTCGGCTCCGCATGCTCAGACACCTGTTGCTTGTGGCGACTGGTTTCTGTTGCGTGGCAATTTCACTAACTTTCCTTTATGCAAGAAAGTGAGGCCGCCGATTTCTGCCTCCAACTCTTGCAGCTCCGGCGGGCTCTCTCTCATTCTTAGCTTGCTTGTCAATCTCCGCACGAAGCTTGGCGCGTCCTTTTGCCTGCATACTCAGCACAGCATTCCGCTTACAGCTCAAATATAGCGTGCGTGAGACTGCCGAGTTGCTGATTTGCCACAGATTACAGCTATTATTTTGTACCTCCGCAATTGTCATGGGCCCGTCATCTCCAAACAAGAAAAACGGTCGGCACAGCCGTCAACATGGTGCTGCGAATTCGCATTCGAAGTCGGTGGAGGGGGACATGAACGGGGGACTGAGAAAATTGAACGACTATCTGCTCGCCGGTGCGGGCGTCATCGGTCTAATGGCGACCGGGGCTCCGGAAGCCAAAGCCCAACAAAATCTCCAGCAAATTCAGGCGCAGATCGATCAAATGCAGGCCACGATCAAGGCCCTGCAGAAACAGGTGGAGGAGGCTAAGGCGCAAGCTACTGCGGCCAAATCGGCCGCCGCAAATTCCGGGGGGCCGAGCGATATCGACCTGCAGGTGAAGTGGAAAGGCGCGCCAGAATTCTCCAGCAAGGACGGGAAATTCAAGATGAAGGTCCGCGGCCGCCTCGAGGCGGATTACGAAAAGGCCGACCAGAACACGCGGATCACAGGCTTCCCGGATCTTTCGGCCACCGAGTTTAGGCGCGCCCGCCTCGGAGTCGAAGGCATCCTATGGTACGATTATAAATACGTCTTCGAAATCGATTTCGCCAACGACGTGGTGAGAGTGAAAGACGCCTATCTCCAATACCAGGGTTTCAGACTTGCCGACAATCCCGTGCTCTTCCGAATCGGCAATTTCAAGACCTTCAACACATTCCAAGATGAAACCAGCGATCGCTTCGTCGATAACATGGAGCGTGCAGCGTTTATCAATGCTTGGGACATCGACCGGCAAATCGGCTTCGGAACGATGTACTATGCCAAGCACTTTGGATTGGCAGGGGGCGTTTTCGGCGAGCGCGCTCCATCCAATCAAGACCAGCCGCTCTTTCCCGGCTTCACAGGGGATGAAGATTTGACACTCGCCGGGCGTGCTTTTGTTTCACCGATCAATCGCGAAACCAACGGCGTACCGCAGGTCCTGCATTTCGGCGCAAGCATTCGAAACCGCCAGTCCGGCGATGATCAGCCGCTCTTCCAGTATGGAAACAATGCGCACGGTGCCGATCTTCATATGACCAACACGCCCGTCCTCACCGGCCGCATCGGAGACGAGGACACCTTCTGGGGTGTCGAAGGTGCTACGCTTTGGGGGCCGTTCGCTTTCCAGGGCGAGTACGGGCAACTCGATGTCAATCTGCCTGGCGGCTCCTTCATACGCAGCAACCCGCCAGGCGCAGGACGCCTTGCGAGCGCAACGAATCCCTTCATCGGCATCCCCGATCCAACTTTTAACGGCTGGTATATCGAAGGAAGCTGGTTCTTCGGAGGTCACAAGACCTACGAGGAGGACGGCAGGTGGGGCCGTCCGGTTGTCTACCACCCGCTGTTCCACGGCAGTGGCGGCTGGGGCGCGTTGCAGGTCATCGGCAGCTTCGATGTCCTCGACCAGAGCGACAATGAATTCAACAATGCTGGAGGATGCCGGAACACGCGGCTCTTCCCCGGGAGCGTGCCAAACTCTGCCAACAATCAGCTGAATTCAAACAGCATTCCGCTCTGCGGCGAGATGCAAACTTGGAAAGTCGGCGCGAACTGGTTTATGAACGATTATGTGCGGCTCATGTTCCAGTACTCTGAGTCTGACCTTAGTGATTATCCCTTCTTCGTTCCACAAAACCCGAAGCTACCTCCCGGAAAGAACAACGGCTTCGACGACGCAACCATCAAAGGTTTCGGAATGCGGATGCAAGTTGACTGGTAGCGGAAGTCCTTCCCCTCTCCGCTTCTCTCCCGCCGCTCCGAAAGGGGCGGCGGGCTTTTCCCCTCAGGGTGAGTGACGATTCTTCCCTAGGCCGTGAACTCATAAACGCGTGCCATATGCATTCACTCATCGTCCCAATCGAGATTATCAAGTCCGGGGTATGCCGTCGGGCCTCCCCATTTTTGTGAAGACATATGCGCCGATGCGTGACGGTCCTTCGACGCTGCCGGCCAGGGCTGGTCAAATCCCCGATGGACTACAAAGTGACTGAAACCTCGGCCGCCGAAACCACCCCCGTGGGAACCGCCTCCCAAAGCATCACCGTGGAAGACACCTCCGCCAAAGTCCCCGCCGTGTCCGAGAGGCTGCCAAACGACCCGGCTCTTTCCCGGCAGCGTACCGAACGCTAACAACGATCAACTCAATCCAAACAGAATCCCACTCTGCGGCGAGATGGAGACCTGGAGCATCGGCCTGAACTGGTGGATGACCGAATATATGCGGCTCATGTTCCAGTACTCAGAATCTGATCTAAGCGATTATCCCTTCTTCGTTGCGCAGAACCAAGACTTGCCGCCCGGAAAGAATAACGGTTTCGACAACGCAACCATCAAAGGATTCGGTATGCGAATGCACGTCGACTGGTAAGCGGAACTGTCCCCTCGGCTTCTCCTCCCGCCGCTCCGAAAGGGATGGCGGGTGGGGGCCAACCCCGAACGTTCACGTCACTTGTACACTAGCGTGGTGCCTGGACACGTGGGTGCCGGCGTTACCCTACAAAAACACCTTCGCTGACACCTGAGCCGTTTCCGCTACCTCCAGGCATGGGCTGGGTCGGCTGCGATCAAGCACAAAGCATTCCTAGCGGCCGGAGTTTTCGTTAAAGGTTTGCGCACGACACAGGCGGGCATTCTCTTTGAGGTTGGCCCGTACCACAAAATAGGGAATGGTGATCTTCAGATCACCGACCTTGGCGCAGGGCCTCTTCTTTCTGGCGCCATTCGGTTGAGCCACCATTAGTTCGAACCGGCCGGCACAACGGAGTCTTGAGTCCTCTCTCCGCAGCGGAAAACCACATCACGCCCTGGGTCCGGCACGATTACCAGTTTCTGTCCTTTGGCATGGCAGTATTGGCCCGCCTGCGACACCGCGGCATTTGTGGCTTCATTTCCGATAACCACTGAATTCGCGCCGCGCGCCACGCCAATCTTGTACGTCCCCGGCGTAACCTCCCGCACTTGTCCGACACTCGAAGTGGCACAGCCCAGCAAAATGGGTAACAGGGCAGGAAAACCAGCACAAGCGATTACCCGCATATAGTGCTGCCGCCCTCTCACCGCGACCTCAAGCAAAAACAAGGGTGGTTTAACCGCGTCGCTCTGTGGTCCTAGGCACCGGTCTTTAAAAGCCTACTCTATTCCATTCGGGTACTTGCGCCAGCAACTGCTCGTTCGAGAGCGGGAGGCTGAAGCGGTTAGGTGGCGCGCGACCCAATAGGCTGCACGACGATACTTCCCTTGTCCCCACGTACGATTTCATCGTCGCCAAGCTTGAAGTTTTCCATGCGTACCGTGAGATAACGGTCGAAATAGCCCTTTAGCGGCTTCTCGATGGATTTGTCGTAGTCGGGCCGCACCACGTGGGTCGCGCCCTGCACGACCTTCACCACTTTGCCGTTCTTGACCACCACCTCGCCGTTCTTGAACACATATTCGGGCGTCGAGAACATCGCCTCGCGGTCGGAATCGTCGCGGTAGACGGCGATATCCGCCCGCGCGCCCGCGCCTAGATGGCCGAGATTCTGAAGCCCGAGGCTCTTGGCAGGCCCGGCGCGGGTGAGGATCGCGATCTCGTCGAGCGTGTATTCGCGCGTGAGCGATTTGAGCAGCGAGCTTTGCGCCTGCGCGTCAGGGTTGATCTTCTGCAACATGTCGTCGCGGAAGCTCTTGTCCATGAGCAGCCTTATGAGATGCGGGTAGAAGAAAAACGGGGCGCCGTTCGGATGGTCGGTGGTGAGAAAGATGCGCCACGAATCGTCGAACAGCAGGAATGTCTCGAGCCCGATCACCCACTGCATGGCATTGACGAAGCTCTTGTCGCGGTAACGCATTGGGACCACGCCGCAGCCGGCATCGCATTCGATGTCCATGATCACCGGCTTCTTGGGATGCGCGCTCTTAGCAATGGCGTATTGGCGCATCGAGTCGCCCGACGCCGTACAGGTCTGCCCGAACAGCACCTGTCCTACGTCGATTGAGACGTTCGGCGTCTTGTTGACGAGCTCGGCGAGCCGTGCCGCACCTGAGGAGAACTTTTTATCGCCCTCGGTCCCGTAGCTCATGAACTGGGTATGCGTCATGTGAATGCGCAGGCCCTCCGCCGCGCGCACGGTGTCGAGCGTGGTGTCGATGTTGCCGGGAACGCCGAGATTGCAGCCGTGGATGTGCAGCGGGTGGGTGACGCCGAGCTCCTGCACAGCCCGCGCGAGCGTCAAGATGATCTGCCGCGGGGTGACTTTGTAATACACGTGTTCTTCGTCGAGATCGAGCTTGCGCTGGTTGAACTTGAAGGCGCTGATGCCGCCCGGATTGACCACCTTGATGGCGATCGCCTGCGAGGCATGCAGGATCCAGGCGACGTAGTCCTTGATCGCCTCGAAGTCCGCCTTCGCCGCGAGCTGGCGCAGGAAATAGTCGTCCGAGCCGAGCATGGCGAAAGCGCCTTTATCGACCATCGGCGTATCGCCCATCTCCATATGCGCCTGGCGCGCATTGGCCGGCAGCATGGCCGGCTCGAAGCAGGCGGTGTAGCCCATCTCGGCATAGCGATAGCCGGTGACATGGGTCGACGGAACCGAGCGGCCAGAACCTGCACGGGTCAGCTCGGTGCGGGTCACGGGATCGCCGCGATGGTCCTCCGGCAGGAGCGCGCGGGCGATGGTCATCTTGCCGCCGCCGATATGGGTGTGCGGATCGATGGCGCCAGCCATGACGATGCGGCCCTTGAGGTCATACGTCGCGTCGGGCTTGGCGTTGGGCTTGGCCGCGACGATCTTGCCGTCCTCGACATAGATGTCGCGGACCTCGCCGCTGACTTTATTTGCGGGGTCGTAGACCTTGCCGCCAGAGAGCTTGATGAGCATCGTCGTTCGCTCCGGACCTAGAGGGCGGCTTCGATGGCCGCGAGCACGTCGGCGGCAGGCGGAAGCTCCGCCCGGCCAAGATCCTTGAGCGGCAGGGACACGACATTGTCGACGCGGATCATGCGGCCGGCATGGTCCACGCCCGGCGTGCCGACGGGGATGAACACTTGCGGCGGCTTCGCGAGCTTGAGGCCTGGCGTGCCGAGCACAATGGTTGGGGCCTTGGTCCCGGGCGGCTCAAAGTCCGGCGAGATCGAGGCGATCCAGACGAGAAGATCGCCCTCACCCTCCTTCAGCATTCGATCGATGGACCAGCGATAGGGATCATAGTCTGGCGCGCCGGTCGCGTAACTCACCCGGAGCGGATAGCCGCTGATCCAGGTACACACCGCTGCGGCGGTGACGGCGCCCTCGCCGCCGCCAAGCGAGAGCCCGGCGAAGCGCGTGGTCTGATTGAGATCCTTCGCGAGTCCGGCGAACTGCTCGACGGCAAGCTCGGCAAAGGAAAAATCGAGCGACGGCGGCGCCCAGACTACGACGCCGTATTTCGCCTGCTTGCACTTATCAGCGAGCACGTCGATCTCGGCGAGCGTGATGCCGTCGATCTTCACCGGCTTCAATCTGAAGCCGCGCAGCCGCGCGCGCAACACGCCGGCGACCTCGCCGGCCTGCTCCGGCTTGCAAGCGAGCGTGATGACGTCGCCGATCCGCGACCCCTTAACGACCCCGCGATCGAGCCCCTTGCCGATGAACACGAGCGTGCGCTTCGGCGCCGTCACCTCGAACATCGAGTCTGGCGGCGAGACGATCGTTTCGTAGAAGCGCGGATGGAGCTTGAACACGTCGCTGCCCGCGATGATGATGAGATCGGCGCGATTGCGCGTCTCGGTGAGCGTCGAGGTGATCCAGCCAGTGGTCTGCAGCACCTTGAAGTTGCGATATTGCGCCTCGCTGAAGGCGTGATCGACGATGCCGCCGGTGCGCTCGGCGAGCGCGAGCGC
>Ga0157379_10003855_pt1 | contig 12785 bp, 16 predicted proteins | sample S25metaG_FD_121802 | JGI IMG/M metagenome (GOLD analysis project Ga0157379, IMG submission 121802) | Switchgrass rhizosphere microbial communities from Kellogg Biological Station, Michigan, USA - S2-5 metaG | ecosystem: Host-associated > Plants > Roots > Rhizosphere > Soil | place: USA... | reverse complement strand
TGGGTATGTTCCCTCGCTAAGCTCCTACTTCGCAGTTCTCCCAATTCCCATCCTTTTCCTTGCATTTGACCTCAATCTACCAGATCCTGTTTATTACAGCAAACACACCCTATGTACATTGATATTCTCGTAGATTAAACGGTGTTTTCACAAAAGATCAATTTGGGCGCCTCAGAAGGACACATACCCAGAGACATACCCAGAGACATCCTGGCTGGGATATCTCTGGGACATCCCTCACGATGGTTCCGTGACACCATCAGGAACGCCCCCAGGGCTAGTTGCTGGATCATATCCTCTGGGACAACGGAACCCTTTGGCCGTGTAGGTGACGCCATGTGACCGGTTACGACAGAGTCGCTTGTCTGCTTGAATGTCGCTTACTCTTGGCATGCTATCGGTCTCTTGTCCTTTTACTCGGAAATTCTCTGGCACGCTTGTATCTTCAGAAAGCTGCAAGCTCAAGTTATGAAGTTTATTCATTATCCATTTGGTCCCTACTGCACTGAAATTTGCGCCCGAATCGTTCACACATGTGGGCATCTAAGAACCTATCGGACTCTTGTCCACTGATAGTAGCAATGCTTCTTATCCGAATGGGTTGGATCTGTCCCATCCTATCATGCTCTGAACACACCCCTGTCAAGAGATCGCGCCAGGAATTCCCACTGTTCTTCAGTGGCTTAAAAGTGGCCCTGTTCTCTCTCGGAACCACCAATGTCTCTTATCAGCATCTCATTCTTACTCATCTTCCTCTCCGTTGTACGGACCATTCTGCTCCCACTACTACGTAGACGGATCCCTAAGGTAATAAGCAGGATGTGGCCCTCAAATAATTTGCTCATAATTATCAAATTAGGCCTTCGTCTTCCTCCGGGTCCCCCTCCCCAACCTTTCATCGGCAATCTTCTGGATATGCCAACGAAACACGAATGGAATGCCTATTCTAAGTGGGCTAAACAATACGGTGGGTGATGTTAATCCAATACCAGATACCAAGGACACAAGGACAGCTTTTTGAATGGTGGCTCAAGGGGAACTTGTCTATGTGACTGTGTTGGGCCAGGTATCCTTTTCGTAAATTCGCGGAGAATGGCGTCTGAGCTATTTGACAAACGGAGGCCCAAATATTCAGATAGAGCGTCTTCCGTGATGATCCACAGAATTTACGTCCCTATTTTCAACCACTTAATGTAACCGATAATTCTTGTTTGTAGGGTTCGTCTTGGTTGGATGATGCCCTTCGATAATTATGGAGATCGTTGGCGTCTGCATAGACGGCTTATTGGGGAGCAATTTAATCCAAAGCCTGTTGAGGTGTTCAAACCTCAACAACTCAAGCATATGAGGTTCAAGATATTCTCGATATTAATATTCTTAATTGTGACTTTGAGCAGGAGACTACTTGCACACCTCCTTGACGATCCGCAGAGAGTTACTGAACATATGCGATATGCCGTCGGTGCCATTATTATGGAGGTTAGTAGGGTATGAGGTACTGCGATGACGAGTACACTAGCCGTAAAATCTAGATAGTATACGGACTTGAAGTTCGGCGCGAAAATGTTCCACATCTCCAAGCCGCTGAGGCAGTTGTATCTTCTGTTTCGGAAATCGCTATTCCAGGAAGATTCTTGGTGGAGAATATTCCTTGGTGTAAGTCATTCCTCATTGGCTATGAAACGAGATAAATCGACTGTTTCTTTAGTGAGGTATGTTCCTGAATGGTTCCCATGTGCGGGTTTTCAGCGAAAAGCCCGTATATGGTACGAACGATCCGTGGAGATGAGAGAAACTTGTTTTCAAGCGGCCAAGGACTTAGTTGTAAGTGGCAGAATTTTATGAGTGTTTCTCTATCCCCTCAGAACTGATATTTTATAAGAAATCTGGAATGACAAAGCCTACCTATGTCGCGTCATTTCTTCATGATCTCGGCTCCCAGACCGACTTAGCTGGTAACGACGAAGGCGCGATCCGCGATAGTGCTGCTGCTGCATTCGTGGGAGGTTGCGATACAGTATGTCATTCTGGTAAGGAGCCAATATCAAGAACGCTAATATACATCTAATTTCAGACGACCCTGACACTCCATATTTTTATTTTGGAAATGGCCATGTTTCCTGACATCCAGAAGAAGGCTCAGGACGAGTTAGATTCCGTGTTGGAAGGAAGTAGGCTGGTGGATTTCGGGGACCGCCCGAGTCTTCCTTACACCGAGGCTGTCTACAAGGAAGTTCTGCGCTGGCATCCATTGGCCCCGTCAGGATTTCCTCGTGCCACTGCAGAAGATGACGTCATTGGCGAATATTTTATTCCCAAAGGAACAATCGTTTTGGGGAATACATGGTAAGAAATTTCCAGTCTTTTCATTCATGACTATCGGAATATCGTATTCTGCTTCATTTCAGGGATTTATTACGCGACGAAACTGAATTCGGGTCCGACTCAGGTAAATTTATGCCAGAGCGATACCTCAACAGAGGCGTGAGAGATCCCTTGGGAGCAGGGGCTTTTGGTTATGGAAGAAGGTTCGCTTCGAATGCCGTGCAACCTTCCCCCCTTTTGATCTCGCTTCATCCTATTTATTTTTACTCTTAGGATCTGCCCAGGACGTTTCTTTGCTGAGAATGAGATCTTCATTGCAATTGCGTCGATTCTGCAGGTCTTCGACATCTCTTTCCCCCCTGATACTCCCGTGAGGGCGCATTTCGATGATTACTTCTTATCAGGCCTTGCTGCGTTCGTCCAGTGTTTCTTTAAATCCCGGCATTAACCTTTCGTTTCTTTCTTCAGATCTCCCCAAGAATTCGAGTGCCTCATCCGACCTCGGTCGACAGCCGCCAAACAACTTATTCTACAAGGATAGTCAATACGTCGAAACCGAGACTCTGAATTGACATGTTATGAGCCCAGACTGACGCAAAAATGACAATGTTAATTCTTTATAATTAGCAGATTCAATCACCTACCTTCGACAACTCAACAAGCTACCAGCAGCTTGCTCCCCTCAGTCTCTATCCACATTGTCTTCTCTCTTGCATGGTCCTCACCTAAAACATTGAGTGCTGTAACACTGAAGACATGCCAAAATATTCTGAGACACAAAAGTTACAGAATATGTTGAAACAGTGCCATATTTGTCATAAATTTTTGAGGCAAGAAATTGACAAAAATATCCCCTTTTACAGACATTTCTTGAAACTAAAAAAAATGAGAAAACAGTTTTCTTTCCAATGGTTTTTTGAGTCAGGAAATTGGCAGAAACCATACAATTGTTCTTTCGTTGTTGTCACCATACACCTAAAGAAAATACTGATTTTGAAATGATTTTTTAATTCAAGAAATTTTCAAAAAGACAGGGATTTGGATATATTTCTTGATGTAACAAATATATCAGAAAACTAAATTTCTCATACTAAATTTATCATGTAAAAGATGATGGAATATCAACTTTTGGCTTAATTTTTTGTGACAGTCCTCAAAAAATCTTCAGAAGATTAAGAAATATACAAGGAATTAAGCCAAAAGTTAACATTCTGTCATCCTGTCTACATTAAAAAATGTGGGGGATATTTATCTTTCTATTTCATTTGTTGCATTAAAAAAAATCTCCAAATTTCTACTTTTCAGAAGTTTTCCTGGATCAAAAAATCATTTCAAAAGCCGTATCTTCTTCAGATGTATGATGAAAACAATGGAAGAACAATTGTATGGTTTCTGCCAATTTCTTGGCTCAAAAAACCATTAGGAAGAAAAGTCTTTCCTCAAATTTTTGGTTTCAAGAAATGTCTATAAAAAGGGAGATTTTTGTTAATTTCTTGCCTCAAAAAATTATGACAAAATATGGCATTGTTTCAACCTATTCTGTGACTTTTGTGTCTCAGAATATTTTGGCATGTCTCCAGTGTAAGGACCTTACCCACCAATCCTAGTCATAACCATCTACATCTCTTGGTTGAAAGAAACACCATGAGACTTGGGACACCATCAATTGCAACAACAAGCCTAAAAGCAAGGAAAATATTGTGGGTTGAAGGAGACTGGCACGACAAAATCCTTGCCATCCTTCGGATGATCAGAATGCTAGACTGATCTCATCTCCAAATCCAACACTACCCATGATGCTTAGAAAATCCCGGAAGACAAATTCCTCTCAAGGGAATATCACATTGGCTAGCACATCTGGTAGACTTTCACGAACAGGAGTTACAACTGCTCGAACAGCATCTCAGGCGTCTTGTACGAATTCCTCGCACTACCTTGGACGTTTCACCGCTACTATCTAAACTCGTCCGCCTTCCCAATACCCATTTTCACCGCGCGTCACGGAACCCCCTGAACTGAGCATTTGTCGAGCGTCACAGAGCCCTCTGAGCTTGCGCTCGAAATTATTCGAACTCATACTGCTCGTCATCGGGTCCTTTGGACCTATTTCCAGTCCGATGTAAGCTGTCACGCAAAAATGGCTTGAACCTGTCGTAATCAAACAGTAATCCACTGCAATTCTCTAGAGCCATATGCAACTAAAATTTTTTTTTTTTTATCCCATCGGGATTTCCGTATTACTTTTCATGGCCAGTGGTGCGCTGTTCTTCCGTTATCAGCGCCGCCACCCTGATATCCGTTCGGTGAAAAATCGCGCTGATCAATCGCTGATAAAGAGATTGTTTGGAATGGCGGTTATAATTAGGATCTAGATTGTCCTCTTCCGCCGCCGCAGCTGGGACTCACGAGGATCGGAATATTATAAAGGTTGGGATTTTGGGGCTAGGTTCAATCATCTTTCATGAGTATTATTGGGGAGCTCAAATCGTTTTATTTATCCCAGCAGTCTCTGGTGTCCTAGAATTTCGTTCTTCTACAACCAAAAGTACTCAATATATGGTTGGGGTGGCTTTGGGAGCTCTTTAGGAAGCCTGTGCCAGTGTTTGGTAGCATGTCGGGTCCATCGAAAGTACGTGCTTGAATACTATCTGAGATACATTATTGACTTGGGTTCAATTATAGTTTCATAAATTTTCTGGCACGCTGCCCTTCAAAGAATATCCCTTGGATCTTTACTCCCCAAACAAGCCCGCTGTTAAGGCGGATTCAGAGGCGAGCTTCCAGATTATTGATCTACGAATGATAGAGTGTGGGTCAAAACATAGGCGGTGTGAAACAAAACAAATGTGAAGATTCCCAACCTTGTATCATCAACAGCAGATACCTAAAGTGCAGATCCCAGTGGAGACGTCCCTGGGTGGTTAGCGCTTCAGGTTGCGGAGACAGAGTTGGGATGATATAGGAATCAAATTTTGAATATTGCCGATAAACCAGCTCTCAAAGACATTATATATGTGTGTCACTACATACTGTACTGGGATAGCCATTAGGTCTCTAAGAGTCTGAGGACATGGTGGCAGGGTTTCGTTACGAGTAGAGTAGCGAGCAGCGGCGTGTAAAATAAATTCATAAAAATACCAACCAAATTATTAGTGAGATTTTAGTATATATGGGCTTTGTGACACCTCTTCGTTCATTGCAAAGTAAATTATTTAAATTTGAGCCTGTACAGTGTGGAAACTGACTGAACTCAGACGCGACGTCACGTCACGCGACGGGCTCTTCTTGCCATCATGTCGATCACTCGAAAAGCTTCTCGACTGGCAACAGCAGCTCTTTCTGCTCGTCAAAGTCCATATAGCCTACCGGTAACACATCATGAGTCTAATAACGCTACTTCTTCACTAGCCTCATCTCCGCCACGATCCAGCAGGCGAAATGTCGCAACATCGACTACCGGACCCTCAGAAATCGAATCAGAGACCAAAACCGAGGATATTGAAGATATCAAAACCGCAAAAAAAGGAGAGATTGCTTCTGAACTTGCCGAAACATCGCTCAAGTCACGAAAGCGGAAAGCAACTGCAACACTAAACACGTCACCAAAGAAAGCGAAGACTATTCGACTAACATTGGATACTCCTCACCCAGCTCCAGCAAACTGGGAGCAAGTTTATTTTGCTATTAAAGAAATGCGAAAAGAAGGTGGTGCACCTGTGGACGATATGGGATGCCACGCAGCAGCTCAACGAATAACTGACCCTAAAGTGTGTATCCTGTCCTAATTCCCATAATAATCAACTGGAATGTTCATCTCACAGGCTAAACGATTTGTCACATTGGTTTCTTTGATGCTTTCTTCCCAAACAAAAGACGAAGTCACCCATGGTGCCATTCTAAATCTGCGTGCTGCTCTAGGCGAACTTACCGTAGAAAATGTGCTAGCAGCAGACGAGTCAACCATATCGGATGCTATCAACAAAGTGGGGTTTTGGAGGCGAAAAACACAGTGAGATTATAACTTATTTTAGCCCTTGTTAATTTACCTCATGTTTATCTAGATACATCCGCCAGGCGGCTCAGAAAATTAAAGACGAGTTTGAAGGAGAGATTCCAAATACTTTGGAAGGACTTTGTTCTCTCCCGGGAGTTGGCCCCAAGATGGCGTTTCTTGCGCTTCAGGTGGATTTTTGAAAAGACTTTCGTCGATGTCGAGCGCTGACTTTGTCCTGTTAGGTTGCCTGGGATTTGTAAGGCTATCGATTTCTTTTGAGGCAATTTCACTCTAATTTAGTACATTAGGAACGTCGGAATTGGTGTAGATGTTCATGTCCATCGGATTACGAACCGGTTAGGTTGGCATAAGCCTCCAACGAAGGAGCCAGAGCAGACAAGGTACCGACACTTTATTTGATTCCAGAATTCGACTTGATAACTGTATATAGACTGAATCTAGAATCTTGGCTCCCGAAAGAGTTGCATGGCGAAATAAATCCCTTGCTTGTTGGGTTCGGACAGGTCAGCTTCACGCTGTTACTAAAGCTTTACAAGCATTGACATCTCACTAGACAATATGTCTCCCCGTCGGGCCCCGTTGCGAATCCTGCACTCTAAGTACAGAAGGTCTCTGTCCCAGCGCCAGAGTCAAAGTTAAATCTCGAAATAAAAAGGCGACTGTCACAAAACCAGATCCTGCCTCCCCAAAACTCAAGATCGAGCTAGAATATACTCTTGCAGAAACGACAGCGATGGGCTTACCTGTTACTCCAGAGGAATTAGAGGTGAAAGTTGAGACGCAGGAAGAGACCCTAGAGTTGGAATGAAGGAAGATCTTTCTCTGAAGGAAGCATCTTAATAGCCTTGAATATTTCACGCAATGTACCATAGCCATGTCCATTATCAATGCATTTATTATACCACCTCAACTAATCTACGGCGGTATTCGGATCGTAATATTTTCCACCACGTACTCTGAATCTGCATATCCCAGGAGCTGAGTGATGTATGAACTGAACAAAACAAATAAGCTCTTTCAATCGTTCCAAAAAGAGAAGGGCTCTCACCTCTTTAACCCCTTCACTTTGCGAATTTCCGCCCAATTATAGTTCGCCAACCCACGCCCAACCTCAATGATCTCCCATTTATCATCTTCCTTTTCACTGGGCGGACTCTGTCTCCCCTCTACTTCCCCAAATGCCTCCCTGATAGTCTCCACACTACTCGACGGCGATGTCAAATCACCCATCGACCCAGATCTCGACAGAGGTTCCAGTGAAGCGATCGATGTTGTCATCGACACAGTGGCCAAAATCGTCGGAGTCGTCGGCTGAGAAGTAGGAGAATCCGCCGCAGGGATAATTTCTTCTCGTCTAGATGTCGTAGTTGTCGATTCAATAATCACTCCAGCTTTTGATCTGCGAATAGCGATTCTGACGGCTTGGCCTGATGCGAAACCCCCTTTGACGTCGATAACGCCAATGGGGAGAAGCCGACCACCTGAATCACGTCGGGATAATACGTTATGTGCTCCAGTGTCGATTATAACAGTTCCAGCGGGATGCAACGTATGGGATGTCCATGATTTTAAATCTCGTAGCGGTGCAGAAGACGGTAAGAAGACGGTATGTGGTGGACGGACGAGATGGTTTTCAGATGTGTTTACAGAGAGAGAGTTGTATTCGATTATTTTGAGGATATTGATCGGGTTTTTACTGAGGGTGATGACAGTGGTCGTTCCTGCACCTGTGGCAATATCTGCAGCGATAATCTTTGTTTCCATTCCGCCCGTTCCAAGTTTGGAACCCAAGGAGGCAGTATTCACTAGATGCGGAGCAGTAAATAAAATACCAAATAAAATAGCAAGTATTTACCTTGAGATCTTATAGCGTTTATTGAAGAAACCACATTAATGGGTTTTGCAGTGGGGTCTTTTCGTGGATTTGATGTGTATAATGATTCGACGTCGGTCAAAAGAAATAGGTAATCGGCATGCAGCATTGAAGATGTAATTGCGGAGAGGGTATCATTATCGCCGAATTTAATTTCCTACACATTATAATCTAGTTAGCGAACTTTTAGTACAAATAGTCATACCGTCACTTACTCGGACTGAGACAGTGTCATTTTCGTTTACAATCGGTACAACACCCATATTGAGCAACTCTGTAAGCGTATTCACGGCGTTAAGGTAACGTGTTCGCTATCATTGAAACAGTGTCAATTCATGAAGCCACATGTTTCACCAATACACACCTCTGATATATCCCCTCGCGTCAGGAGCACTTGTGCAATCGGTTGTCCTACATGTCCGAACAGATCATCCCAGAGCGCAATCAACCTTCCCTGTCCAATCGCAGCGAGTGCCTAGAAACATATCTTCAGTCAAATAATCCTCACGAAAAATTGAAACACACCTGCCGTGCAGCCAAACTCTTTGGCTTTACTTTCATCTCCATGCGTTTCAGCCCAACACCAATAGCGCCTGAACTAACAAGAACAACTTTATGACCCTCTTTTTTCAATTCTAGTACGGTTTCGACTATCGAGCTGAGGATAGACAATAGGGGTTGGTGTGTAACTTCGTCCACTATGGATGAAGTCCCCAATTTGATGACGATCGTAAGGGATCTTTTCATTATGGAATAGAAGGGTGAGTTAGAGGTTTGAATAGAGAAATCGTACTGTAATCGATGAGGGGAGATGTTGTGGATGTATTTGTGGAAGCGAACTGCCTCGAGTCAGTTCGGTCTCTCCTAATTTGTCGAAAAGATCACGTGCTGCTGAATGGGCCATTCAGAGAGCAACATAGTATCTATCCCACGCATAATATACATCCATGGCCGTCATTCTTCAAGATGTGCTATCATATTCTTCACCTCCCGTTCAGTGAGGTTATTTGGTCTGATACTTTGTTTTGCAGTCATTTGAGCTTTATTCCAGTTTTTCACATACGAGTGATATTTATCCAATGACATGTGAAAGAAATGAACGAAAAAATCCAGATAAAAACATCAACCAAATATACAAAGCTGGCCCAGTAATCCATAGCAGGACAGAACTGAGAAAGAGAAAGAAACCAATGCACAAAAGCCCACTTTAATCCTTAGGAGCCCTCGCGGCCTCCTCCTCGCCTTCCAACGCAGTCTCCAGTTCTCTCCCCTTTCTTCTCCTTTCTTCCAAACTTATCTGTGGTTCTTCGGAGGAATAACCCAGCTCTAATTATAAAAAACCAAATCAATTCTTCATGGACATCACAGCAGGGGGAATACTTACTCAGAGTCGGGTATTGTAGAGGAACATTTACTGAGCTGACGGGGAGTTTTGAAAGATCGATAGGCCATGGTTTTCCGATCCAAGCTGCGCGGGAATCATGATCTCTGGAGATATCGTGAGGACATACCGCTTGTTCAATAGGAGAAAGGAAGGCTTACTTTCTCTAAATGGGAGAAAACATGAGTACGATATTGTCGCAATGGCAAATGGCACATACCTCTTCCCTCGTGAGGGGATGAATCAAAATGCTTGATAAATCGCTTAATACCCAAATTATCCTCCTCAATATCTGGGGAAATTTCTAACCTCAAATTTCCATGATGTTGACATAAATACGAATACAGCGTAACAAAACTCTCCGAAGGACACCAAATTTCATACGACCCTAAACGCAAAGCTCAGCCATCGTTTCCTATTGATGAATACAGAGAAGATAAAATATACACACCAGCAGGATGCGGACCGATAGGCCCTTCATTCACTCTCCAGAGGGGAACTGCAATAAACGCGCCATCGCGTCTGAGGCGGAGGACGGCATCGCGGAGGGCGAGAGCTTCAGTGTGTTGAGATGTGTTGTTTTGTAGGAAATATATATCTTGAAAGATAGTTAAAATTTTCTCGATTAAATTCTGTGTAAATGGGACGAGAAATATGACATACGAAAATGCCATTCCCTGGATATCCGCACGCGTTTCGCTTAAGAAATTGACAGAAACCAAATAAACCTTCCCACTCACTTTACCTCGCTCTCTACGACAGTTTCAAGATCCGTAGGAGGTCCCTCTGCAACCTGTCTTGTAACCTCCACAGATGCAGAAGGTGGTATCGATTGCGATTGTGCGAGCTGCATGGTGGATGTCGTGATGAGAAAGAGATAGTATGGCTTGAGTGCCTTTGTCCCACGCTGGTGGCTGAATTCCATCTCAGAAATAGAAATTAGTCAAGAATGGACTTGATATTCCCTCTACAACTTGGTTTACAAGGTATACACATCCATTTATTAATACATCAACAGAACGGAGCAGAACAAAATAAATGATGGGGTTGATACGTAAATACTGGTTAATGCACATCTACACAAATCGAGCGACTTGTTATGAAGTCCTTGCTCTACATACATACAAACTCTCATCGTGACGGGGTATCGCAAAACCCGCCTCAAGCTCGGGATTAAAGGAAGTTCCCATATTCCCAAGAAAAACATTCCTATAAAATTCTCCATGAGCAAGCCGATCTTGTTCGTCAAGAGTTAATTACTAACCACACAGTCCTTCTCCGTCCTCGGCTCGGGCACGCCTCCCGCCCTCCTCCCATTCTTCCCACCATCACCTATCCAAGGATCCCCAGGTGGATCCCTACTATCTTCGCCATCGCCATCGCCATCGCCATCGCCATCGCCCTCCTCATCCTCAGGATCATCCGTAGGCTCATCAGGTGGCGTAGTCCCCGGCGGAAGCGGCCAATCCTGCGCCAAAAGCTTCTCTATGATAACCTTGATAGGATGCGTTCGTATATCCACGCCCCATTTCCAGGTGGAGACGGTGTCGTAGATTATGGATTGACCTAGGTGGCAGCTGATAGGAGACGATGAAAAGCGAGTGAGTTGCCAAATGGGGAGGAAGGATGAAGGAGGGTACGTGCCGGCTTTCCATGGCGTACCCTGCGATGGCACAGGTGGAGAGAGCGCCGTTGCATGTTCCCATTGCGATGGGATCAGCAGTGTGGTAAACATGAGTGACATGTTGGAGAGAGGGCTGAACAGAAAGAGTGAGCTACATCAACGGAAAGAGGTAGCGATGGAGGTGCTCACTGGGGAAGGAAGATGCAGTCGTCCAGCGGCCATTCTCTCCCCTGGTGCTTCGAACGCTACAACAGGGGCGCCGAAAGTAACCCCTAAAAGGGACGCGAGGGCACCGCCTAAAGAATGGCCTAATGATACGATATCAGAAATAAATTGAAGAAGATCGAGGGATGATTTACGCACCAATGACCCAGATGTTAGCGTCGGGATACATATATGATACATTATTATATAAATTCTAGAAAAATAACATAAGAACCATATAGTATTCAGAAGATGCCAACGCACCGTTCCAATAGGATAAAACAAGCTATCTTCAACCAAACTCTTCTCCAAACAATTCTGATCACACTTCCACCCACCAGCATAACACCCACACACGGTACTCCAAGTAAAGTCCACCCGCGCACAGCAGCACGAAAATAGTAGGTTGTCGTTTAGTTTATCCTTCTTCGTTGTTGGACCACCACCACCAAAGAATCCAGCGGATGTCCCTTTGATGGAGATAACAACCGTGCGGTTATCTTGTGTAGCGAAGACATGTCCACGGAAGCCATCGTCATCTTCGTCCCAGCCAAAAGGAAAGCTCTACAGAGAGAAACAGCATAAGGAATAACAATCATTGCAAACCAGGTAGTAGGACACGAACTGTATTCCACTCCTTCCCAATCTCATACCACTCCCTCCCATTTCCATTCTTCCCGTCCGCATATGCGTTATTCGTCATCTTCGCCAACTGTAATAGTGTCTCTCTATCCGTTACATTTGGCCCAATAATCTCTTCATCTGACCATATTAGTTCTTCTATTCCATCGTTCTTGAAATGCTTGTCCCATCTAAATGCCTTCAACCTGGCGCGTTCATGGGACGCGAACGAGGAAGGTCGATGAGTTCGTATCGGTTTCGTCATAACAGCATATTCGTTATCCTCTCCTAGCAACCCATCCAGAGACGATCCAGGCTGAACATCTGCGAAAACGATGCGCCTTGTATTCGTAACTGCATGAATATGTCGTAATTGAAATGATAACGAATTATTCGGGCGCGGTGGGGAGTTGAATAAGATTTGCGTTGCTGAGCTTAAGAGCGGAAATGTTATCCAAAGTAGCAAAGAGGTCGGAAGCATGCGTTCAGGATGAGGAAGAGGTTAATGATTTGGGCCACGCCTTCAACAGCCACAATAAGGCTCGGTTACGTCAGCGCTGGCTCCAGCCAATCACGCTCCTTTCCAGGCGCTCTCCACTGTCATCCAATCATGATGCCCTCCTCAATGCCTCCTATCCTGAAGTCCGTCGTTGGATGTACGAGCGCTCAACAGGTTGTATGCTGTGAGCTCTGTCCCGCTCTGTGCTGCAGGGTTCCCTCCGGTCACCCATGGAGGTAACTT
>Ga0157379_10003854_pt1 | contig 12787 bp, 8 predicted proteins | sample S25metaG_FD_121802 | JGI IMG/M metagenome (GOLD analysis project Ga0157379, IMG submission 121802) | Switchgrass rhizosphere microbial communities from Kellogg Biological Station, Michigan, USA - S2-5 metaG | ecosystem: Host-associated > Plants > Roots > Rhizosphere > Soil | place: USA: Michigan... | reverse complement strand
TCGCGGCGGCCGAGGCCGACCTCGCGGCCGCGGGCGCGACGCCCAAGGCGCCCCGGCGCCGGCGGCTGCTGCGGGCGCTGCTCGTCGTCGGATTGCTCGTGGGGGTGCTGGCCGTGGTCGACGGCCTGCTCACGATCTTCTGGCAGGAGCCCGTGACGATGGTGATGCAGGAGCGGTCGCAGTCCGCCCTGCGCAGCGACCTCTCGTCGCTGCGCAAGACGTTCGCGGCGGCGCCGGAGGTGCAGCGCGAGACGGTCGCGGGCCGCATGCGCCGCCAGGCGCTCACGCTGCTGCACGCCCGCAAGGACGGTCAGGCGCTCGGGACGATCAGCATCCCGCGGATCGGCCTGAAGACGGTGATGGTCGAGGCCACGACGCACGACGCGCTGGCCAAGGGCCCGGGCCACTACCGCGGCACGGTGCTGCCGGGCCTCGACGGCACGGTCGGCATCGCGGGGCACCGCACGACCTACGGCGCGCCGTTCCGCCACGTCGACGCGCTGCGCCCGGGGAGCCGGATCGAGGTCCGGATGCCCTACGGGCGATTCGTGTACCGCGTGACGGGCACCCAGATCGTGACGCCCGATGATGCCCGCTCGCTACGGTCACAGCCGGGCCTCCACCGGCTCGTGCTCACCGCATGCCATCCCCTGTACAGCGCCGCCCAGCGGATCGTGGTCACCGCCCGTCAGGTGTACGCCGCACCCGTCTGACCCCGCGCGGGCGCCGCGTCTTCGTGCTGCTCGGCGTGGTCGCGATCGCGGCCGTCGTCGTCGTGCTGCTGGCCCGCGGCGGCGAGGGGCCCGGCCCCCGCCATCTCGCGCCCGGGCGCGGAACCACGGACACGACGACCGACCCGCTGGCCTACGACGCCGCCCGGCGCCCGGACTTCGAGGCGCGCGCGGCCGACGGCCTCGCCCACGTCCTGTACGCCAAGAGCCCGGGCGGCATCGTCGCCACCGCGCGCCGCGTCGCGGCGCTGCGGCCGCTGATCGACGACGTCGCGCGGCGCACCCACACCGACGCCCCGACGCTCGAGGGCATCGTGCTGCTCGAGAGCGCCGGGCGCCCCGACGCCCGGGCCTCGAACGACCTCGACTCGGCGGTCGGGCTGACGCAGATCCTCGCCCAGACCGCCACGGGACTGCTCGGGCTGAAGGTCGATGTGGCCGCCTCGGAGAAGCTCACGGGCCAGATCGGGCGGTCGCACTCGGCCCGCCACCGCGCCCGGCTGGCGGCGCAGCGCCGGCGCGTCGACGAGCGCTTCGACCCGCGCAAGTCGCTCGAGGCGACCACGCGCTACCTCGCGTTCGCCAAGGGCAGGCTCGGCGGCCGCGACGACCTCGCGGTCGAGAGCTACCACATGGGCGTGGGCAACCTGCAGCGCGCGCTGGCGGCCTACGGCGCCGGGAACATCCCGTACGCGCAGCTGTTCTTCGACAGCACGCCGGTGCGCCACGCCGCCGCGTGGCGCGTGCTCGCCGCACTGGGCGACGACTCGGCGACCTACCTCTGGCGCGTACGCGCCGCAGAGGACGTGATGGCGCTCTACCGCTCCGGGGAGGCGAAGCTCGCCGCGCAGGCCGCGCTGCAGGCCGGGCCGTCGGCCGAGCGCGTCATGCGGCCGGTGGGCGGGGTGGGTGGATCCGATACCCCGCGCTACGCCAACGACGCCGCGCTGCGCACCGACGACCTCGTCGCCCTGGACGCCGCGGTGCTCGGCGGGTCGGGCGTGCGCGTGTCGCGGGCGCTGGCCGCCGGACCGGCCTCGCGCCGCACGCTGCGCCTGGAGGCCGCGGCACTGCTGCGCTACCTCGGGATCGCCGTGGCGAGCATCGCGCACACGCAACCGCTCGTGGTCACGGCCGCGACGCGGACGCTCGCCGACGAGGCGACGACGGGCGAGGGCGACGCGGGCGCCGAGGCCTCGCCGTCGCTGCACACGACCGGCTACGCCGTCGACATCAGCCGCGACTACCGCTCGCCCGCGCAGGCCCAGGCGTTCCAGTTCTGGCTGGACCGCCTGACCGCGCTGGACGTCATCGCCTGGGTGCGCGAGCCGACGAGCATCCACATCGCCGTCGGCCCCCGCGCCAAAGACCTGCTGCCGTCCCTGTTGCGGGGTCAGACCCCGTGATCCGTGCTCGACATCCACGCGCGGAACCCCGGCCACCGAACGCGAGCGTTCACTATTAAGGGGTCAGACCCCTTAATGTGCGCGTGCAACTATCGGTGGCTCATGAGCCGATCGCGCCGAGCAGGTCCTTGGCCACCTGGGCGACGTGGTCGCCGGTGATGCCGAGCTTCTCGAGGACCTCGGGACCCGGCGCGCTGGCGCCGAAGCGGTCGATCGACACGGCGCGGTCGACCCAGCGCTCCCAGCCCATCGAGACCCCGGCCTCCACCGCGACGCTCGGCAGCGTCGGCGGCAGGACCTCGTCGCGGTAGGCGTCGTCCTGCGCGGCGAACAGCTCCCACGACGGCATGGAGACCACGCGCGCGGCGATGCCCTCGTCGGCGAGCATCGCCTGGGCCTCGATCGCGGTATGCACCTCCGCGCCGGTGCCGACCAGCGCGATGCGCTCGTCGCCGGCGGCGGGCTTGACGACGTACGCCCCGCGGCCGACGCCGTCGAAGTCGATGTCGAGGATCGGGAGGTCCTGACGCGAGAGCGCCAGCACGGCGGGGCCCTCGATCTCCTCGAGGATCACGCGCCACGCCTCGGCCGTCTCCCGGGCGTCGGCCGGACGCAGCACCACGAGCTCCGGGATCGCGCGCAGCGCCGCGAGGTGCTCGACCGGCTGGTGCGTCGGCCCGTCCTCGCCCAGCGCGACCGAGTCATGCGTGAACACCCACGCCGTGCGCAGCCCGGTCAGGGCGCTGAGGCGGATCGACCCGCGCATGTAGTCGGCGAACTGCAGGAAGGTCGAGCCGTAGGGCCGGACGATGCCGCCGTGGGCGGCCATGCCGTTGACCGCGCCGCCCATGCCGTGCTCGCGCACACCGAAGTACACGTTGCGGCCGGCGTGCGCCTTGGAGTAGCGCTCGTCCTCGCCCGGGAACTCGGTCTTGGTGGACTCGCTCAGGTCGGCGGCGCCGCCGACGAGCGTCGGCACGAAGTCGGCCATCGCGGCCATCGCCTTCTGGCCGGCCGACCGCGTGGCGATCTTCTTGTCGCCCCAGTCAATCCCGCGCAGCGCGTCCTTGAGGCCGGGCAGCGGCTTGCCGCCGTACGAGCCGCCCGCCCAGGCCAGGTCCCACTGCTCGGCCAGCTCGGCGTTGGCGCCCTTCCACGCGTCGAAGCGCTGCTGCCACTCGGCCTGCGCCGCGGCCCCGCGCTCGGAGGCGTCGAAGTGCGCGTAGACGCCGTCGGGCACGGCGAAGTGCGCGTCGGGGTCCCAGCCCATGACCTCCTTGGTGGCGCGGACCTCGTCCTCGCCCAGCGCCGCCCCGTGGGCCTTGCTCGTGCCCTGCCTGTTGGGCGACGGGTAGCCGATGATCGACTTCACGCGGATGAGCGTGGGCTGCTCGGTGTGGCGCTGGCCCTCGGTGATCGCGGCCTCCAGCGCGACGACGTCGTTGGCGTCGTGGACCTCGAGCACGTGCCAGCCATAGGCCTCGAAGCGCTTCGTGACGTCCTCGGTGTCGAAGCTCAGCGACGTCGGCCCGTCAAGCGAGATCGAGTTGTCGTCGTACAGGTAGACGAGCTTGCCCAGCCCGTACTGGCCGGCCAGCGACGCGGCCTCGGCGGCGACGCCCTCCATCAGGTCGCCGTCGGAGACGATCGCGTAGATGTAGTGGTCCATCACCTCGCTGCCGAAGTGCTCGCGCAGGAAGCGCTCGGCCAGCGCCATGCCCACCCCGTTGGCGAAGCCTTGACCCAGCGGGCCGGTCGTGACCTCGACGCCCGGCGTCACGTGCACGCGGTCGCGCTCGGGATGACCCGGGGTCAGCGAGCCCCAGGCCCGGAACCGCTTGAGCTCGTCGAGCGGCAGGTCGTAGCCCGAGAGGTGCAGGACGCTGTAGAGCAGCATCGACCCGTGCCCCGCGCTGAGCACGAACCGGTCGCGGTCCGGCCAGTCGGGGTCCTTCGGGTTGTGACGCATCACCTTCGCGTACAACACGTAGGCCGCGGGCGCCATACCCATCGGCAACCCCGGATGACCGCTGTTGGCCTTCTGGACGGCGTCCATGGAGAGCGTGCGGATCGTGTCGACGCTCAGCTGCTCGATCGAGGTGGCGGAGGTGGCGGCTTCCATGCGCCACAAGCTACCCGTCCGCGCGCCCGCGCCCGGTCCCGCTTCACCGTCCGGATACCCGGACGGGCGCGGCTACCGGCCCACGTCGGACTGCGAAGCGCGCAGCTCGTAGGCCGCGCGCCGCCCTTCGTCGACGTGCGCGAGGACCTGGTCGGCCTTGATGGCGCGGCTCAGCGCCTCGCGCCCGCGGCGCGGCAGGACGTTCATGAGGCGGGTGACCTGCGCGACCGAGCGCGGCACGTACACGTCGAACCGGTTGTCCTTGAGCGCGCGCACGATCTCGTCGGCCACATCGGCCGGCTGGACGTACCGGACGCCGCGCGTCTCCTGCACGCCGGCCGTGAGCTCGGTCCGCACCAGCACGGGCATGACGCAGGACACGTCGACGCCGGTGCCGCGCAGCTCGCCGCGCAGGGCCTCGCTGAGGCCTACGACGTGGTGCTTGGTTCCGCAATAGGTCGCCCCGCCGGGGAACCCGCCCTTGCCGGCGGTCGAGGCGACGTTGACCACGTGACCGCGGCCGCGGGCCAGCATGCGGGGAACGGCCTCCTTGATCCCGTACATCACGCCGTTGACGTTGATGTCGATCATCCGCTGGGTCGTCGCGTCGTCCTCCTCCCAGAGGCGATGGCCGACCTGCATGATCCCCGCGTTGTTGACGAGGACGTCGATGGCGCCGAGCCCCTCGACCTCGTCGAGGAACGCCTTGACCGACGACCGGTCGGTGACGTTGAGCGGCAGGGCGACGGTCCCGTGACCGAGCTCGGCGGCCGTCTGCTGCGCGGCGGCCAGGTCGAGGTCGCCGATCGCGACGCGCATGCCCTCGCGCAGGAAGGCCTGCGCCGTCGCGCGGCCGATGCCGCGCGCACCGCCGGTGATCGCGGCGAGCTGGCCCGTGAGGATGCGCTGCTGCCTGGCCATGGAGGACGGACGGCCAACATAGCAACCGGTCCCGCCGTCCCCGGCGGGTACCCGTTCGGCTACTTCAGAGGCACTTCTCTATGAACCCGATGGGAATTAGGTACTTTGCGGCGCCCGTCAACCGCAAGAAGGCCCGTAACCCAGTATGCCCACGTTCTCCCGCCGACCCCTGGCCCTCGGCGCCGCCGCTCTCCTGATCGGCGGCAGCACCATCGCCGCCGGCTGCGGCGGCTCCTCACCGTCCGCCGCCGGCACCGCCAAGGCCGCCACGGGCGCCCCGCAGCACGGCGGCAACCTCATCTACCTCGACGCCGAGATCCCGATCTCCGCGCAGGTCCAGGAGAGCGGCTACTGGCAGGACCGCGCGATCCTGCAGAACGTCCTCGACCGGCTCGTCTACCGCAACGCGCAGACCCACAAGATCGAGCCGTGGATCGCGCAGAGCTGGAAGATCTCCGACGGCGGCAAGCACTACGACTTCGTCATCCGCAAGGGCGTGACGTACAGCGACGGCCAGCCGCTGGACGCCGGGAGCGTCAAGCGCAACCTCGAGTGGCAGATCAACGGCGACAAGAAGAACGGCGTCTCGCCCAACCCGGTCTTCCCCCGCAAGGCCACCATCACGGCCGACGCGGCGACGAGCACGGTCTCGATCGACCTGCCCGAGCCCTACGCCCCGCTGCTGGGCGTGCTCACCACCTGGAGCGCGGGCCTGGTCGGCGACAAGACGATCGGGTCCAGCCACGACGCGCAGGCCCTCTTCAAGAACCTCGTCGGCAGCGGGCCGTTCACGATCACCACCGAGGACCACGCCAAGAAGTACGTCCTGAGCACCCGCAAGGACTACAAGTGGGCGCCCGAGAGCTGGAAGAACCAGGGCGCGTCCTACGTCGACAGCGTCACGATCATCCCCGTCCAGGAGGACGCGGTCCGGCTCGGCACCCTGAAGTCCGGCCAGGCCCAGCTGCTGCGCTACGTGCAGCCCAGCGAGGAGAAGGCGCTGGCCGCCCAGGGCTACGACGTCGTGGCCCGCAGCGGCGTCGGCCTCAGCAACCAGTGGTTCATCCGCCAGACGGCCGCCCCGTACCTGAAGGACCAGCGGGTCCGCCAGGCGCTGCAGATCGGCATCGACCGCCAGCAGATCGTCAAGGACCTGTACACGCCGAACTGGTCGGCCGCGACGAGCGTGCTGTCCCCGGGCACCGTCGGCTACAAGGACGAGTCGGCCAAGCTGGCCTACGACCCGGACGCGGCCGGCAAGCTGCTCGACGAGGCGGGGTGGACCGGCCGTGACGGCTCGGGCTACCGCACCAAGGACGGCCAGCGACTCGACATCCTCACCTACATCGACGTCTTCGACAACACGGCGCCGGCGCTGTACCAGGCGATCCAGGCCCAGCTGAAGACGATCGGCGTCAACCTCATCGTCCGCCAGACCGACTACTCGTCCTACAACGCCAAGGCGTGGGGCAACCCGAAGGTCGCGACGCTGCGCACCGGCTGGCCGGACCCCGACGCGTCGATCGACCTCGAGAACCAGTACGGCGGCGCGGGCACCGGCGCGCTGTCCTACAGCGGCGGCGACGCGTTCGGCCTCAAGAACAGCGACCCCAAGCTCAACGAGCTGCTCGTCAAGCCCCTCTCGGCCCCGACGCAGGAGCAGGAAGAGCAGGACCTCGGCGCGATCCAGGACTACCTGATCGACAAGGCCTACGTCATCCCGATCTTCAACGACAGCCAGGTCTGGGTCGCGGGCCCCAAGCTCCACGACTTCGACCTGACCGACGGCGGGCTGCCCGAGTACCACAACGCCTGGCTCTCGAGCTGATGACCCGCCGCCAGTTCGTCCTGCGGCGCTCGCTGCAGGCCGTCTTCGTCATCTGCCTCAGCTACACGCTGGTGTTCTTCGCGCTCTTCGCGCTGCCCGGCAACCCGATCTACAACAAGCTCCACAACCCGCTGAACCCGTTGCCGAAGTCGGCGGTCAAGCCGCTGGAGCACTACTACCACCTCGACGACTCGCCGCTGCAGCAGTTCCTGGTGTCGATCGGGCGGCTGTTCCGGGGCGATCTCGGGTTCTCGCTGGTGTCGGGGAACAAGGTGACCGACCTGATCGGCCACGCGATCCCGAAGACGGTGGCGCTGGCCGGCGCGTCGCTCGCGATCGCACTGGTGCTCGCGCTCGGGATCGCGCTGCTCGCCGTGTTCTCCCCCTGGCGGGCGGTGCGCAACGTGGTCAAGCTCCTGCCCGGGCTGTTCCTGTCCGTGCCGAGCTTCGTCCTCGGGTTCCTGGTCCTCCAGGTGTTCTCGTTCGACCTGGGCTGGTTCTCGGCGATCGAGTCCGAGGGCGCGAAGTCCTACGTGCTGCCGGCGATCACGCTCGGCATCGCGGTCACGGGACCGATCGCCCAGGTGCTCATCACCGGCCTGACCAAGGCGGCCCGCGAGCCGTTCGTCACCGTGCTGCGCGCCAAGGGCGTGCCGCCGATGACGATCACCGCGCGCCACATCCTCAAGAACGGGTCCATCCCCTCGATCACGCTGCTGGCCCTGACGGTGGCCGACCTGCTCGCCGGCGCCGTGGTGGTCGAGACGGTGTTCAACCTGCCGGGCCTCGGGCTCGTGACCCAGCAGGCGGTGCGCGACCAGGACACCCCGGTGGTGATGGCGGTGGTCGTCCTCGTCTCGGCGATCTACACCATCATCAACCTGCTCACCGACCTGCTCTACCCGGTGATCGACCCGCGGATCTCCGTCATCGGCCAGAAGCGGCCGCGGCGGCGGCCGCTGTCGGCCCGGCGGGCGGTGGGCGCATGAGTGTCGGGGTCCTCCAGCCGCCCGTCGTGGCCGGCCGGCTGTCGGGGCTGCACCGGCTGCGGGCGCTCGGCGTCCTGGACTGGTTCGCGTTCGCGGTCGTGGCCTTCCTGCTCGTCGCGGTGGTCGCCCCGGGGCTGCTGGCCTCCAGCGATCCGCTGGCGCCCGACAGCCACCTGATCCTGGCCAAGCCGTCGTGGAGCCACCCACTGGGGACCGACTACCTGGGCCGCGACGAGTTCTCGCGCGTGGTCCACGGCACGGTCCGCACGCTGGTCGGCTCGGCGATCGCCGTGATCATCGGCCTGGGCGTCGGGACGCTGCTCGGCCTCGTCGCCGCGTACTTCACCGGGTTCGTCGACACCGTCATCTCGCGCGTCGTCGACGTGCTGCTCTCGATCCCCGGGCTCCTGCTGGCCATGGTCATCGTGCTGGCGCTGGGCTTCGGGGCCTTCACCGCGGCGACCGCCGTGGGCATCGCGTCCATCGCGGTGTTCACGCGCCTCATGCGCTCGGAGGTCCTCACCGTCAAGGGCCTGCCGTTCGTCGAGGCCAGCCACCACCTGGGCGGATCGACGTGGTACGTGCTGCGCAAGCACGTGTTCCCCAACTCCTACGGGGCGGTGCTGTCGCTGACCGCCCTGCAGTTCGGCCTCGCCATCCTCTGGGTGTCGGCGCTGAGCTTCCTCGGCTACGGCGCCCCACCGCCAAAGCCCGAGTGGGGCCTGCTCATCTCCGAGGGCCGCGACTACATGGTGTCGTCGCCCTGGCTGGTGTTCGGTCCCGGGATCTTCATCACCGTGTCGGTCCTGGCCTTCAGCCGGATCGGCCACTTCGTCCGGGAGACGATGAGCTGATGTCGCACGACGACGACCCGCCGATCGCGGTCCAGGACCTGCACGTCGGCTACCGCCGCGGGCGCGGCGCGCACGCACCCGTGGTCCACGGCGTCTCGTTCGAGGTGCAGCGCGGCGCCACGCTGGCCCTCGTCGGCCAGTCGGGCTCGGGCAAGAGCACGATCGCCCACGCGATCGCCGGCCTGCTGCCCGACAACGGGCGCGTGCTGGCCGGCGAGGCCCGGCTGCACGGTCAGGACGTCACGCAGTACCGGCGCCGGCGCTGGCGGACGCTGCACGGGTCGACGATCGGCTTCGTGCCCCAGGACCCGCTGAGCTCGCTGGACCCGCTCCAGCGCGTCGGCCGTCAGATCGCCCAGAGCCTGCTCGTCCACGACGTCGTGCCGCGCCGGGAGGTCGAGGGCGAGGTCCTCGCCCTGCTTCACCGGGTGGGGATCGCCGACGCCGAGCACCGCTCGCGCGCCTACCCCCACGAGCTGTCGGGCGGTCAGCTGCAGCGGGTGCTGATCGCGATCGCGCTGGCCGCCCGCCCGACGATCCTCGTCGCCGACGAGCCGACCTCGGCGCTGGACGTCACGGTCCAGAAGCGGATCCTCGACCTGCTCGGCGAGCTGGGTCAGGAGCTGGGGCTCGCGACGCTGCTGATCACCCACGACCTCGCGCTGGCCCACGAGCGCAGCGACCGGATCATCGTGCTCAACGAGGGCGTGGTGAGGGACGACGGCAGCCCGCACGACATCCTCGAGCGGCCGACCGACGCCTACACCGTGCGGTTGCTCTCCGACGCGCCCGTTCACAGCCTCGACAAGTACGCCGACCGCGCCGAGCCCGAGGAGGCCGTCGTCGTCGCGGCCCGGTCGGTGACCAAGGTGTTCGGCACCGGCCCGTCGGCGGTCACCGCCCTGGACGACGTCGACCTGACCGTACGCCAGGGCTCCATCCACGCGCTGGTCGGGGAGTCGGGCAGCGGCAAGACCACGCTGGCGCGCATCGTGGCCGGGCTGACGAGCTTCACCGGCGAGGTCTCCGTGCTCGGGCAGGGGCTGCCCCAGGAGCCCGGCAGCGTCAACCGCCGGGCGCGCGACCTGCAGCTCGTCTACCAGAACCCGCTGGCCTCGGTGGACCCGCGCTACGCGGTACGGCGCATCATCGAGGAGCCGCTGGTGCTGGCCGGCGTCGGCGACCGTGCCGTGCGGCGCGCCCGCGTCGCGGAGATCCTCGACCAGGTCGCGCTGCCGTCGACCGTGCTCGGGCGCCGGGCACGCGAGCTCTCCGGCGGCCAGCGTCAGCGCGTCGTCGTGGCCCGCGCGCTGATCCTCGCGCCGAAGGTGCTCGTGCTCGACGAGCCGACCTCGGCGCTCGACGTCACGGTGCAGGCGCAGATCATCGACCTGCTGATCGACCTGCAGCGCGAGCAGGACCTGGCCTACCTGTTCATCTCGCACGACCTGAGCCTCGTGCGTCAGATCTCCGACCGGATCTCGGTCCTCGAGCACGGTCGCCTGGTCGAGCACGGCGAGACGCGGGCGGTGTTCGACGCCCCGCAGCACGCCTACACCGAACGCCTGCTCGACGCGGTGCCGGGCATCGAACGCGCCAGCGCGGACCGGGCGGCGTGATGGCCCGCAAGCGCCTGATCCTCAACCTGTTCGAGATGAGCTGCATCAGCCACATCACGCACGGGCTGTGGCGCCTGCCCGGCAACAACCGGGAGCGGTTCAACGACATCGACTACTGGATCGAGCTGGCGCGGCTGCTCGAGGACGGAGGGTTCGACGCCGTCTTCCTGGCCGACGTCACCGGCACCTACGACGTGTTCCGCGGCTCGGCGGCGACGTCGATCCGCGAGGGCCTGCAGATCCCGTCCAACGACCCGCTGCTGGTCGTGCCGGCGATGGCCGCCGTGACGCGCCACCTCGGGTTCGGCATCACGTTCTCGACGAGCTACGAGCCGCCGTTCTCGTTCGCCCGGCGCCTGGCCACGCTCGACCACCTCACCAAGGGCCGGGTGGGCTGGAACATCGTCACCTCCTATCTGCCCAACGCGGCGCGCAACTTCGGCCACGACGGGGAGATCGAGCACGACGAGCGCTTCGAGATCGCCGACGAGTACCTCGACGTCCTCTACAAGCTGTGGGAGGGCTCGTGGGACGACGACGCGATCGTCGCCGACCGCGACGCGGGCGTGTACGCCGAGCCCGGCCGCATCCGCGCGATCCACCATCGCGGCGAGCGCTTCCGGGTCGAGGGCCCGCACCTGGTCTCCCCCACGCGCCAGCGCACGCCGCTGCTCATCACGGCGACCGCGTCGCCGCGGGGGATCCGTTTCGCGGGCCGGCACGCCGAGGTGCTGTTCACGGGCGGGGGCGACGAGGACGGGGTGCGCGACACGATCGCGCAGGTCCGCGCGGCGGCGGTCGACCACGGGCGCCGGGCCGACGACGTGCGCTTCGTCGTGCAGGCCGGGATCGTGGTCGGCCGCACCCGCGGGCAGGCGCAGGCCAAGCTCGCCGCCTACCAGCGCCACGCGAGCCTCGACGGGTTCCTCGCCCACGCGAGCCTCCCGTTCGATCCGACCGAGCATCCGCCCGACACGCCGCTGACCGACCTCGCGGGCGACGAGGAGGACCTGCGCTATCTGCGCCGCTTCGGCGTGGGCACGACGACCGGCGAGCTGATCGCGACGTTCGGCGACCTCGCCGCCGGGCCGTTCTTCGTGTGCGGCGCGCCCGAGGAGGTCGCCGACGAGATCGAGCGCTGGCTCGACGACGTCGGCATCGACGGCATCAACCTGCGCCAGTTCCACAGCTTCGACACGGCGCGCGACTTCATCGAGCTGGTCGCCCCGATCCTGCGCCGGCGCGGCCGCTTGCGCGAGCGCTACGTCGAGGGCGAGACGCTGCGCGACCGCATCTTCGGCGCCGGCGACCGGCTGCCGGAACGCCATGGGGGCGCTCGCTATCGCGGCGGCGCCCACCTGGACCTCGACGCCGCCGCCGAGCCGGTCTCGCTGAGCCGGACCTGACCTCAAGGAGGACACCATGACCCTGGTCGAGCACGAGGAGCAGCTGCGCGCGCGGTTCGCGCCGCTCTTTCACGACATCCGCGATACCGCGCTCGTGCACGAGCACGACCGCACGCTGCCCTACGACGAGGTGCGGCGGCTGGCCGAGGCGGGCTTCGGCCGCCTGCGCCTGCCGGTCGAGGAGGGCGGTGCCGGGCTGACGCTCAGCGCGTTCTTCGAGCTCCTCGTGGAGCTCGCGGCGGCCGACTCCAACCAGCCGCAGATCTGGCGCAACCACATCGCCTTCGTCGAGGACCGGCTGCAGCCCGAGCCCGCCGACCGCAACGCCCACTGGCGCGCGCGGCTCGCGGAGGGCGCGTTCGTCGGCGCGGGCTGGTCCGAGCGCGGGAACGCGACGTTCAAGGACTCCAAGACCGAGGTCGTCGAGCGCGACGGTCGCTGGATGCTCAGTGGTGAGAAGTACTACAGCACCGGAAGCAACTTCGCGGACTGGATCAGCGTGGCGGCCAAGCGCGACGGCGACGAGGGCGGCGTGATCGCCATCGTCGGCGCCGACCGGCCGGGCGTCTCGGTCAGGGACGACTGGACGGGCTTCGGCCAGCGGACGACCGGCAGCGGGACGACCGTCTTCGCGGACGTCGTGGTCGACGACGACGCGATCTACGCCTTCGCCGAGCGCGCGCCCTACCAGGAGGCGGTCTACCAGCTGATCCACGTCGCGACGCTGGCGGGCATCGCGCGCGCCGCGCACCACGACGTCGTCACCGCGTTGCAGGAGCGTGTGCGCGCCTACCCGCACGGGCTGTCCGACGTGCCGCGCGACGACGCGCAGCTGCAGACCGTCGTCGGCCGCGTCGCGGCGCTCGCCGCGTCGGTGGAGGCCGGGGTCGCGCGCGGCGCGCGCCACCTGG